>Ga0116170_10001019_pt1 | contig 29140 bp, 18 predicted proteins | sample AD_JPNHW1_MetaG_FD_89797 | JGI IMG/M metagenome (GOLD analysis project Ga0116170, IMG submission 89797) | Active sludge microbial communities of municipal wastewater-treating anaerobic digesters from Japan - AD_JPNHW1_MetaG | ecosystem: Engineered > Bioreactor > Anaerobic > Digestate | place... | reverse complement strand
TTCGGGACACTTATTGCGCTAATAGGTTCAGCAGTAGGACTTGGCAATCTCTGGAGGTTCCCGTACTTGGTGGGAACAAACGGCGGCGCTGCGTTTATCATTATTTATTTGATATGCGTTGTTTTCTTGTGTTTGCCGGGAATGATTTCAGAATTTGTAATTGGAAGACGCAGTCAGCAAGATGTTTATGGAGCTTTTAAAGTACTTGCGCCCGGTTCCAAGTGGAAATATGCCGGGCTTGTTTGTGTGCTTGGAGTAACAACGGTTTTGTCATTTTATTGTGTTGTCGGAGGCTGGACAATTGATTATTTGATTAAGGCAATTGGGATGAAATTTTCAGTTGCGGACCAGGGAGCATTTAATAACATTTTCACAAGTGTCTCCACATCCAGTACTAAAAACACTTTTTACATGTTGATATTTCTAGTATGCACCTGTGCTGTAGTTCTTATGGGTGTAAAGAACGGCATAGAGAAATGCAACAAAGTAATGATGCCTGTGTTGTTTGTGTTGCTTATTGTAATTATGGTTAGGTCTCTTACATTGCCGGGCTCCGGAGAGGGAATGAAATTTCTTTTTAAGCCAGACTGGTCTAAGGTTACAACTAGTACTGTGATAGCAGCTTTGGGCCAGGGATTTTTCTCTTTATCCTTGGGATGCGGCACAATTATTACCTATGCTTCATATTCAAACAAAAAAGACAATTTGTTTAAAACGTCCGGACTAACGGCACTTGCGGATACAATGGTTGCTATACTTGCAAGTATAGCAATAATGCCATCTGTATTTTCATACGGCATCTCTCCAACGCAAGGTCCCGGGCTTGCATTTGTGACTCTTCCGTATGTCTTTGCAAATATGCCTTTTGGATGGCTGATGGGAATTCTGTTCTTCTTTATCATGTTTATTGCCGCCATCTCTTCCTCTATCTCTTTGCTGGAAGTTATGGTTGCATACCTGATAGAGGAATTTAAGGCAAATCGCATGAAGGCCACTTTGCTCTCTTTTTCAGTAGTCTTGATTTTAGGTACGCTATGCGCTCTTTCACAAGGGGCTTTGAGCGGAGTGCATATTTTTAAGAAGAATATTTTTGATTTCTTTGATTTTATATCCGCAAATGTGCTTATGACATGCGGCGGCTTGCTGGCAGTACTTTTTGTCGGCTGGAGGCTTAGTAAAAAAGATTTCAAAGATGAATTTACAAGCAGTGGAAAATACAATTATTCTCCGTGGTTTTTAAGTACGGTACTGTTGCTTATAAAGTATCTTGCGCCTATAGGAGTGGCCCTGATTATGATTAACGGTCTGATTTAATCGGCAACGGGCTGTAATTTTCTCCTCTTTATAACACTGTAAACAATGCCGCCAATCAAAAGAAGGATTAAAATACCACTTGCAATTTCTGAATAAAGCTCGCCTTTTGTGAAGCTCTTAGGTTCAAAGAAAAACGTTATATCTCCCTCGCCTGCAGGAAGAACCAGACCTCTTAAAATCCAGTTGGCGCGGAAAATGTTTAACTCTTTTTCTCCCGACTGGTTCTTTAATGTTGCCGTCCATCCGGGGTTGTAGTAAACCTCGCTGAATAACGCAACCTTTGGACTCTTTGCAGTATAATGATAAATCAATTTGTTTGGAGCGTAAGATGTTAATGCTATAGATGAGAAATCTGCAGCGGTATCTTTTGAAGCGGCTGAGAATTGTTTAAGTTGTACATCTTTTTCCAGGAAATCTTTTGAAACAACGGCAGTTTTATGTGGGTCAATTGACTGCAGTTTGCCCATCTCGTCATTTGCATCCCGCGCCGGTACAACATTATTAACAAACCAGCAATTTCCTAATGCATAGCTATTTACCAGCGGAGGTGTTTTAGCGTTCAGTATTATATATCTTGTATTTAGCATGCTTAATACAGGATGATAAGTTATTGCGGCATTTGCTTCCGTTATTGTTTTGGCGCTGTCAAGTTCTTTTGCAACAGCTTGAATCTCAGGCATAATGTCATGTTCAATCAAATCTTGATAACGCTGCAATTTTGCAGGAGAATAACCTCCAATTGTTTTATGCCAGTAACTTGTATATGCATTATTGAAGGGGTCAACGGACAGGTCCAGAACTCTATAATCGGGTGTCTTGTCATTTAATATCATTTCATCTACGGGGCGTTTGTTAAGCACGCTTGTAAATTCCTGTTTGCTTACAAAATCACTGCTGCTCAAATATCTCTTGTCTATGTTCCACATATCAAAGATTACCAGAACAATAAGGATAATTGTAGCATGTATCGGTTTTAATTTTTTAGTAAATCCGTACCATAGCGTTGCTGCTGCAAGCAGAACAAAAATCAAAGAGCGGAAGGCATCTGCTCTCAATAGAGAGATTCTGTCCAGAGCTAAAGAAGCGGCAATTTCTTTAGGCAGCTGTGAATCTGATTGGCCGGTAAAACTGCCTGCAAGAGAAGGGAATACGGCAAACAGCAATGCAAAGCCGCCCGTAATTCCAAGCGCCCACCACATTGCTTTTTTGGCCTCCTCTTTTTTAATGTTCCCGTTAATCATCTCATTTACAGCAAGTACGGCAAGTATGGGGATCATTACCTGCAAGATGACAAGTATCATTGAGACCGTTCTGAACTTATTATAAAGTGGGGCATAGTTAAAGAATAATTCTGTAAGTCCCATAAAATGAGAGCCCCATGAAAGCATCAGCGCTAAAAGGGTAACGCATCCAACCCACCATTTCAGGCCTCCTTTAAGAACAAAAAAACCAAGCAAAAACAGGAATATACAAATAGCTCCCATGTACATCGGCCCCGCCGTAAAAGATTGAGGACCCCAGTATGTGGGCATCTGCTGAATCGCCTTATCCGCACCTTGATAATTTTGAGAGATTATTTTATAAGTCTCTGATTTTTCCGATAATGCGCCGGCAGATGAACCGCCGTTAAAGTTGGGAATAAATAAGTTTGGCGTTTCATTTATTCCATAGGACCATTGTGTTGCATACTCCAAATCCAAGCCGTTTCTGCTCTTGTTCCCACCGACAGATTTAGTCAGTCCGGCAGGGGTGTTTTGTGTAAGTTCCGTTCCCCCTCTCATTGTATGTTTTGCATACTCATAAGTAGGCCACAAATGATTTATGTTTGTTGCAATTCCAAGCAAGCCGGCTATTAAAACGGCAAGTGAAATCTTAAAAAATTTTGGAAATGTTTTGCCTTTCAAGGCATCGCAAAGCTGCCAGATGACAAATCCTAATACGATGATTGCCAGGTAATAAGTTATTTGGGGATGATTGGCTTTTATTTGGAAACTTAAAGCGAAGGCAAAGAAAATAGCACCCCACAGCCAGTTCCTCTTATAGGCGTAAACAAGAGAAGCTATAACCCAAGGCATAAATGCAATTGCTATCATTTTTGAGTTATGCCCGACTTGAATTATTTGCATGTTGTAGGAACAAAATGCCATTGCAATTGCCCCCAATATTGCAAGCCATATGTTGACTCCAAAGGCCAGGAACATCAAGAAAGCTCCTATCATACAGATAATTAAATAACTTGCGGGTCGCTGTCCAATGAAAAGCAAATCATAAATATATTGGGTGAAATCTCCGTGATATTTAACAGAAATAGTAGTTGCCGGCATACCGGAAAACATTGAGTTTGTCCACAAAGTTCTATCCCCGGGATGAGCGTCATTCCAGGTTACAATCTCATTTGCCATTCCATTCCAGCTTGATATATCTGATTGATTTACAACCTTCCCCTGTAATGTGTAAGGTGCATAGGAGTATCCTATGATTATAAAGACAAGAATTGCCAGAATGTAAGGCAATAATTTTTTAGACCGACTTTGTGTTTTTAACTCTGACATATATTTTATTTTTTTAATTCATTTAAGAGTTCTGCAAATTGCCCGGCCAGAACGGGTCTGGCATATTGTTGCGCTGCGGGAGAGATGCTCTTTGCGGGTGAATTTATTTCCGTTGAACCGCTGTTTGCCGCCGTAGTTTTTTTAAATTCTTCATAAGCGGCATCAATCGCTTTTCTTATGCCGCCGCCGTTTTCATATTCGCAAATTGTACCGCACTGTGTTTCACGCATTGCGTCTCCAAGATTACTGTTGCGCGGGCCAAAAGCAAGAATCTTAGAACCGCTTGCAAGGTATTCAAAAAACTTTCCGGTCAGAATTGCTTTTGCCTCTTTCTCTTTTCTTAGAGGTAGGAGCAGTAAATCCGCTCTTTTCTGCCACGCAATAGCCTCTGAATGAGGAGTATAACCAAGGTTTTTTACGTTTCCCGTGAGATTTACTTCCTCTATTTCTCTGGTAACGGAAGCATCCATCTGTCCCATTGTTACAAACAAAAAATCCTTTTTAAAATCGCTCTCTTCCACCGCTTTTGCTCCAAGCTCTCTCCAAAACAAATCCGGATTGGCGGCATCCGTAAGAAGTCCGGTCTGCACAATAGTAAATTTATTCTTTGTGAACGCGTCAATTTTTAAAGCAACTTCTTTTTCCGCCTTACCTTGATTGTTGCTCTTAAAATCATCCGGATCAAAACCATTGGTTATTAAAGATATGGGAGTTTTGGTCATTGAGCCGAAATCTTCCTTCATCTGAGGAGAGACAACAACAACCCTATCAGCTTCATCAATAACTCCTTGCTCCAACTTCTCATGTTTCTTGCGGGCGAACTTTGTAAGATTCAGATGTTTAAAATAAAAGATTTTTGTCCATGGATCTCTGAAATCGGCAATCCACGGAATGTCTAATTCTGCATGCAATTTTCTTGCAATCAGATGCATAGACTGAGGAGGCCCCGTACTTATAATAGCATCGACATGGTTCTTTGTCAAATATTTTTTTAAAAATTTTACGGACGGTTTAACCCACCATATTCTTGGATCCGGAATAAAAAAATTTCCTCTTATGAAAACGGAAATACCACCGGAATTATTCTGAGCCACGGCATTTGCCTGAATCTTTGTATTTTTCTTTTTTCCCGATAGTATTTTATAAATGGCGTAAGGTTCTAGAATCTTGCGTTTTATAACTTTAATATCAGGAGCTATGTCCTTTGCAAGAGAAGCATCCTCCGAATTAACTTCCGGATTCAGCGGTGTATAAATAACAGGCTGCCATCCAAATTGCGGAAGATATTTTGCAAACTTCAACCATCGCTGAACTCCGCTTCCTCCCGCCGGAGGCCAATAATACGTTATAACCAATACCTTCTTCATCTGTTGCTAACCCGTCGTGATGTGAATACTGATTTTATTTATCTGTCAGCCTCAGTTCCTTTTATTAAATTGTCATATAGACATTTATCAACATCGCGATGTATTGACATAAAATGATGGTCCATTCTCCCATTACATCCGTTTGTCATTACAACAATTCCAAATGTGCGCTCTCTGTTCCAGAACATGGACGTGAAAACCCCGTAAGCGCTTCCCGTATGACCTATCATTGTTTTGCCGTCCAGCAACTGTTTTGACGTTCTGATTGCAAATCCATAATCATCTCCCTCGTCTGTAGGACCAACCAGTCTGCTTTGCATAAGAAGCGCGCTTTCCGGTTTTATTATCCTCATATCCATATACTTGCCAAGTCCCATGTGCATCATCATAACCGTTGCCAATCCCGTTGGTGAAAGCTTCATTCCGCCTGTTGGAGAAAATACAGGAGTAGAATAACCCATCTGATAATTAGCTATTTGCTCTGTTCTTGGGTCATAAGCTTCCGGCTGAGGCTCATATTTCCCGGTCTTCTCATTTTTATCATAAAGCGTTACAAATTTAGATGAGTCCAGGCTTGCAACCCAGTACCCGCCGTAAACAAATAATGGATTAAGTACGTGGTGTACAACATATTGATCAAATCTCTCGCCGCTTGTTCTTTCCAAAATAGTTCCTAGCGTATTATAACCTAAATTGCAGTATTCATATTTAGTTCCCGGGCAATAGTCATTGTAAGCTTTTGCGTAATCTTTTGATTTTTTGGGATTTATAACATCAAGTGTAAAATATCCCTGACTGTCGTTCAAACTGGATGAATGAGAAAGCAGCATGTACAAAGTAATTTTAACATCGGGATATTTTGGATTTCGCACCTTAAAGCCAACCAAATCAGATACATCCGTATCCAAACTCAATTTACCCTGTTCAACAAGCTGCATTATGGATGTGGCGGTGAAAGATTTTGAAATGGAGGCAATCCTGAATAAATCATCTTCAGCAAGCGGAGTCTTGTTTTCCAAATTTTTGTATCCCCATGTGTTTCTGTAAATTATGCGTCCGTCCTTAACAACCGCAACGCCCAGTCCGACCGCTTCATTAACCTTCATAATGCTATCAATCTGCCTGTTTATTGTGGCATCATGATTTTCCATTTTTTCTATCTCCGCCTTGCGCGTATCTGCAGATGTGTTTTTGATTAATCTGTTGTACAGGCATTTATCTACTCTGCGATGGATGGCCATAAAACCTCTTTCCCACTTTTCCTGATTTCCGTTTGTCATCACAACAAAACCAAATGTGCGGTCGCTGTTCCAAAACATAGAAGTGTGGACGCCGTATGCTTCACCCACATGCCCAATCATTTCATAACCGTCCAGCAATTCATATCCTCTCCTTAATGCAAAGCCATAATGATCATATTCATCATCGGGACCAAATTGTGCAGATTGCATCATTTCAGCACTCTCCTTGCTTATGATTTTTTTGCCGTTGTAAGTTCCAAGCCCCATGTGCATCATCATAACGGTTGCAAGTCCGGTAGGTGAAAGCTTCATTCCGCCAGTAGGGGAGAAAACGGCCGTAGAGCGCCCCATTTGATAATTGGCAATTTGTTCAGTCCGCGGGTCATAAGCCTCCGGTCTGACGTCATATTTTTTGGTATCGTTATTCCAATTGTACAAATTGACAAATTTGCTCTTGTCCAAGCTTGCAACCCAATAACCGCCGTAAACATTAAGCGGTTTAAGAATGTGGTTAACAATATACCGGTCAAATCTTTCCCCGCTTACTCTCTCCAAAATAGTTCCCAAAGTATTATATCCAAGGTTGGCGTATTCATATCCGGTTCCGGGTTTGTAATCATTGTATGCCTTATAATAAGTCTTTGATTTAGAAGGGTCTATAACATCTATTGTAAAATATCCCTCGCTGTCATTTAAACTGGAAGTATGTGACAGCAACATTTTTACGGTAATTTTTACATCGGGATATTTTGGATTTCTGACTTTAAATCCTATTAAATCAGATACATCTTCATCAAGGGAGATTTTTCCTTGCTCCACCAATTGCATTATTGCGGTAGAAGTGAATGATTTAGAGATAGACGCTATTCTAAAGATATCATCATTTTTTAATGGCGTTTTGTTCTCTAAATTTTTGTATCCCCAAGAGTTTGCATAAACAATTTGACCGTTTCTGACAACGGCAACGCCAAGTCCGACAGTGTTGAACTCTTTCATTATCTGCGCTATGTCTGCATTGATGTCTTTTTTAGTCTGAGAAGAGACTGTAACTTTTTTGGCAGAGATGCTCCCGCCGGTTAACACCAGAGCAAAAAGTAAAACTGTCGAGATTAAATTTTTAAAAATTTTCATTGTTTTAAGCCACTTATTTAAATATTGCTGCAATATCTACAAAGATAGGAATTTGACGGGATTGCTCGTTCCTTTTGATTTATTATGCTAATTTTGCGTTGCTATGGCAGAGAGGAATTTAGACACGCCGCTGATGAAGCAATATTATAAGTTTAAGGCTCAGTATCCTGAGGCCTTGATACTTATGCGCGTTGGGGATTTTTATGAGTCTTACGGAGATGACGCCATAACCACCAGCAAGGTGCTTGGAATTGTACTTACAAAGCGTTCTAACGGGGTCCCGACAGCTGTTGAATTGTGCGGCTTTCCTCATCACGCCATTGATAATTATCTTCCCAAGCTGGTGCGTGCGGGATACAAAGTTGCTGTCTGTGATCAGCTGGAAGACCCAAAGTTTGCAAAGAACATTGTTAAAAGAGGTGTCACTGAGCTTGTTACGCCGGGGGTGGCTTATAATGAGCAACTGCTGGATTTAAAAGAGAACAATTTTTTATGTGCAATGTTTTTTTCCGGAGATGAGGGTGGCGTTGCGTTTGTTGATGTTTCCACGGGAACATTTAAGGTGGCGCAGGGAACACTTGATTATCTGGAAGTTCTGCTGTCTGATATGAAACCCAAGGAGATGCTTCTGCAGAAGGGATACGAGGCGGGCTTCAAGAAAAAATTTGGAGAAGATTTCTATATTACATCAATGGATGATTGGGCCTTTGTCCCGGAAGCATGTGAAGATAAATTAAAGAAACAGTTTGGAGATAAGGCGCTTAAGGGCTTTGGAATAGACGGTTTGACCCTTGCAAAAACTGCTGCCGGTGCTGCGCTATTTTATCTGGAGCAAAATCATATAACGGATGCTGCACAAATAAATTCCGTATCCAGAATAGACGAGAAAAATTTTGTTTGGCTGGATAAGTTCACTGTTAGAAACTTGGAGGTATTTACTACGGTTGCTGCGGGAGGTGTTTCTCTGATTAGCGTTGTGGATAAAACCTCTTCTCCTATGGGGGCGCGTCTTTTGCGTTCTTGGATTGGGATGCCGCTTAAAGAATCTGAAGAGATAGAGAAAAGATATGATGCGGTTCAATATTTTGTTGAGCACAAGGATATTAGAATTGATGTCCAAAAGAAATTGGGGGAGATCGGAGATATGGAGAGAATTCTTGGACGTGCTGCCGCAGGAAAAATTTCACCCAGAGAGACAGTTCAATTAAGACGCGGACTGGACCAAATAAAACCAATTTCAGATTTGGTCTCTCCGCTTTCTCAATACAATCGGGACCTTAAAGAGTTTAAATATCTTGCTAATCTCATTGCAACTGATATGGCAGAGAATCCCGCTTCAATTCTTGGCAAGGGGGACATAATTGCGAGCGGGGTTAACAAGGAACTGGATGAGCTAAGAAATATTTCACGCAACAGCAAAGAGTACCTGATTGATTTGCAGAAAAGAGAGAGCGATAGGACAGGAATATCCTCATTAAAAATAAGTTACAATAATGTTTTTGGGTATTATCTGGAGGTAAGAAATACATATAAAGATAAAGTTCCGCAGGAATGGATTAGAAAGCAAACGCTGGTTAGCGCGGAAAGGTATATTACTCCGGAGCTGAAGGAATATGAAGAGAAAATTCTTGGAGCAGAGTCCAGAATTTATGAAATAGAGGGACGGATTTATCAAGAACTGGTTAAGGCGATTCAATCTGAAATTTCTTCTATTCAGGTTACTTGCAGTGCAATAGCGGCAATAGATTGTCTTGCGGGATTTGCTCAGCTTGCAGATGAGAATAAATATAGCAGGCCGCAAATTAATGACGGCTATAAAATAGAAATTGAGCAGGGGCGTCATCCCGTTTTGGAAACAATGATGCCGGCCGGGGAGAAATACGTAGCAAATGATCTGATACTGGATAATGATAATCAACAAATTATAATCTTGACGGGTCCTAATATGGCGGGTAAGAGCGCGCTGTTAAGGCAAACGGCTTTAATTGTTTTGCTGGCGCAGACAGGTTCTTTTGTTCCGGCAAAGAGCGCTTCTATAGGTTTGGTTGACAAGATATTTACAAGAGTTGGAGCCTCAGATAATATTTCACAGGGCGAGTCCACTTTTATGGTGGAGATGATAGAGACGGCAACAATACTTCATAACCTGTCGCAGAGAAGCCTTGTGCTGCTAGATGAAATAGGCCGCGGAACCAGTACTTTTGACGGGATGTCAATTGCCTGGGCTATAGTGGAATACATCCATCAAAACGGAATGAAGGCAAAGACGCTCTTTGCAACGCACTATCATGAACTTAATGAACTTGAAAAGTTGTATCCAAGAGTTAAAAATTATCATATTGCGGTAAAAGAGGCGGGAGATAAAGTTATATTTTTGAGAAAGTTGTGTGCGGGTGGCGTTGCTCACAGTTTTGGAATACATGTTGCAAATATGGCGGGCATGCCAGCTGCTGTAATTGACGCAGCGCAGAAAAAGCTCACGGCCATGGAAAAGGAACAAGCTGATTCTGAACAGAATAAAGAGCGCAAGAAAAAAGAGGATGACGGTTTGCAGCTCTCATTTTTCCAGCTGGATGATCCGCTGCTTGTGGACTTGAAGAAAAAATTAGAATCATTAGATTTAAATACAATGTCTCCGATGGATGCTTTTGATGCATTAAGGGAGATGAAAAAGAGGCTTGGACTAGAGAAAAAAAATTAACAAAGAGAAGGTTGAATTATGAAGGAGCAAAATGTTATTAAGAAAGCTAGAGTGGTCTTAAGGCTGCTTAAAGAAGGGATGATATTTGCTTATAATGAGCTTAAAGGGAATAAATTCCGCACTTTTTTATCTCTGCTCGGAGTTAGTATTGGTATTTTCTGTATTGTAGCGGTTTTCACCGCAATTGATGCTTTGCAAAGTAATGTGAGAAAAGGTTTTGAAAGTTTGGGCAGCAATGCTGTTCAGATTTCCAAATGGCCGGGCATGGGAGCTGAAGATGACCAGGGAAATTCTGTAATGAATACAACGGGTGAATTTAAATGGTGGGATTATATGAGACGCCCGTCCATTACTTATGAGGATTACAAATTTTTAAAAGAGAATTCAAAGAAGGCAGACGCTATAGTCTTAAATGCCGGATTTAGAGGACTTTTAAAGAACGGCAGAAATTCTATTGAGAATGGAGATATAATTTGTCCGGTAGGCAATTTTAGGAAGATTGTTAATGTTGATTTGCAAGACGGAAGGTTTTTTACAGAGGCGGAAGCGGATGAAGGGAAGACGGTTGCCATTATTGGATATGAAGTTGCTCAGGAACTTTATCCGGGGCAAAATCCAATAGGCAAGCTTATTAAGATTAATGGCTACGGTGCACTTATTATTGGAGTTTTTGAAAAGCAGGGGAATAGTATTGTGAATATGATGCAGACCGATAAAGCTGTTTTTATTCCGTTTAAGTTTGGAAAAATGATGGCAAGTTTTGATGACATGGAGGATCTTGCTATAATTGCAGTACCAAAGGAAGGTGTTGATGCTGATGAATTTACGGGTGAGTTGAAAATGCTTATGCGTCAGCATAGAAGATTACGTCCGAGTGACAAGTATAATTTTTCTACAATGAAGATGACCACGGTTATGGATATGGTTAAATCCGTTTTTGCGGCTATTAACAGAGTAGGATGGATTATTGCCGGCTTCTCTCTTTTGATTGGAGGTTTTGGAATTGCCAATATTATGTTTGTTTCCGTTAAAGAGAGAACCAATATCATCGGCATAGAAAAGGCTTTGGGTGCAAAAAAGTATGTTATACTGACTCAGTTTCTTACTGAGGCAGTATTGCTCGCCATTGCCGGAGCAATCGTGGGTATACTGTTGGTTGCCGTCGTCCTGCTTGTCGCCCCAATTCCGCCAGAATACGAGGTAAACCTGACAATTGGCAACATACTTGCCGGCGTTCTAATTGCCTCAATAATAGGAATTCTAAGCGGCATGATTCCGGCTCACGCTGCCGCCAACCTCAACCCGGTAGACGCTATTAACTCCAAATAATCAAGAAAGGGGGGTCCCCTGTGCCGTGGCTTTACCGCTTGTCTGAGAGATTATTTTTGTCGCACATCCACAGCTGCCAGCTGTTGAACAGATTTTGCCAGATTGAATAAAACGCTAGGAAAACAGCGGTCATCGGGAGCAGGTAGGTGCTTGACATCCACATTCCCACCGCGGTGTTTTTTTGCCCAAGCATCTGGCCTCCGGCCATTGAATCCCCGTATTTTTTGCCAATCAGTTTTCCAATTCCGTAGTGGAAAAAACAAATCAACGCAGAGACAATTCCTAAGGCAAGAATGACTTTTTCGTTTCCCCGTCCATGATTAAAGACATAATTAATTGTCTGACCCAGAGCAAGGAACAATGCTATGGCCCATAGATAAAAAGTATAATCTTTAAACCTGCTGAGATATTTCCCAACCCTTGGAAACGTAACTTGCATAAGCAGAGCAATAAAAAACGGAAGGCCTATGATGGGTCCTATCTTCTTGAACACAAGGAGGAAAGATGTCCAAAAAGACATATCCTGTTGCTGACCGATGAATGAAAAATAGATGGGTGCAACCACAGCAACCATTATATTCCCGATAATTGTATATGCTGTAACCGTTTCTCTGTCGGCCCCAAGCATAGTAGATATCACCACAATGGAAGCGGCAACGGGGCAAAGTATGCCAATCAAAACAGCCTGAGCCATAACTTCATTTCCGAATAAATAATGAACAGCAAAATATGCCGCAAGACTGACTATAATCTGAAAAGACATGATAATATAATTCAGCTTGGAAATGTGCAGTTTACGCAAGTCTATTGCCACAAAATTAAGGATCAAAATAGTGAAGACACAATAGGGAGCCAGGTATGCATATTTTCCGCAAAAACTATGGAAGACTAATCCAAGAATAATTGCTATCGGAAGTATATAACTGCGGAGTTTAGACATGCTAAAATAATTTTAATTCCGGCAGCAGCTGGTAAGTCATTCTGTGATACTTGGTTGTGCCATATTTTTCTATAGCGGCCCTATGTTCTTTTGTTGGATAAGCCATGTTTTTATCCCAGCCGTACTGCGGAAACTCTTTTGCAATTTTTAACATGTAAGCATCCCTGGCGGTTTTTGCAAGAACGGAAGCCGCTGCTATTGAGGCATAAGTGGCATCTCCCTTAACAATACACGTGTGCTGAATTTTCTTGTATGGTTTGAATTTGTTGCCGTCCACAATTATTGATTTGGGCTGAGGTTTAAGTTTTTTCAGCGCCTTGTGCATTGCTTTTATTGAAGCGTTAAGAATGTTTATTTTGTCTATCTCTTTTGGAGAAACACTTGCAATGCCATAAGCTACAGCTTCTTTCATAATAATGGGACGCAGCTCATCTCTCTGCTTTTTTGTAAGCTGCTTGGAGTCATTCAGCAACGGATGATAAAAATCTTGTGGCAAAATTACTGCGGCGGCATAAACAGGACCGGCAAGACATCCGCGTCCCGCCTCATCACATCCCGCCTCAATAACGTCCGGCTTCAAAAAAGGTTTAAGATTTGCCATTTGAAAAAAAGCAGCAGACGTTATTGCGCTGCTGCTTTAAGTTGAGATACAGTTAATTAAAGTTGAGAAAGAAGTTTTTTTACAGCTTGCACAATTGCGCTTCCTTCAGCTTTTCCGGCAAGTTGCTTTGTTGCAGTTCCCATAACTTTTCCCAAATCGGAAATTTTAGTTGCTCCAACAGCTGCAATAATTTTCTTAAGCTCTGCCTCCAGGTCCTCTGCAGAAAGCTGCTTTGGAAGAAAGCCCTCCATGTGTTCTGCCTCAGCCAACTCATTTTCTGCCAGGTCTTGGCGATTGTTCTGCTTATAAAGATCTGCGCTCTCATGGTGCTGCTTTACAAGTTTCTGAATCAACTTAATCACATCAGAATCTGCAAGCTCTTTTGCTGCTCCGCCCGCTGCTGTCTTGGCCAGCAGAATTTCAGATTTCACAGCTCTAAGAGCCTCTAACTTAACCTTATCCTTGGCTATCATAGCAGCCTTGATTCCGTCTTGTATTTGTTGCTCTAAACCCATAATTTTTATTTTTTATCTCTGTCGCGACAGAAATTATTTTCAACTATTTTTCTTCTTGTTTTGGCGCCGTTGAGGCGATGCACAACTCTTTCATTTGAACATCATCAATATATGAAGGAGCATCTGCCATCACGTCTCTGCCCATGTTATTCTTAGGGAATGCAATATAATCTCTAATAGTATCTTGTCCGCCAAACAAAGCGCAGAAACGGTCAAAGCCAAATGCAAGTCCTCCGTGAGGAGGTGCTCCAAATTTAAATGCATTCATTAAGAATCCAAATCTATATTCCGCTTGTTCCTTTGTAAAGCCCAGAATTTCAAACATTCTGTGCTGAACTTTGGAATCATGAATTCTTATAGAACCTCCGCCAACTTCTGTTCCGTTAAGAACAAAGTCATAAGAATTTGCTTTTACTTCAGCCAAACCATCTTTATCATCTGAATAATATTTATCCAAATCTTCAGGTTTTGGAGCGGTGAACGGATGGTGCATTGCATAAAATCTTTGAGTCTCATCATCCCATTCAAGCAATGGGAAGTCATAGACCCACAATGGTTTATAAATGCTGTTGTCTCTAAGTCCAAGACGGTTGCCCATCTCAAGTCTTGTGGTGCCAAGTGCAACTTGTGTTTTATGTTTGTCTCCGCACATAATTAAAATCAAATCATTCTCTTTGGCTTCAACAGCTTCCGCTATATTCTTTAATTCTTCCGGAGAGTAAAATTTATCAACGGAAGATTTAATACTTCCGTCTGCATTTAATTTTATGTAAATCAAACCTTTTGCTCCAACTTGAGGGCGCTTAACCCATTCTGTCAGTTCATCAATTTGTTTGCGGCTGTAATCTGCGCAGCCCGGAACAGCAATTGCTCCAATATATTTTGCGCCGTCAAAAACGGAGAAGCCTTTGCCCTGAACATTTTTTGTAATCTCATGTATAAGCATCTCAAAACGCATATCGGGCTTATCTGAACCGTAATGTGCAAGTGCTTCATCATAAGGCATTCTCAGGAACGGCTTAGTAAAATCTTTATGAAGCACCGTCTTGAATAAATGCTTTACCAGACCCTCAAACATTTGCAGTACATCTTCTCTCTCCACAAAAGACATCTCGCAATCTATCTGTGTAAATTCCGGCTGACGGTCTGCGCGCAAGTCCTCATCTCTAAAGCATCTTACAATCTGAAAGTAACGGTCATAACCCGCAACCATCAGCAATTGTTTAAACTGCTGAGGGCTTTGAGGCAGAGCATAAAATTGCCCGGGGTTCATTCTGGATGGAACCACAAAATCTCTTGCACCCTCCGGGGTGGACTTGATAAGACAAGGAGTCTCAATCTCCATGAAATTATTGCCGTCCAGATATTTGCGGGCCTCAAGAGCCATAGTGTGTCTTAACATCAAAGCGTTCTTAAGCGGGTTGCGGCGCAAATCCAAATATCTGTATTTTGCCCTCAAATCCTCTCCGCCGTCTGTTTGGTCCTCAATTGTGAATGGAGGCGTAACGGCAGGGTTAAGAATAGTAAGTTTACTCAATTTAATTTCAATGTCACCGGTGGGGATTTTAGAGTTCTTGCTTTGTCTCTCTGCTACAATTCCCTCTGCCTGAAGCACATACTCTCTTCCAAGCTGATTAAGTATATCTGTAACTTCCTTTGGTCCTTTATCGTCCGTAACCAATTGAGTAATTCCGTATCTGTCTCTTAAGTCCACAAAATTCAGACTTCCCATCTTTCTGATTCTCTGCACCCAGCCGGCAAGTGTAACCTGTTTTCCGGCGTCTGAAAGGCGCAATTCTCCGCATGTGTGTGTTCTGTACATATATTAAAATGTTAAATTTTATGCTTTATTTTTGAGCCTCCAAAGGTACTAAAAATTATATACCTTTGTAATAATCAACTAAATGAGGATGAGCAGATATAACAATAAGAGTATCAGTGCGGAAGGAGGAAAAAAGAAATACGACCGCGGCAAACCTTCAACACCCAGCGGGGGTGTATGGGCCAAAAAAGCTCTGGGTCAGCACTTTCTGAAAGATGAATCCGTCGCGATGGATATAGTGGATGCTTTACTTATCCCCTATACAAAAGAGGATGAGATTGCCTATGAGAAGGGAGAGCCGTACAAGGAACAGGTTAATGTTGTGGAAATTGGGCCCGGTACCGGAGTACTGACAAAGTATCTGCTGGAGAATAAAAAAATAAAACTGGAGGTTGCAGAGATAGATGACGAGGCAATAGCATTTCTGAAATTAAAGTTCCCGCAATTGCTTTATACTCTGCAGAAAAGAGACTTTCTCACGATAGATCCTCATGATATTTTCCATGGGCAGTTTTTTATTATCGGCAATTTTCCGTACAACATTTCTTCTCAGATTTTCTTTAAGATTTTGGAGTACAGAGATGCTGTGCCGCAGGTTGTGTGCATGCTGCAAAAAGAGGTGGCGGAGCGGCTGGCTTCCGGGCCCGGAAATAAATCTTACGGCATACTTTCCGTTTTGCTTCAGGCCTGGTATAACATTGAATATCTGTTTACTGTGGATAATACGGTTTTTGTGCCGCGTCCAAAAGTACAGTCTGCCGTAATCCGTTTAATCAGAAATGAAAGAACATCCCTCGGCTGTGATGAAGAGCTTTTCAAAACCATCATCAAGACCTGCTTCAACCAGCGCAGAAAAACTATCCGCAACTCCATAAAACCGCTTTTAAATAAACTTCCGTGCTCAGGCAGCTCAAGTTCCACCGGTTCAAGTTCCACCGGTTCAAGCTCTACCGGTTCAAGTTCTTTTGGTTCAAGCTTTGGTGCATCTTCTGATATAATGTTCCAACATCTTGAATCTACCGGCCTGCTAGATTCCCGTCCGGAACAGCTTGGTGTAGAGGATTTTGTAAAGCTTACAAAAGCCATAGGATAACAAAGGAAATTGTCTGGGTTAAGATCTTGAGTAATGATAACAAGGCAAAAAACGCAGCAATTTTGCTGAGTTTTTTTGCCCGCGATAGTAGGGAGCATTCCTCCTCGCGCGACAGCGCATTAAACCACGAGTCGGAGCGGTGCTTTGTGTCGCACCGCTCTGCAGCCAGAATAGCCCGCTGCAGTATACATAGTAAAACCTATCTACAGAGCGCAGGAGGCCGATTCTGGCACCCCCTCCAGAGATGCATAGAAAGGCTAAAAATTCCCTATCTGACTATCAGTCACTTATAGCGTTTTTTATTTTCTCGTGTACTTTATACTTTGTCACGTACTGTAAATCAGCAAGTTGTATTTTTGCCTTTCTGTGCGTTCTGAGAGGGGTTGCCGCCGGGGGCTCGGCGAGGGGTTGCAAGGGGATCATAAAACAGTCGCAGAAGTGCCCGGAGCAAAATTGCTCAATACAGTGGGACATGCAGAGATATCTATAAAGCAGTTGCAGAAGTACCCTGAAAAACCGGATGGATTTTCTGTTCCGGTGAATGTGTTGATGACAAAGGTGCACTAGATGCGCATACTAGGCATGTGAATTAGCCCGCCATTTTCGCACGCTGCATTGAGCCTGCATGCAGTTGTAAGCATACAAAGCACACTAACAGTCAGTGGTTTAACGCACTATCGCGCGAGGAGAAACCGGCACTTCGCGCCAAGCTGCGCGGCTTTAGATTTTTTCGGCGAGTTCTTCAAAGACCTGTGCAATAATGCCTTCTCCAAGGGCGGATGGCTGGCCGGCATCGCCGCTCTCCATAATGCCTTGGACTATAGGGATTTGGGCAAGAAGGGGAATGTTGTATTTTTCCGCCATTTTTGCGCCGCCGCCTTTGCCAAAGATGTAGTATTTATTATTTGGCAGTTCAGCGGGGGTGAACCAAGACATATTCTCTACAATGCCTAACACTTTGGTATTCACTCCTTTATTTTGGAACATGTTGATGCCTTTTTCAACATCAGCCGTGGCAACATTTTGTGGAGTAGTTACGATGATTGCTCCTGTAAGCTTAACTTCTTGCACCATGCTGATATGAATATCACCTGTTCCCGGAGGAAGGTCTATCAAAAGATAATCCAGCTTGCCCCAATCAACTTGATAAATTAGTTGCTTGAGTGCGCTGCTTGCCATAGGACCTCTCCAGATTAGAGCTTGCTCGGGAGATGCAAAGTAGCCAATAGAAATCCACTTAACTCCAAACTTTTCTATCGGGACCATTAAGTCCTTTGTCTCCATATAATGCTCATTTGCAGGGTCTTCTGAACACTCTGGGGTTTTGACTTTTATTAGCGCGGGCTGTTGTCCTTCCGTGCCGGTCATCTTTGGAATAGACGGACCATAAACATCTGCATCTATTAGTCCCACGGAATAACCCTGTTTTGCAAGCGCAACCGCAAGATTCACCGCAACTGTAGATTTGCCAACGCCGCCTTTTCCGGAAGCTATCGCGATAACTTTATCAACGTCCTTAATTTCCTCTTTTCCCATACCATCAAGACCTTTATTCTCAGTTGCTTTCTTTTGGTCAATCAACTCCAGAATATCAACTTTAACGCCGGGGAATGCATTTGTAAGTGCCTTAACACAAGCCTCTTTCAAGCTTCCGCTAAGAGGATCCGGTCTGTGAAAGACCAGGCGGAATTTTATTGTTCCGTCATTTGCACCGCCGCCCGCAGCGGGTTCAAACTTTAAATTTTGAACCAGGGAAAGCTCCATAACGCTCTTATCATAAGCCGGATGCATAACTGTGCTCAAAACTTTTTCTATCTCTTCAAATTTCATATGGACAAATATTTAAGTCCGCCTTGATGGACTTGTTAATAATTTAAAATGCCTGCAAATTAATTTAAAACACCTGCAAACGTTAACCATCTGCAGGTGTTGTAAAGGTAATTTATTTGATTTGTTTAATCAAATTTACCGGTCTTAATGCGGTAAATGCTAATTAAATTTCATTTCATTAAGCAGGTATCCTGCGCCGCCAAACTTATCCATTACAAACAACACGTAACGGATATCAACGCATATACATCTTTGAACATTAGGCTCAAATATAACGTCACCACTCATGGATTCATAGTTGCCGTCAAATGCAAGACCAATCAATTCTCCCTTTGCATTCAAAACATCAGAGCCGGAATTTCCGCCGGTGATATCATTGTTTGTTAAGAAGCACACCGGCATCTCTCCATTCTTAAGAGCATACTTGCCGTAGTCTTTTGCCTTCCACAATTCTTTAAGTTTTGCAGGAACAACAAACTCAGGGTCATTAGGATTTTCCTTTGCCATTACACCGTCCAAAGTTGTATAATAATTAAATTTTTTACTGTTAATCTCATAACCTTCAACTTTGCCGTAAGAAAGTCTCATTGTGAAGTTTGCATCAGGATACAAGAACTTGCCCTTCTCTGCCGCCATCTCAATTTGTCCCTCCATATAGGCCTTTTTTGCACCTTGCATTTCTCCCGCATATTTATTGTACTCCGCATAAGCCGGCTGAGCAACTTTAATCATAGATATAAACATCTGAAATACGGGATCATTTTTCATTGTAAATGCAGTATCTTTCATTGCCTCAAGAGCTTTCTCCTGAGATGTGAAATATGATTTCTCAAACATATTGTCAACATATTTATCTATGCTGCCATTGTAAGCGGAATCAATCTCTTTATAGAAAGCGGGAATGTATTTAGGATTTGTGACTTTATCGCGATAGATTTTAATAAGAGCTTTTGTTGTCTCTTTATCTAGAGCAGGAGAGTAATCTTTATAAAAATCCGCAGTCTCCTCTTTGAAATTCTTATCGCTGATTCTTCCGAATGCTAATTGAGAAATAGGCTGAATAATCTCTATATCATTCAATGTTTCAACAAAATATTCAAATGCAGAGAAGGCATCTGCACGCTCTTTTACAACGCTGTTAATCTTCTCAAGGCAATCTCCGTATTTAGCTTTTCTCTCGGGTGATTGTTCAACCCATTTCATAAATTCTTTCTCCGCCTCTGCTCTTCTTGCAATAACGTCCAAAGATTTAAAAGCGTCATTCATTGCAATAGCTTTTTTGCGGAAGTTGGATGAGTTAGCAAACTTGCTGGCATACTGAATATTAGTGTGCTCATCTGCTCTCATGGCTTTCTGCCAGATACCCTCTTTAATAGTACGGCAATATGCCTCTGCTGCATTGCTTATGTTCTGCATTTCAGCAACTTCTGCGCTTGTCATGTATCTCTGAGTTCTACCCGGGAAGCCAATAACCATTGCAAAATCATTTGGCTTATATCCTTTCATTGAGATAGTTAGATATTGCTTAGGATTGTAAGGAACATTGTCTTTTGAATATGAAGCAGGGTTGTTGTTCTTATCTGCATAAATTCTGAAGACGGAGAAATCTCCCGTATGTCTTGGCCACTCCCAATTGTCTGTCTCGCCGCCAAACTTTCCAATTGAACTAGGAGGTGCGCCTACAAAGCGGACATCCTTAAAAGTTCTGCTTGTAATAACGTAGTAATTATTGCCTTGGTTAAATGTCTGAACCATAGCCGTTAGAGTCTTATCTCCCCCAATCGCAGCATTTTTCAAACTGTCGGTGACCTTTCTCATATAAGCGGCCTTTGCCTTTTGGTCCATCCCTTTTGTTTTTGCCTCAGCGGCAAGCATATCTGGCGTAGCATCTACAAATTTATCTATGAAAGTAACGGTTAAATCGGGCAGAACTAATTCTTCAGAAGAATTCATAGCCCAGTAACCATCTCTTAGATAATCCTTTCCAACAGCGCTTAATTTCTGGATGCTTCCATATCCGCAGTGGTGATTGGTAAGTACAAGGCCTTTGTCGGAGACAACTTCTGCAGTACAGCCGCCGCCAAAAATCATAATGGCATCTTTTAATGAAGAGTGATTGATGTCATAAATCTGCTGAGCGGTAAGCTTGCAGCCCTGCCCTCTCATAACCTTGATGTTCATTTTCTCCAAGTACTGAAGAAGCCACATTCCCTCATCTGCTTTCACCTGCACTGCGGCAAGAGAGAAGATAAGGGTAAGGACAATTAGAAATTTAAATTTTTTCATATTAATCGTTTATTGAATTATTTTAATCTTTTAAACAGTAAGTTTTTTACCCAAAAGTAATTTCTGATTTTCACTTTGGGAGTTTCAAAAGTAATAAAAAAAACACTTGCCTAAAAATTTCAGACAAGTGTTTAAATTTTATGTATTTATTTTATATCCCGACAGATTAAATATTACGATTGCCCGGGAATGTGTACAAACCTGTAGCGGCACCATCTGTTGCGCCATTGCCTGTTCTTAGAATAAAGTCATTAACCATCGGACCGGTTATGCCATCTTTATAGTTAAACACCCCGCTCTTAATCTGAAAATAATTCCAAACGCTAACTGTTTCTTTTGGATAGAAAAACCAATTATAACCTACAAGTCCCGTAGCTACACCATCGGAGTATCCCTGATCCATGTAAGTGCAAACAACTCCGTAAGGCAACCCGGCTGAATTCAGTAATTCATTAGGAGTGGTTCTGGCATTAACTGCGTATATTATATCACTGCTGTCATTTGTTTTAATCCACCAAACAATATCCAGATTTGAAAAACTTGTAGCATCGCAAATTGTAAGGATTTTAGGGAACTCTATGTAATGATGATCATATTGAACAGTATTGATAAAGCCGCCGGTACCGGGATAATCTTCAAACAAATCATGTCTGCAGTTTGTAGAAATCACCTCATCATATACTTTAACATTGTTCTTATATACGATTAAGCCAAGTGTAATTGTCTTGGTGGCGCCGTATGCAATAGGGTGAATACCAACTTTTAATTTGTTGCCGCTTATCCTATAAAGGGTGTGAATTACAAGGTCATTGTAATCAAAATCGCAATTTTTTGAATCCTCAAATCCCTCTGTTGTCCATAGTTGCTTCATGTTGCTCTTGAATATTGAAGAATAACCTGTTGCATCCATTGGATAATAGGAAATCACAACACCGTCACCATCTGTAACAGCCTTTGTGGCAGCAGAAGAAGGTGTCTCTTTTCCTGTCAGAACTTGGGATGTAACCGGCCTGTTCTTAGGAATTAGAATGGTATCATTCTTACTATCATCTGCAATGGATAGCGTATCACCGCAGCATGTAACAATAGAGCCATAACCTGCTTTTGCAGGAACACTGTACTCTGTTGTAGTAATATACTGCTTTACATCATCAGATGTAAAATTCTTAATGGTATTGTTTTTAACACAGCTTGCCACAGAGAGGGCAACAACTGCTGCAATAACCAACGTACTTGAAAAAAACTTTTTCATATCTTATCGTTCAAAAACATTCATTATTTAAATACTGGTATTACCGGCAAAAGAATAAAGATTCTTTTTTAGTTCGCTGTCCGAACCCGTATATTTTAAAATGAAATCATTAATAACCGGTCCTGTTATACCGCTTTTGTAACCAAAAATTCCGCCGCTAACCTGGTAATAATTCCATATGTTGACTCCCTCTTTTGGATAGAAGAACCAATTGTATCCCACTTTTGTCCCCTTGTTACGTCCGTCGTCATAACCATCACTCATATAGGAACATACAACTCCGTAAGGCATTCCGGCAGAATTAAGCAGCGTGCTTGGAGCGGTCTTCTCATTAACAGCATAAATAGGCTCGCCGGTGTCACTTGGAATTATCCACCAAACAAATTCAACTCCGCTTAAATCCCCATAAGAACCGGGCACTGTATAAATTTTATACCAGTTAGTATACTGATGATCATAAGCTTTTGTATTTATATATCCGCCCGTTCCTGTAACGTTCTCAAATAAATCAGTCCTGCAGTTGCTTGAGACAACTTGGTTAAGAACCTCTGCTCCATTTTTGTAAACGGTAAAACCAAGTTCAATAGTTTTTTGAGCTCCATAAGCAATTGGGTGAATGCCAACATGCATCTTGCCTCCGTTAACTCTTATCAAAGTGTGGATAACAAGGTCATTGTAATCATAGTCTATGTTCTTGGAATCCTCAAAACCAATAGATTGCCAAATTTGATATTTATTAACAGCCCTCCCTCCGTATGTGCTGGCAACTATGGGATAGTAAGAAATCACTATGCCGTCAGCGTCAGTAACGTCTTTTGTTTTAACGGTAGAAACAACTTGTCCCTCCGAGGAGAGCGTTTTGGTGGTAATATTGTTCTCTTTGCTCTTCGGAATCCAAATTACTGCCGTTGAATCTTGCAGAACGGCGCCCGCTAAAGCAAGAGTGTCTCCGCAGCAAGTAACAACCGCATAATATCCCGCTTTTACCGGAACGCTATACTTTTCCGTTGAAATAAACGGTTCAACATCTGCCGATGTGAACGTTTTGGCGGAGTTGTTTTTTACACAACTTGTTGTAGAAATCAAGGCTACAACGGAAAACACCAAGCAACCAATTGAAAAAATCTTTTTCATATCGTCATCCCTCAAATTTCCTTTCCCGGCATTCCAAAATTAACCCCGGAACACCCATACAATAAACTGAATTATTATAAATTACTGCATAAATCGTGCTGAGTTTTTAATAATAATTCTAAATTTGGGCTGCAAATGTAATAATAAAATGATGGCTTGTAACCCAGACAACGCAAAGATAATCAATAATTGGCGGAATTCCAAAAGTATCAAAATGCAGCATTTCAAGCATATAACTATCGCGACGGATAAATTCAAGGGCGGCCTTAGCTCGTCCGAGGCAGCCTGTGCAATAAAAAAGGGGCTTCAGAGTGCTGTGCAAGGGCGTTTTTCCAAAAACGGCAAGGATAAGGCATATTACAATATTGTTGCAATCGCGGATGGCGGAGATGGTAGCGCAGATATTTTTAAGGGCGCTACGGGTGCTGAGGAGGTTTTTTGCCGTGCCGCCGGTCCGCTCGGAAACCGTGTGAAAAGTTCCTTCATGTATTGTCGCTCTAATAAGACCGCTTTTATTGAGATGGCAAAAGTGTCCGGCCTTGCCATGGTTCCGGCAGAGAAAAGAAATCCTATGCATACCACAAGTTACGGCTTGGGAGAAGTAATTATTAAAGCTGCAAAGCTTGGGGCAAAACATATAATAATTGGCATTGGCGGGAGCGCCACTAATGATGGCGGAACCGGAATGCTCCAAGCGCTAGGATGTAAGTTTGTTGATGCATCCGGTTCTTTTTGTGTGGGGAAGCGTGCTGGCACAGAGATGTTTATGACTGGCGGAAAATTGGAGCGGATAAATCGGATTATCTGGGAGGCGGGGAGGTATTCTAAAAAAGAGTTGTTAGAGAAAATAAAAATTACTGTTATCTGCGATGTTGTTAATCCCTTAACTGGTCATAATGGAGCAACTTACGCGTTCGGGGTTCAGAAGGGGGCAAATAAAAAGGAACTTGCCGCAATGGAGAGAGGAATGAAAAACTTTGTGCAAGCCGCGGGATATAACGACGTGCAAAAAATTACCCTTGCGGAAAAGGTTGCAAATTCGCCTGGCGCAGGTGCTGCAGGCGGTCTTGGATTTGCCCTGGCGTATTTTCTTAAAGCAGAGAAAATGAGTGGTTTTGATTATTTTGCGGAAGTTCAAAATTTAAAGTCAAAGATTAAAAAATCTGATCTTATTATATCAGGGGAGGGGATGATAGACGCGCAAAGTCTTAACGGTAAGGTTGTCGGAGGAGTAATAAAACTGTCGGGAGGAAAAAAGAAAATTTGGCTTTTCTGCGGCGCGTCAAAAATAAAGTCCGGCAAAAATTTTAAAATATTTCCAATGTCGGATATTGAACCCGATTTGAAAAAACGCATGGGGGCAGAGAGGATATTTTTAAGGGAGAGGGCTTGCGCAGCCGTTCTGGAGGAGTCCGCGGGGATTGAATAAGTTGAAAAAAGCCTGCATTTACACTTTCGATAGAATTATTTCTTAAATTTGAAGTCTTTAAGGCCTTAAACGTTGAATTTTAATTTTTGGAAAAATAAATAACAAATAAATTTTAGAAATGAAAACATACGACACCGGTAACGTGAGGAACGTTGTACTCCTTGGAGGCCCGAAGGCGGGCAAGACTCTTTTTGCAGAATCTATGATGTTTGAAGGAAAAGTCATTGAGCGCAGAGGGACGATAGAGGGGAAAAACACAATGAGTGATAATACAGAGATTGAACAGGAAAATCAAAGGTCAATTTATTCTACTCTGCTTTACACAGAGTTTCTGGATACGAAATTTAATATAATAGATACTCCGGGGTCTGATGATTTTGTCGGCGGCGTTTATTCTGCATTTTCCGTTTGTGAAAGCGGAATAATGCTGGTCAATTCTACACAAGGCGTAGAAGTTGGAACAGAGATATTTACACGTCAGGCGCTTAAACACAACAAGCCTCTTACGTTTGCAATCAGCCAGCTGGACCATGAGAAGGCGGACTGGCATATGACGCTTGAATCTTTGAAAAATGTATACGGAGGGAAAATACTTCTTGTGCAATACCCCGTTAACCCAGGTCCTTCTTTTGACTCTTTTATAGATGTTCTTAAAATGAAAATGTATCATTTCAAAGATGATAATGGTACTAGAGAGGAAATGGAAATTCCGGCAGATCAGCTGGATGAAGCAAAGGCTTTGCAACAAGAGCTAATTGAAAAATCTGCGGAGAATGATGAAAAATTAATGGAGACATTTTTTGACAAGGGAACCCTTTCAGAAGATGAAGTGCGCAGCGGATTGAAGGCGGGAATGGCAAAGGGAGAGATATTCCCCGTGTTCTGTTTGTCATCAAAGAAAGATATTGGTGTTAAGAGAATTATGGAGTTTACAATTAACACAGCACCCTCTCCTCTTGGAATTGAGAATGAACTTAAAGACGGAACAAAAGTTAAGACGGATCCGGCAGGGCAAACTGCAATTTATGTTTATAAAACAGCTCTTGAACAACACCTTGGAGATGTTGCCTATTTTAAAGTAATGAGCGGTAAACTAACTGAGGGAATGGATGTTGTAAATCCGGAAACAGGAGACAAGGAGAGAATTTCCGCAATTTATGCAGCCGCCGGAAGGAAGAGAGACAAGCTTTCTGAAATGCGTGCGGGTGATATAGGATGCACGGTTAAACTTAAGAGTGTTAAGCAGGGACAAACTCTTTGCGCAGGCAATTGCGAGTATGTATTTGCTCCGACCAAATTCCCTGAGCCAAAATTCAGAACGGCAATTAAGGCTAAAGATCCAAAAGATGACGAGAGGCTTGGAGAAATTCTTAACCGCGCACAAGCGGAAGATCCGACGATTGTTGTTGAGTACTCAAAGGAGCTGAAACAGATAATATTAAGCGGACAGGGGGAACATCATATCAATATTCTTAAGTGGAAGATAAACAATATTGACAAATTGGATATAGAGTTAATGGCTCCAAAAATCCCTTATAGAGAGACAATTACAAAGGTTGCCAATGCCATGTACAGGCATAAGAAACAATCAGGAGGCGCGGGACAGTTTGGAGAAGTTCACTTATTGATAGAACCTTATGTTGAGGGCGCTCCCGAGAACAATAAATTTAAAGTTGACGGCATGGATATGACGTTGAACCTTAAGGGTAAAGAGGAGTATCCTCTGGAGTGGGGCGGCAAACTTGTCTACTATAATTGTATTGTAGGCGGTGCAATTGACGCGCGCTTTATGCCTGCAATCTTAAAAGGTGTTATGGAGAAGATGACGGAAGGTCCTCTTACCGGCTCCTATGCGCGTGATATTAAGGTATATATCTATGACGGAAAGATGCATCCGGTAGATTCAAATGAGTTGTCATTTAAGTTAGCTGCGCGTAATGCATTTAAGGAGGCATTTAAGAAAGCGGGTCCTAAAATCATGGAGCCAATTTATAATATAGAGATAACGGTTCCTTCAGATTGTATGGGAGATGTAATGAGCGATTTGCAAAATCGCAGAGCTCTTATTGAGGGTATGAGCAGTGAGGCCGGCTTTGAAATTCTTAAAGCAAGAATTCCTCTGGCAGAGCTTTACAGATACTCTACTACTTTGAGCTCTCTTACTTCCGGCCGTGCAACGTTTACAATGAAATTTGCTGAATATCAGCAGGTTCCAGCCAATGTTCAGGATGAGTTGCTTAAGGCTTACGAGGCTGAGGAGAAAGAGGAATAGTTATTTGAGCACTGAGAAGATATTTTCTGTCGCGACAGATAAATGAGATCAATATGTTAATTGAGTGCAGAAATATTTGTAAATCTTACGGTAAAATTCAGGTCCTTAGGGACCTGAATTTTTCTGCGGACAAGGGTAATATTGTGAGCATTGTAGGAGCGAGCGGAGCAGGCAAAACCACTCTGCTTCAAATCCTTGGGACAATACTCGTTCCGGATGCCGGGAAAGTGCTAATTGACGGGACAGATGTTTTTGCGCTCTCTTCCAATAAACTCGCAGACTTTAGAAATCAAAAAATAGGATTTGTTTTTCAGTTTCATCATCTTTTACCTGAGTTCACTGCAATTGAAAACGTGATGATGCCTGCGCTTATTCTTAAGTCTGAACATGCGGGGAATGCTTTGGGAACCAGGGAAATAAAAGAGCGTGCCTTGTCTTTGCTTGCGGAGTTGGGTTTGTCCGGAAAGGAAAGCAGCAGACCATCTGAGATGAGTGGCGGAGAGCAGCAGCGGGTTGCAATAGCAAGAGCACTGATGAATAATCCGGATATTATTTTTGCTGATGAACCATCCGGAAATTTGGACAGCAAAACAAAACAGGAGCTGCATGATTTATTTTTTAAGTTGAGAGACGCTCACGGTCAAACCATCATCATTGTGACTCATGATGCATCAATGGCAGACAGAAGTGATAAAATTTTAGAAATAAAAGACGGCCAGTTTGTTGCCCAATAATATCAATCAGGTGGGGAACGATTATTTTAAATTCAAAGAATTCACTGTATATCAGAAACATTCCGTTATGCGGGTTAATACGGACGGAGTTATCCTTGGCGCTTGGATGCAGATCCTTTCCACAGACAAAAATTTATTGGACGTTGGCACCGGCACCGGAATAATTGCCTTGATGGCAGCGCAACGGTTGGAGAAAGCATGCGTCGGCGCGGAAGATAAAAGCGGCATTGCAGTTTGCGGTATTGATAGTGATGCAGCGTCTTGTTCAGAGGCTAAAACAAATTTTGCGGAGTCTAAATGGACAAAAAATTTGTTTGCTGAAAACGCTGAATTTCAGACATTTGCCGCAATACACAAAAATCAGTTTGATTTGGTTTTTTCCAATCCGCCTTATTTTACAGATTCATTAAAATCGTCAAATAAAAAAAAGTCTTCTGCAAGACATAATGATATTTTATCCCAGGCGGATTTAATAAAGGGCGTAACATTTTGTTTAAAAGAGGGCGGCAGATTTGCCCTTATACTCCCGACAGATGAAGCGGAAAATTTTTTAAAGAAAGTACAGTTTTTACAAGCACACTTTTCACAAGAAACTTGTTCTCCCTTTTTGCAACTCTCAAGAAAATGCAGTGTGTTTTATAAGCGGCAAGAGCAAATTAAAAGAGTGATGATGGAATTTTTATATACCCGCGTACCGGCAGACTATCGTGATGAAAATCTGACAATACAAAATGAAACGGGATATACTCCGGAATATAAAAACCTGACAAAAGATTTCTATTTAACGTTTTAACCACTTCATTTAGCGTTTTAGCACCTGTTTTCTAAATTTACTACATTTGTTAAACAAAGTGGAGTAACAATACTCCCTGCAGTTAAAAATTTATGATATGAATACAAATAATTTAGTTACTGCAAAACCCATTAAACCGTTATATTTACAAGAACACCTTTCTTGTGTTAATTATGTGACCAAAAAGTCTATAGGCTTTAGCATTCATATGCTTCCTAAAGAGGAAGAGTTTGTTTTGCCCGATAGATCTGAGAATTATATTATTTTCCTTACAAGCGGCAAACTGGAATTAAATTTTAACCAAGTTGACGTCAAAGAATTGAATGCGGAGGAGATGATATTAATTCCGGCTAACAGAGAAGGGACCTGTAAAGTATTGGAAAACAGTTTTTTCATTTTGCTTGCATTTGACAACAAGCATCTGCACCTGTGTAATAAATTTGCAATTGATGATTTATTATCATTTGTCACCCCGGAGGACTACACGGCAAAACCGATTCCGATTTATCCTCCGATACAAATGGTTTTGGACAGCATTAATTTCTTCTTGAGCAATAATATCAGTTGTATCAATCTTCATGAAATTAAACAAAAGGAGATTTTTTTAATATTAAGAACCTTTTATACAAAAGAAGAGAATGCAAGTTTGTTTGCGTCGCTGTTGCATGGAAATAACGTTAGTTTGCCTGAATTTGTAAGAATAAATTATCTGAAAGTTAAGACCGCGGAGGAGCTGGCAAAGAAGTATGATATTGATTTTGAAGAGTTTGCAAGGAGGTTTGTTGAGGCGTTTGGGGTTGATCC
>Ga0116170_10001010_pt1 | contig 29264 bp, 24 predicted proteins | sample AD_JPNHW1_MetaG_FD_89797 | JGI IMG/M metagenome (GOLD analysis project Ga0116170, IMG submission 89797) | Active sludge microbial communities of municipal wastewater-treating anaerobic digesters from Japan - AD_JPNHW1_MetaG | ecosystem: Engineered > Bioreactor > Anaerobic > Digestate | place... | reverse complement strand
TAAATCAGTGTAGAATTTAAACGCATTTTAGGAGGTTGATCATGAATATTCACATTTTTATTGACCGGGCGATAGTTCACTTGATGAAACTGGTTTCCGGGAAAAGGCGTATTTTCAGCAAAAGCATCGAAAGTCTGCCTTTTGAAGAGCTTATCAGGACAATTTCACTCAAGGTCCCGGTTATAAACGGAGAAGGGTTGTATGAAGTTGAGGCTCAGACTCCGCAGGGAATAATGAATCCGGCTTTCAAAGTTGTGAGATGGCTCGGCAACGACTATCCTACTTTTATTTATCACCACGGTAACAGCGAAAAACCCTTTAAAATAAGAAGGTTTGCAAGAAACACTTTTTTCAAGGTCTTTTTAAACACAAACGATCCGGTTGAAGCGAATCTCATCGCTTTGTGCTCTCCAATGCATACAATTCCGGTGAGCGAATATCAGAGAAAAATGACTGAACTTGGAAATTTCACATCTGCATTGTCAGTTATGGCAGTTCTTGTTGAAAATATAATTTCCCAGTTAAAACCCGAAGTTACAAAACCCATTATTGTTTCAGGCATCAGTTTCGGCGGATTTGTGACAAACCTCCACCGGGCATTTTTCAACACTGCTGACAAATATATTCCTCTTCTTGCCAGCTCTTCATTTGAGCTTGTTTTTTATCAGTCCATTTTTAAAAATCTTGCAAGCGAACTTGTGCTGCAGAATCCCGAAAAACTCAGACAGATCGTTAATTTTGATGAAAAGTTCATGGAAAACAAAAATAAAAATCTTTTTCCTCTTCTTGGCAGATACGACCAGTATATCAATCTGGAAGAACACAGCAAATGCTATGAAGGACATCCTCTTGTAATAGTTGAAAAAGGACATGTTACAACAGCTTTCAGTGCCGAAACCATGAGAAATCATATTTTTACAAATGCAGGATTATAAAACCTCACCGGAAACCGGCTCTCTCAAATTGAAAACTATCGGAATTATTGTAACGGCAGGAGCCACTTTTCTCACAGCTTTTTCAGGGTCTGCAACAAATATCGCTCTTCCCGCCATTGCAGAAAAATTCGACCTTAATGCCGTATCTCTGGGCTGGATATCTCTTGCCTATATGATCTCAACCGTTATTTTGATCCTGCCGATGGGAAGGATAAGCGACATTTACGGAAGAAAGAAAGTGTTTACAACAGGACTTATTCTTTTTACTTTGAGCGCACTTTTATGCGGATTTTCACTTAACTTTCCGATGATGATCTTTTTCAGAGCTGTTCAGGGCATCGGGTCTGCAATGCTTTTTGGAACGAGTATTGCGATCCTTACTGATATTTTTCCGCCTGAAAAACGGGGTGCTGCACTTGGAATTAATACTGCAAGCGTTTATATCGGACTTTCGGCAGGTCCTTTTCTCGGCGGATTGCTTACACATTTTTTTGGCTGGGAAAGCATTTTTCTGATCTCTCTGCCGATTGGACTGCCTGTAATTTTTCTTTCTGCCGCCTATTTAAAAAATTCTGTCACCGTACAGACCCGGGGCATTTTAAGAAATCCCGGAATTTTTTTCAGCGGACTGTTCCTGTTTAAAGGAAATAAAGCTTTTACCTATTCAAATATTGCGGCACTTATCAATTATTGCGCAACCTTTGCAACCAGTTTTCTCATGAGCCTTTTCCTTCAGAATATCAAGGGTTTAACGCCAGAAAAAGCAGGCTCGATACTTCTTATACAGCCACTTATTCAAGCATTTTTTTCACCAATAACAGGAAAACTTTCAGATACGATCGAACCAAGGATTCTCGCAAGTACCGGAATGGGAATAACTGCCGCCGGTCTTTTCTTTTTCTGCTTTTTAAGTCCGGGTTCTTCGATTTATTTTGTTATGACAGCCCTGATCCTGCTTGGAAGCGGATTTGCTCTTTTTTCATCACCGAACACAAATGCCGTTATGCACTCAGTTGACAAAAATCATTCCGGAGTCGGCGGAGCAACTGTCAGCACAATGAGGGTGATCGGACAGATTTTAAGTATCGGAATAACGACGCTGATCTTTTCCATCTTTCTCGGCGGATCAAAAATCACCCCTGAAAATCAATTTCAGTTTATCAGCAGTATCAATATCTCCTTCACTCTTTTTACGGTGTTATGTATCATCGGAATCTTTTTCTCATACAATAGAGGTGAAGTGCATAAAAGGAATTTCAAATGAAGACACGATTTAAAATTAGAGATATTACGATTACTTACATAAAACACAGCGATCTGACAGATCTGCTTGAAATGCTTAAAAATCCGGCAGTATGCGAACATGTTTTCTTTGGTCCTAACACAAAAGAGGAGACTGAAGAATATTTTGTTCCGTTAATTGACTCCATAAATAAATCGCTGAAAAAACACGAAATGCCCGAGGATCATGTTTTCATTGTCAGAAAAGGGGATCTGTTTATCGGGAACTGTGCACTTGTCTCGAACAGCTACAACCCGGGATGCTACACAGTCGGATATACAATCGATGAGCCGTTCTGGAAACAGGGTTATGGCGATATATCACTGAAATTCCTTATAGATTACGGATTCAACAAACTGAACGCATACCGGCTGAACGGCAATTGCATGAGCGGCAATACAGGATCAAGAAAGATCATGGAAAATAACGGGTTCAAACTTGAAGGGCGGCAGAGAAATTTCTGTTACAAGAACGGCAGTTACTCCGACAACCTTCTTTTCGGATTATTGAAATCAGATATTGATTTTTAAAGCCCTGCAATTATATTATGTGCGGACTGTTTTTTAGGAGGAGCAAATGTCGGTTTATATTTGTCACAACTGCAAGAAATCACTTGATGAAGAAATTGAAGACATCAGAGGAAAAGTCGGAAGGCAGGATGTATGTCCTCACTGCTACGCCGACCTTCACTGCTGCATGAACTGCAAATTCCACGATGAAGGCTACACCAATGAATGCCGTGAAGATGCAAGGTCATTTATCAGGGAAAGAGACAAAACCAACTTCTGCTCATCCTTTGAATTTGTTAAAGACGAAGGCGAGGACGGAAGTGACGAGATAGATGCAAAAACAAAACTCGGCGGTCTTTTTAAGCTTTAATTTTATCACTGTTCCCATTTTTGTGGAGTTCCCGAATGTTCAAATATGTTGTCAAAAAGATTTTTGGAACTGAAAACGATCGTTATTTAAAATCGATCGCACATGTTGTTACAAGAATAAATGATCTCGAAAGTTCGATGAAACCTTTGAGTAACGATCAGTTAATGCTTAAAACCCTTGAATTTAAACAGCGGCTTGCCAACGGAGCAACACTTAACCAGCTGCTTCCTGAAGCTTTTGCAGTTGTCCGGGAAGCTTCATCAAGAGTTCTGGGAATGAGGCATTACGATGTTCAGATGATAGGCGGAATAGTTCTGCATCAGGGTAAAATTGCAGAAATGAAGACCGGTGAGGGAAAAACGCTTGTTGCAACACTTGCTTTGTATTTGAACGCACTTGAAGGAAAAAGCGCCCACCTTGTCACGGTAAATGATTACCTTGCATCCAGAGATGCGGAATGGATGGGACAGATATACAGATTTCTCGGGCTCAGTGTCGGAACTATCACAAACGGAATGAGTACAAGAGATAGAAGAATCGCTTATGGATGTGATATAACTTACGGAACTAACAGTGAATTCGGATTTGACTATCTCAGAGATAATATGAAGTATGACATTTCACATTATGTTCAGAGAGAACTCAGATACGCTATCGTCGACGAAGTTGACTCCATTCTTATTGATGAAGCAAGAACACCGTTGATAATATCCGGGCCGAGCGATGAAAGCACTGATCTGTATGTCAGGGTCAATGCAGTTGTAAGAACGCTTACCGACGGACGACATTTTGAAAAGGATGAAAAAACGAAAAACGCCATATTGACACCTGAAGGAATTGCAAAAGTTGAAACAATGCTAGGGATAACAAACCTTTATGCTCCCGAAAATCTTGAACTTGTACACCATGTTCTTCAGGCACTTAAAGCAAATTTCATGTTCCACCTTGATGTTGATTATGTTATTAAAAACATTGACGGAACTGACAAGGTCATGATCGTTGATGAGTTCACCGGCAGACTTATGGAAGGCAGAAGATACAGCGACGGACTTCATCAGGCCCTTGAAGCTAAAGAAGGTGTCAGAGTTGAAAGGGAGAATCAGACCCTTGCAACAATTACCTATCAGAATTTCTTTAGAATGTATAACAAGCTCGCCGGAATGACAGGAACAGCTGATACTGAAGCCCGAGAATTTGCTGAAATATACAACCTCGGAGTTGTCGTAATTCCGACAAACAGAGTTGTTATAAGAAAAGATTCCCCTGACCAGATCTATAAAAATGAAAAAGCGAAGGAAAATGCCGTAATCAAAGAGATCCTTCAAAAAAATGCCAAAGGGCAGCCTGTCCTCGTCGGTACTGTTTCTGTTGAAAAATCGGAAAGGCTGAGCCAGCTTCTTACAAAACAGGGTGTAAAACACAATGTTCTTAATGCCAAATTTCATATGAAAGAAGCCGATGTTGTTGCTCAGGCAGGAAGAAAAGGGACAATAACAATAGCCACCAACATGGCGGGTCGAGGAACAGATATCGTTCTTGGCGGAAATCCCGAGAAACTTGCTGTCTGGGAAGCTGAAAAAACCATGGAATCCATAGACACGGCTTCGCCTGAATACGCTGAACTTTTTGAAAAATACAAAAAAATATGCGCCACTGAAAAAGAAGAAGTTCTTGCAGCCGGCGGACTTCACATTGTAGGAACAGAAAGACATGAGTCACGAAGAATAGACAACCAGTTGAGAGGTCGAAGCGGCAGACAGGGAGACCCCGGATCATCAAGATTTTATCTGAGTCTTGAAGATGATCTCATGAGAATTTTCGGAAGTGACAAACTTTCATCTGTAATGGACAGGCTGGGAATCGAAGAAGATCAGCCGATTGAGCACGGACTTATTTCCAGATCAATCGAAAATGCCCAGAAGAAAGTTGAAGGGCACAATTTCAGCATCAGAAAGAATGTCCTTGAATATGACGATGTAATGAATCAGCAGAGAAAGACTATTTATGCAATGAGGAGAAGCATTCTTACTGGCGGACAGCAGAACAAGGAAGTAATATACTCCATGATCGAAGAGATCGTAAATTACGGAATACGGACAACTATTCCCGAAAAAACCTCTATCACCTCATGGGATTTTGACGGTTTGAGAGAATTCGTGGCATCAATTGCGATGGTCGAGCATAAATCAGATATAGTTAATACAATAAATCCTGATGCAATAGCCGGCATAACCAGTCTTGAACAGGCTTTGTCAACAATGGCTCAGAAAATGTATGACTATCTTCTTGAACTGTATGACAAAAAAATGTCTGAATACAGTGCCGAACTCAGTTCTGAAATGGAAAGACATGTCGTGCTTGAAGTTCTTGATACTTACTGGAGAAGACATCTTCTTAATATGGACCACCTTCGTGAAGGTATCGGCCTTCGCGGTTACGGACAGAAAAATCCGAAGCTGGAATATAAACGGGAAGGATTCAGTATGTTCACTGAGATGATGAACAATATTTATTTTGAATCAATAAAGAGACTTTTCACTATTCAGGTAGTCACTGAGGAAACCATTGAAAAATTTGAGCAGAAAGAACAGAAAAAAGAGCAGGAAGTTCAGAGAAACACAACTGTGGTTGAAAGAGAACCTGTTAAAAGAATTGTGGCAAAAGTCGGAAGAAACGATAACTGTCCATGCGGAAGCGGTCAGAAATTCAAAAGATGCTGTATGAACAAAGGCATTTATGACTGATACAGCAAACTACAGGATCAACCGTTTTCTCTCTCTTTGCAATATCGCATCAAGACGAAAGGCTGATGATCTCATTAGTGCCGGGAAAGTGACCATAAACGGTCGCACCGCTGTACTTTCAGACACAGTTGACATAACAAAAGATGTTGTTTTTTATGACGGGAAAGTGCTTTCTGTTCCATCAGGACATGAGTATTATCTTCTTAACAAACCTATCGATGTCCTGAGTTCCAGCTCGGATGACAGAGGAAGAAAAACCATATCCGATTTTCTGCCGGAAAAATCAAATGCCGTGCCTGTCGGAAGGCTTGATCTCGATACGACCGGCGTTCTTATCCTGACTTCAGACGGAGAACTCCATTACCGCCTGACACATCCTTCTTTCGGTATAAAAAAGATCTACAAGGCAAAAGTCGCCGGAAATTTCGATAAGGAAAAGGCTGCTTCAATAATAAACGGTGTTGAGATCGAAGGGTTCATAATGAAAGCCGAAAAGCTCAGCATTATCAATCAGAGAGGGCGTGTTACCGATATTCTTATTGTGCTCAACGAAGGAAGAAAAAGAGAGATAAAAGAGCTGATAAAAGCTGTCGGATGCAGAGTTGTCAGGCTGGAAAGGATCGCTTTCGGCAACATAACCTGTGCAGAAATGGCTCCCGGTGACATCAGACCTCTGACCCAAGACGAAATCAAATATCTTTATAAAATCACTGGATTAAGCAGTAAATAAAAAAGAAAACCCGCCTCGGCCGTAACCTTCAAAGCAAGTTTTATCCTGTTTGCACAGGTGGGATAGGCCGAGCTGCTATTAGAATACCTTCACAGCATAAGTGCCATTCCCAAAATTTTTTCAAGGAAAAAACTTCTACGCTTACGGTTTCGCACCAGGCAGGCATATTCAATACTACTCAAGCTGTCATGTGTGTCAACAGCAAAATTGACAATGAAAAATTCAAAAAAGGAATAAAACATGTTAAACTTCCGTAAAGTTTGTTTTTTTACTAATTTTTTTATGGCAAAACAGATGACAGACAATATATCCGGAAACTTTTATAAAAAATGTGCTGCTGATTTCATTTTAAAGACTGACCTCGAAAATTTTGAAACCGCAAGAATAGTCGCTTTGGGCGTCGGCACTTTTCATATTCCTCTTTTTGCTCTTGATGTTGACAGATATTTTGCTGAAAGAGGTCTTTTCTCAAAACCGGGATTTACCGAAATAGCTGTTATTCATATTTTTTATCTAGTGTTTTTTCTGGCTTTTTATTTTATCGGATCTCAAAAACTTAAATCATCTGAAGATAAAATAATACCTGCTGATTATGCAAAAATTTATTGGAGAATTTTTCTTATTTCAACTATGTCATACGCAATGCTGACATCTCCTGCCTGTCATCTGATGCATGGAAACACAACAACTTATTTTATCACTGTCATGGGTATGGCTGTCGCTTTTAAAATAAAATTGAAAGAGTATTTTTTTTACATTATAGCTCTTTCATTCATGACATTGGGATTTATGATCAGTGTTGTTTCAGACAAAGTCGTTCTGACCGGATATATTCTGGACTTCTTTACTGTGAGCGTTCTTTCTGTCATTATCAGCAACATAATTTACAAAAGATCCTGCTCTGAACACTATCATAAGGCCATATCAAAGAAAGAACATGCTGAAAAAGTAATTGAAAAAGAAGCTAATGATGCAAAAACCGCATTTATTGCAAATATGAGCCACGAACTCAGAACCCCAATGAACGGAATTATAGGAATGCTCGAACTTCTTCAAGAAACCGGGCTGAATGAAACACAGGAAGAATATGTGAGTCATGCAAAATCCAGCTCAGGTATTCTAATAGAAATAATTAACGATGTTCTTGATCTCAGCGTAATTGAATCAGGCAGAATGAAGCTTGAGAACAAACCTTTCAATTTAAAAAGAGCATTGAATTCAACAATGCAGAACATAAAAAGCAGTCAGAGCAAACCCGGATTAAATTTTCTTGTCGAAATAGACCGTTCTGTACCGGAACAAATTATCGGAGACCGGATCAGAATCATTCAGGTTTTGAACAATCTTCTTTCAAATGCAGTAAAATTCACCGATTGCGGAGAAATTAAAGTCACATGCAGAACAATAACTTTAGATTCCGGTGAATTTCTTCATTTTGAAGTAAAAGACTCAGGCATCGGACTTCCTGATACCGGAATTGAAACCATTTTCGAAAAATTCACACAGCTGGATTCCGGATATAAGAAAAAATTCAAAGGCGTGGGACTCGGACTTTATATTGTTAAAAATCTTGTTGCAATTATGGGAGGAACAGTACATGCGACATCGAATCTTCCTGACAAAGGATCGACCTTCTTTTTTCAGATACCTCTTATTACAAATGAAGAGGAACGCATTTCTGAACCGCTTGTAATAAAACCTGAAGTAAGCACATCTCTTGCCGGTATAAAAATACTTTTTGCAGAAGACAATCTCATCAACAGAGAGATCATCGTTAAATATCTGCAAAAGGAAAATTGCAGAATAACAACTGCCGAGAACGGTGCTGAAGCTGTTGCTCTTTATCAGCAAAATAACTTTGATGTCGTTATTCTTGATATTCAGATGCCGATTATGGATGGAAGTGAGGCGGCTCGCAAGATCAGGGAATTCGATTCGGGAAAAAACTGTCATGTCCCTATTATCGCACTGACAGCTTATGCAATGAAAGCTGATAAAGAGAAATTTATGCAGGAAGGTATTGACGGTTATCTTTCTAAACCGGTCACAAAACAGGAACTTGTTTCAGAAATTAGAAAATTCCTGTCACAAAAATAGGAGGGAATATGCTGAGAAATCTTTTTTCTGTTCTTTCAGTTATTTTTCTTTTTGTGTCGTGCGGAGTTGATGAAGACGAAATCATCAATGATTCTGACAGCACAACAAGCGACTCAGAAACCGCAGACTCCGATCTGGAACTTGTGGAAAACGACAATACTGAAAATGATGAAGCCGCAGATATTGAAAAAACTGATGTCGATCAAGGACTTTTCTGTTATTCAGGCGGAGCTGTTCTTTATGAAGGCGACCAGCAGTTTAAAATGTGTCCCGGGGATTTTAATAGAGTCCAGAAACAGATCTGCACAAACGGAAACTGGAAAGATGAAGGTGACTGCATTCTGAATTATGCGGTAGTTCCGGACGGCGATTTTAAAATGGGCTGCGATCCGGCGATTGAGGGAACTTGCGAAGAAGATAATGTGCCGGTTCACAAACTGAGACTTTCAGAATATTCTATTGATAAATTTGAAGTGACTGTGGAGAGATTCGAGCAGTGCATTGCCGCAAAAGCCTGTAATAATGATGATGCCGGGAAACTTCATTACAGAACTTCAGATGAATCATACAGCTGCAATGTCGGGAACGATGAAAGAAAAAACCATCCGGCGAACTGCATCACCTGGTACGGAGCTGATGCTTTCTGCAAATGGGCAGGAATGAGACTTCCGACCGAAGCTGAATGGGAAAAAGCGGCAAGATCGGGCAATGTCCAGATATATCCATGGGGAAATGAGCCTGAGCCTGATTGTGACTATGCAATAATGAAAACCGTCTCGAACGGATGCGGATTCAATGTAACTTTTCCCGTCGGTACTCTTCCAAAAGGATTGTCTCCATTCGGACTTTTTGATATGGCAGGAAATGTCTCGGAATTCGTAAGTGACTGGTATGCTGAAGATTTTTACTCAAGCGCAAATGCCTCAGACCGTGATGCCGCAGGACCGGCGGAACCGGGAACCGATCAATTCAAAGTATGCCGCGGCGGATCATATATCTACGGAGAGAACAGAACCCGCACCTCATTCAGAAGCGGATGCAAAATGGACGACCCAGCAATCGACTTCGGCTTCAGATGCGCCGCTGACAGGAAATAAATTTTATAAAATATTCTTATTTTCTTTTTCTTTACAGCTTTACGGGGTTTAATATAATGCCTTGTGCTTTATTTATTAAGGTGGGGTTATGAGCTATCAGGTAGTTGCAAGAAAGTGGCGTCCGCAGAGGTTCGATCAGGTTGTAGGACAGGATCATATTACCGAAACTCTCAAATATGCGATTTTGAACAGCAGGATCGCTCCTGTCTATCTTTTCACGGGAATTCGCGGAACCGGAAAGACCACTCTTGCAAGGATCATGGTCAAAAGTCTCAACTGCACGGCTCCTCAGATCGACGGCGAACCGTGCAACCAGTGTGAGAACTGCCTCGAAATAATCAACGGGAAAAACCCCGATGTCGTAGAGATCGACGGTGCATCGAACAACTCTGTCGACGATGTCAGGAACATCAAGGAGAACATTTCATATTCTCCAATAAAATCAAAGTATAAGGTCTATATAATCGATGAGATCCACATGCTCAGCAAGTCGGCTTTCAATGCTCTTTTGAAAACGCTTGAAGAGCCTCCTTCTCACACTGTTTTTATTCTTGCCACCACAGATCCGCAGAAAATACCGGCGACAGTTCTGAGCAGGTGCCAGAGATACGACCTTAAGAGGCTTTCGCTTGACGATGTTGCAAAACAGCTTTCAAAAATACTTGAATCTGAGGGGCTGAGCTACGATATGGAAGCTCTTTATGCCATTTCCAGAGAAGGCGAAGGCAGTATGCGTGACAGTCAGACCATCCTTGAACAGCTGATAACTTTCGGCGAAGGAAAAATAACAACAGAGGAAATTTCTCTGATACTCGGCAGTTCCGACAAAAAACAGTTGCGCGGAATCATCGAAGCCATCGCAAAAAAAGACCCCACTTCGGCATTATCACTTGTCAGCGAGATATATAAAAGCGGCAAATCTGTCGAAAAAGCGGCAAAAGACATACTTTATCTTCTGCATCATCTCGTGCTGTTCAGCGAATTGAAAGATCACAGTTTTCTTGAAGCCCCGAAAGAAGAAAAAGAATGGATAGAAAAAATATCTGCAACTGCATCGCCTTCAGACTGGATAAGACTTTTCAGATTCTGGAACGACCAGTATGAAAATATAAAGATCTCAGATTTTTCCTTAATGATACTGGAAGTTTCCATAATAACGGCATGTACTTTTCCGAGCATGGAGGATTTCAGGGATTTTGCAAAAAAGTTCTCTGAATCCGCAATAAACACCGGAACTGATCCTGAATCTGCTGAAACTCAAAAAAAAAAACCTGAACCGGAACTGAAAAAAGAAATTCCGGCTGAAAAACCTGTTGAAATTGTCAAAGATTACAACTGGAGAGCTTTCACCGATATGCTTATTTTAAAAGATCCGTTCTTTCACGGAGCTCTTGTAAATATTCCGTACAAAGAGGTCGGGGAAAAGATCTCTCTTTCACCGGAACTGAGCATGGAAATCACAAAAAAAGAGATCACCGACAAACTTAAAATACTTTTTAATGAATATTTTCAAGGACATAGAACTCTTGAAATACACATGGAAAAAGAGGACCGGCAGTCTATTTACACTGAAGCCGAAATAAAAAAACAGAAAGAGCTCGAAGAAATCAGGGAAAACATTAAAGCCAGTGAAGCGGTAATTACTGCGACACAGCTCGGATTTGAACTAAAAAAAATAACTGCAGAATGAAAAAGTACAACATTTTAGGTATCTTAACCTCAATAGTTTTCTTTCTTGTTTTCTTTGTCTGGGGCACAAAAGGAAAGTTCTGGACAGTATTTACGGCTTTTTATCCGAGATTCCATTACACAGCTCTTGTTGTGTTTATCATTGTACTTGCCGCCATTTATATTATACCGAACAAATCTATGAATTTATTTGAGTTTATTATCAGACACAGATATAAGATTTTCCCTTTTCTGGGATTTTTGTTCTGTGCACTGATCTCCATTTTTGTCTTTGATTCCATTCCCCATGTAATTGATGCGGCGCACTTTCTGTGGACTGCAAGAATATTCCTTGAAACAGGCTCATTCCACATACCATCCAGCGAACTTTATGAATATTATCAGAACACTTTCAACATGGATGTGAACGGAAGATATTTCTCGCTTTTCCTACCTGGTTTCTCAATTTTTCTCGCACCTTTCGAATTTCTCGGAATATCTTATCTTTTCACTCCAATATGTAACGGAATAGCAGTTTTTCTTCTAGGCAAAATAGCAGAAAAGCAGTTTGATGAAAGAGTTTCGCTGTTTGCAATGGTATTCGGGGTTTTCAGTTCTTTCTATCTTTTTATGGGTGCTTCCTACATGACCCATACATTTAATCTCGTTCTTACACTTCTGCCGATATATCTGATACTTTACAAAAGCAGACCCATATGGTTTCTGGCTGCCGGCTTCATTGCTTCAATACTTCTTTTTATCCGTCCGCAAAATGCCATGCTTCTTTATGTTTCGCTGATGATATTTATGCTTCTGAAGAACAAAAAGTTTAAAGATCTTGTGCTGTTGACCATTCCTTTCGGGGTTACAGGACTTCTGCTGATGTATTATAACTATTTTTATACCGGACACCCTCTTCTTTTTGCTCAGGATATTTATTTCTCGATCAGAGAACCTTACGAGCACTGCCATAGACTTGGACTCGGAAAAGGATGCCCCAATACGGAAGGTGATTATCTGCCGGCTGAAGGGCTGACAATGAAATATGCTTTCTGGGTTGCATTCACCCGGATAACTTTGATGAATTTCAATCTTTCGGGACACCCTCTCATTTTCATTTTTATTATTTCATCTTTTCTTTTTGCATTTAGAAAAAGCTTCGAAATAGCACTGTTTTTTATAATATTATTCACAGGTTATTACTTTTTTTATCTTCCAGGCAACCTTTTTGGACCAAGATATCTTGCAGAAACGGCATCTCTTCTTTTCATTCCGGCAGGTTTTGCATTTTTTAAGATGTTCGACTCAAAATACAGAGTTATAAAAGCCCTCACTATAACAATTCCTCTAACGATCCTCATTTTTCTTTCCACCACCATAATGCCCGTATTAATAGAACAATTCTCAGGGGATTTCTGGGGAACAGACCGTGAAATGGAAAAGGCTATCGAAAGAGAGAATATCAAAAACAGTATCGTTTTCATACCTGAAGAATATGCTTCCGTTTTTTTGAACCTCATGGATAAGCCTCCTTATGACAGACATGGAAACCTGATTCTTGCCGATCTTGGCAAAGAAAATAACTTCGCTGTCGCATATTATATGGAAAAAAGAGATTTTGAAGGAGCGTATGTCATTGATTATTATGAAAGTATTGAACATCGCACCGCTATAACGCCTCTTTATGAAGCAGTAAGGGACAGCATCTGGTTTGAATTTGAAGATAAAAGACTTCCCCGTTCAGGAATGCCTGATTACGGAGTCAATTTTGCCCAGAGCGAAGAAATCGATAAAAAATTCTATCCGGTAAAACAGATTTCCATTGATGTTTCCGAGGGAAGCGTTTTTGCAATGCGTTTCAGCGAACTTAACGAAAAAAGTTATTATGATTTCTCCCACCCCATTCTTGATTCGGGAATTTACGAGATAACCCTCTATTTTGTCTCAGATTTCTGCGGAAATGAATTTAATTTCTCAATTGATGGAACCGATTTCGGAATTTTTAACAGTTACTCCGCCGAACAGACAAACGGCACCTTTACGATCACACAATATCTCGAAAGAGGATCTCACACATTCAAACTCACACCGCTTCGCAAAAACACCTGTCTTATGATCGATGCTTTCAAAATGGAATTGGCGGACTGAAGCTTTAAAAAACACCTCCGACTTGATTATTGAAAGACTTTTGAATAGTATACAGCCGGAAATGAGTGCGGAGATAATTATGAAAAGGTTTACAGTTCTGATATTAACAGTTGCAATTCTTTCTTTTCTTTCATGCTCCTATGTAACAAGACCGGCAGTGGAAGCTAAAGAGATCACATGGGAAGAAGTTGAATCCGGATTCCATAAACTTGATACTTTAAACGACCTGAAAAAAAGTGAAGAATTCGCTCGTGAAATGCTTACAAAAACATGGGCTGACTGGCAGATTGAGTTTATAAAATACAAACTTGCAAAGTCACTTTTTGCTCAAGGAGAATTCGAGAAATCACTCAATGTTTTCAACCACTTGAAAAACACAAAACCCAACGGGAACGATATTCACCTCACAGCCGGGGCTGCTGCTCTTAATTTAAAAAAATATGAAGATTCGCTCAGATGGGTACTGACAGTATATCTGAATCTCGATAAGTCAGAAAAAATACCCGCCTCAAAAACTGTATTTCTTTCATATCTTTATTCAACAAGAATTGAAAAAGCGGCTGTCTGGTATTCAAAACTTGATGAAACAAAAAAGACCAATGTGAAAAAAGAACTTGAAGAATGGTTTACAAAAGATCCAGCCAATCGCACCGAATTTGAAAAATATATCAATCAATCCCCGTCTGAACCGCCAGATTCCGGAATAATTAAAGAAACTCCGCCATCTGAAACGGCTCCGGCAGCTTTTGACGGAAGTTACACTCCAGACTGGAATCAGCTTTGTGTTATGCTTTTTACTGATGATAAGTGGGTGAAATATAACGATGTTATCACTTCATTTATTAACTGGTATTTTACAGATTACAGAAAAAGCGGAATAAATATAAATATTTTTAACTATTCTGATGACACCGAACTTAATGCCGCTTTCGATAAAGCGTCAAAATTAAAATGCTTTGCCGTGGCCGGACCGTTTTTTGCACCTGAATTTACTGATATATTTGCTGCAAAATCGGTTGAAAAATCGATTCCGGTATTTTCATATACACCAGACTTTTCAGAGAACAGCGGACTTTTATTCAATTTTCACACAACAAAAGATATTGAAGCTGACAATCTGATAAAATATGCGATTTCCGCTAAAGAGAAAAAAACTTTTGCGATAGCTTATCTTGACAATGACGAAGGTCGGGAATTAAGGGATCTCTACTGGAAAATCATTGAAGAAAACGGCGGCAAAGTCACCGAACTTATTGATCTTTCTCCTGCCGACAATGCTTTTTTTGATGATATAGGAAAAATTGTCAGACTGCCCGGAAATTATTATGAAGCTTTAAGTAATTTCAAAGCTGTCAACAGATCAAAATACAGCAACGACACGCTTATGAAAAGAGCTTTGGAAAAATTCACAAAGGGTGTTCCGGGAAGATGCGATTTCGACACACTTGTCGTTCTTACCCCTGTCGCCCAGATGCCGCTTTTCATCCCTTCTTTTCCATATAAAAATGTTGAATTTGAATATCATTCGAACTTTCTCAACAAAAGCGTACAAAATCGCGAACAGGAACTGAAAGATAACGGGTTTGAGTGGAATGTCCAGCAGATACTTGTGCTTGCACCTTCAGAGCTTGTAAATAGCGACAAAGTCATTGAACAGCTCGGAACACTTGTTGATGGAATGACTGTCTTTGCTCCGGCAAATAATTATACCGAAACCAATAAATATTATTCTGAAATGGCGGCAAAATTCTCTGAAAAAAATTCCCGTGCGCTTTACTTTGCTGAAAACATCGTTTCAGAAATAACTGACATCATTTTTCAGGCTCGTGAAAAATCGGGGAAAAAAGAAATTGCAGGTTTTGTAAGTGTTTTGAAAGAAACGCCTTTTATGTCAACTGCAACCGGAACTGAATTAAAGTTCGATTCAAACAATAAACTTACCGGAAAAAGTGAGATAGAAATAGGAAGGAATAAAGACTCCTTTATTTCAGCACCCAAACCTGAAAAACAGAAGGAATCTGACAAGAAAGAACCGGAAAGCAAAGAAAAACCCGCGGAATAAGAAGATGTTCAAATATACTATCTCATTGATTTTTCTCATTTTTTATATGATATGGGCGCTTATACTTTATCCTTTTTACTATTTCAGCGGAAAAAAGATCGGTAAATTTCTTGTACGATATCTTTTAATTGTCGTCCTTAAGCTTTGCGGAGTAAAAATTGTTACAGAAGGGCTTGAAAATGTTGACGAAAATGAAAAGTATCTTGTCGTCAGCAATCACCAGAGTGTTTTTGATATACCTGTTATCGGAGCAGCACTTCCTTTGAATATGCGGATAATTGCAAAAAAAGAACTTTCGAGATTTCCTTTTTTCGGACAGATGCTGCTGCTTTATGATTTTGTTTTCGTTGATAGAAAAAACCCTCGAAAAGCAGTCAGAGATCTGAAAAAAGCCGCTGACCTGCTTAAACACTATTCTTTCCTTGTTTTTCCGGAAGGAACAAGATCAATTGACGGATCAGTCGGAAGCTTCAAGACCGGAGGAATTTCACTTGCTTTTGAAAGCGGTGTCAAAATTCTGCCTGTGGCAATTACAGGTGTAGACAAAGTAATGAAAAGAGGACAGTTGATCGTTCATGCCGGAACAGTGACAATGAAAGTTTTTCCACCCGTTACGATCATGCCCGGCGAATCAAGAAAAAATGTTACAAATAAGCTTCAATCCATGATTTCAGAATATGTTTCACAACAAAGGAGAGTTTTATGAAAAAGATCAGTCCAGCTCAAGTTCATCCCATTTTAGACAAGTACATACTTGCCGACGGATATGATATGGTTGTTGATGCACAGAAAAGTCACGGCAGCTATATGTATGATGCAAAACACAACATCGAATATCTTGATTTCTTTTCGTTTTTCGCCTCAATGCCGCTGGGTTTCAATCATCCCGGACTTAATAACGACGAATTCATTAAAGAGATCGGTACCGTAGCTCTGCACAACATTTCAAACAGCGATTTCTACACGACTACAATGGCTGAATTTGTTCAGCTTATGGGGGAGATTGTATTACCAAAACACATGAAAAAAATGTTTTTCGTTGCAGGTGGTGCACTCGCAGTTGAAAACGGACTTAAAACTGCTTTTGACTGGAAAGTAAGAAAAAATTTTGCAAAAGGAATCAAAGAGGAAAAAGGTTCGAAGATCATTCATTTTAAGCAGGCGTTCCACGGCAGGACAGGTTATACTTTGAGCATGACTAACACCGCCGATCCGAGAAAATATATGTATTTTCCGCTTTTTGACTGGCCCAGAGTTGAAAATCCGAAAGCGATCTTCCCGTTGACCGGTGAAAATCTTGAAAAAACGATTGCATCTGAGAAAAGATCTATCGCCCAGATAATTGAAGCATGTGAAAAATACAAAGACGACATTGCCGGACTTATCATCGAACCGATACAGGGTGAAGGCGGTGACAATCATTTCAGGCCTGAATATATGGCAGAACTCCGTAAACTTGCTGACAAATACGAATTCCTTCTTATTTTTGATGAAGTTCAGTCAGGCGGCGGAATTACCGGCAAATGGTGGGCTCATGAGCATTACAATGTTCAGCCCGATATCATCTGCTTCGGCAAAAAATTCCAGATCTGCGGAATCATGGTCGGTGATAGAGTTCTTTCCGTTCCTAAAAATGTTTTTGAGGAAGCAAGCCGCATTAATTCAACTTGGGGCGGAAGTATCGTTGATATGAAAAGAACCATTCGCTACCTCGAAATAATCAGAGACGAGAAACTCCTTGATAATGCTGCTAAAATGGGAGATATCCTTCAAAAAGGACTTGCTAAGATCGCCGAAAAAACAGGTAAAATTTCAAATGTCAGAGGCAAAGGACTTTTTGTTTCATTTGATATGGCAGATAAAGACACAAGAGCCCATTTCCTTGATGACTGCCTGAAAAAAGAGCACCTCATCATTCTTCCATGCGGCGAAATATCAGTAAGATTCAGACCGTTCCTCGATGTCAAAGAAGCCGACATCCTCGAAGGCCTCAAGAGAATCGAAAGAGTTTTGAGCTAATCTAAAACAGACATCTGACTTCATTTTTCCAAAATCTTAACTTCATTCACTTTTGCAACAACAAAACCCAAAGTTTCTCTTTACAAAAGGAAGGTTTTAACATAAAGTGTCTTTATAGAAAGGGAAACTATTTGACAAAACCTTCTTTTTAGGGAGAGACGGTATGGAAAAATTATTGCTTACTTTGGAAGAAGAATGCAGTCAGAAAATTAATTCTGAAACATGGCCAAGAAGTGTAAAAGTTCCTGATATTGCAACAAAAATTACGGTACTTGTCGGAATGAGACGAACAGGAAAAACGACTGTGCTTTTTCAGAAAATGCGAACATTGATAAATAACGGTGTGAGCCGATCAAGAATTTTGCATATAAATTTTGAAGATGACCGTTTGCGTCCTATAACTTCCGAAACAATGGCAAATATGGTGGATGCCTGGTATTCACTTGATCCTAAAAGACATGATGAAACCTGTTATCTTTTTCTGGATGAAGTTCAAAATGTTGCTGGATGGGAATTGACAGTCAGAAGACTTCATGAAACAAAAAAGGTGCGTCTTTTCCTCACAGGTTCTTCAGCGAAACTGCTTTCAAAAGAAATTGCAACAGAACTTCGAGGTCGTTCACTTTCAACAGAGATCTGGCCGCTTGACTTTGAAGAATATCCGGGGCTTGAGTTTTTTCCTTCTGTTATGGGAAAAGCCGCACAGGACAGATACTTAATGTCGCTTTCAAATTATATCGAAAAAGGCGGATTCCCGGAAACAGTGAAAGCTGATCGTTCAACTGCTGTACAAATTCTTCAGGAATATATTGAAGTTGTTCTTTTCAGAGATGTTCTTGAAAGATGGAACCTTGCAAATCTTTCACTGCTTCGCGAACTTTTCAGACGGCTGCTAACTACGCCAGGACGGCTTTTGTCGGTAAATAAACTGTATAACGAGCTGAAAGGTCTTGGTTATTCGATAGGCAAAAACACTCTGTATGAATACATAGCACACATTGAAGACGCATACCTTATTTTTCAGGTTCCTCTTTACAGTGATTCTCCCAAAAAAACTCTTGCAAATCCTCGAAAGATCTATGCTGTCGACACTGGTCTTTTGCATTCTGTAAATGTTTTTGTTGATCGTGACAAAGGATATTTGTTTGAAAATCTGATTTTCCTTGCACTTAAAAGAAGGGGCTTCCGGATTTATTATTATGTCACAAAAGAACAGTATGAGGTCGATTTTCTTGCTGAAAATTCAAGTGGAAAGCGTTTACTTGTGCAAGCATGCTGGGATATGACTGACGCTCAAACGAAGGAACGCGAAGAACGCGCTCTAAAAATTGCCGTTGAACGGACAGGTATTTCCGGTCACATAGTCACGCCGGAGACTTATCTCAAATTTGTCCGGGAACTTGATTCGCAAATATCTTAAAACTGTATGCTTTTTTCCTTGCAATGGGCTTTTTTTTTAATATAAACTTCGGACGGCTGTATTTTAGTTCTTATTATTTTAGGAGAGAAATTATGAATAAGACCCCTCTATTTGAAAAGCATGTTGCTCTCGGTGCGACAATGGGCGACTTCGGTGGATGGAATATGCCGCTGTGGTATAAAACCGGTCAGATTGCTGAACACAAGGCTACGAGAGAAAATTGCGGACTGTTCGACATCTGTCACATGGGAGAATTCATAATTACCGGAAAAGATTCGTTCGCATTCTGGCAGAAAGTCCTCACAAACAATGTTGCCAATATTGAAGACGGTCAGGCTCAGTACAATTTCATGCTCAATGAAAAAGGCGGCGTTGTCGATGATTGTATCGTCTACCGTTTCAATGCTGAACACTGGATGCTCGTTGTAAATGCCGGAACTCAGCTTGGCGATTACGAATGGCTTAAAAAGTATGCTCTTCCAAATATGAAAATTGAAAATATCAGTGACAATACCGGCAAACTCGACCTTCAGGGTCCGACTGCTCCGAAACTTATTGCCGAGCTTGCAGGTAAAAGCGCGATCGAAGATCTTAAATTCTTCAGATTTGCAGACAATGTGATGATAAACGGCATAAAAGTGCTTGTCAGCAGAACAGGCTACACCGGTGAAATCGGTTTTGAACTTTATTGTGACATCAATAAAACCGCATCACTGTGGGATATTCTTATGGAAAAAGGTGCAAAATACGGAATCATGCCGGCTGGACTCGGTGCAAGAGACACTCTAAGACTTGAAGCAGGACTTCCGCTTTCCGGCAGTGAAGTAGGTCCGGAAATACCGGCAGTCGGAACGCCGTGGGAATTTGCAATTTCCTATGACCACGAATTTACCGGTAAAGCAGCTCTTGGAAAAAATAAAGGATCAAAATTTGTATACGCAATCGAAATTGAAGGAAGAAGAAAACCCGGACATCACACAAAAGTCATGTTCAACGGAAAAAAGATCGGCGATCTTACCAGCGAAATACTTGCTGTGACTCTCGGAATGAAACCTGCAGGGTTTATAAGAGTTGACACCGAGCTTGCCCTTAATTCAGAAATTGAACTGATAAATGAAAAAGACAAGTCATTTAAGGCATTTATCAGGGAAAACCCGATGGTTAAAGGCACATCAAGAAAAAAAATGTCATCTATGCTTTAATAACTTATTTTTTGTTTTGGAGGAAATCATGGCTAATTACAATGTACCGGCTGAACTCAGGTATTCTGAAAATCATGAGTGGGTGAGAGATCTCGGTGGAAATAAATTCCGCACCGGTATTACAGATTATGCAGCTCAGCACATCGGCGATGTCACTTATGTTGAACTTCCCGAAATCGGCTCAGAAGTTGATAAGGAATCCGTTGACTGTACTATCGAAACAGTAAAAAGTTCCGAAGATATTTTCAATCAGATCTCCGGCAATGTTTCAGCAGTTAATGAATCTCTAGAAGAATCACCCGAAATAATCAATTCAGACTGCTACGGTGACGGATGGCTTTATGAAGTTAAATCAGACAGCGATGATGATTTCAATTCACTTATGACAGCTGAGGAATATGAAAAATTTCTTGCTGAACAGGAAGACTGATTTGAGTACTTTTTGTACGATAAATTTTACGGGGAGCGTTTTCGTTCCCCTTTTTTTATGAATCTTCGGAGGTAAAAATGCGGTACCTTCCCATAACGGAAAAAGAGAGGCGTGAAATGCTGACAAAGATCGGAGTCAATTCGGTCGAAGATCTTTTTTCACCTCTTCCAAAAAATGTTCTTCTTAAAAAAGAACTTAATCTTCCCGATGCCAGAAGTGAAATGGAAATAGAAAGAGAAATGAAACGCCTCGGCAAGCTTAATTCAGGCACAGAAATGCTTTCATTCCTCGGCGGCGGATATTACAGACATCATTCGCCTGCAATAATTGACCAGCTGCTTCTGAGAAGCGAATTCTATACAGCTTATACTCCTTATCAGCCCGAAGTAAGTCAGGGCACACTTCAGGTGATATTCGAATTCCAGACCATGATCTCGACCCTTTTCGGCATGGATGTGGCAAATGCTTCAATGTATGACGGTGCAACAGCAGCGGCCGAAGCAGTTATGATGGCGGCTAAACTCAGCAAAAAAGGGAAAAAGGTGCTTATCGCATCCACAATGAACCCGCAGTATATAGCAACAGTCAAAACTTATGTCGAATTCCTCGTTGAGAAAGTCGAAATGCTTGATATGGATGCAAAAACAGGAATGATCAGCGACAGCGAACTTGCAAAAATCGACGAAGAGACCATCTGCGTGCTTTTCCAGTATCCGAATTATTTCGGTGTAATTGAAAACTTGCAGAAAATTGCGGCAAAAACAAAGGAAAAGGGAACACTTCTTATTCCTGTCGTTGCAGAAGCCACTTCGCTTGGAATTCTTGCAACTCCTGGCGACCTTGATGCCGATATCGCAGTCGGAGAAGGTCAGGCATTCGGCATTCCGCTTAATTTCGGCGGACCCGGTGTAGGACTTTTCACTTGCAAAGAAAAACTTTCAAGAAAAATGCCGGGCAGACTCGTAGGCCAGACGCTGGATAAGAACGGCAACAAGTGCTATGTTCTTACACTTTCAGCAAGAGAACAGCACATAAAAAGAGAAAAGGCTACTTCAAACATCTGCTCCAATCAGGGTTTGATGGCGACAGCCGCTTCGATGTACCTTGCAACAATGGGCAAGAACGGACTCAGGGAAGTTGCGTTGATGAATCTTAAAAGAGCTGAATATCTGAAAAAGAAGATCGCTTCTGAAACGGCATGCAAAATCGCTTTCTCAGGTCACACTTACAACGAATTCACAATACTTGTTCCGGGTATTGCTGAAAAAATTCTCAAAGAGCTTGAAAAAGAAGGTGTTCTGGGCGGAATTCCGGCAGCGAAATACTACCCTGAGCTTGATAACGCAATAATCGTCAATACAACAGAAGTTCACACTTATGAGGAACTTGACAGATTTGTTTCCGTCCTCAAAAAGGTTGCAGGAGGTGTAAAATGAGCTATCCCGGAATGAGAGATCTCAAACTTAAAGAGGAAACCCTTTTTGAAGTAAGCAGACCCGGAAGAAAAGGATATTCACTTCCTGAAGAAAATCTTACAGATGCAGAAAAACTGCTCCCGGCAGATCTGCTTAGAAAGAACCTTGACCTTCCTGAACTCAGCGAAGTTGATGTCGCAAGGCACTATACCAGACTTTCGACTTATAATTTCAGCATAGATCACGGTTTTTATCCGCTCGGAAGCTGTACAATGAAGTACAATCCGAAGATCAACGAAAAAATGGCAAGAGATCCGATGTTCTCAAATCTTCATCCCGAAACTCCTGTCGAACTTGCACAGGGAACGATGAAGCTGATGTACGACATGCAGAAAATGCTCAGCGAGATCGGCGGATTTGCAGCGACCACGCTCAATCCTTCAGCCGGTGCACACGGAGAATATGTCGGTCTCGGTGTCATCAGAAGTTATTTTAAGAAAAAAGGGGATACAAAAAGAACAAAAATAATTATTCCCGACAGTGCTCACGGCACAAATCCTGCCAGCTGCGCACTTAACGGTTTTGATGTTGTGGTGCTTGAAAGCAACGAAGCCGGGAAAATATGTGTCGACTGCCTTAAAGGAATGCTGAATGACGAAGTTGCAGGAATAATGCTCACAAACCCGAACACTCTCGGCGTTTTTGAAAGCGACATTCTTGCGATCACTCAGGCTGTTCATGATGCCGGCGGACTTGTTTACGGAGACGGTGCGAACTTGAACGCAATTCTCGGTATCGCAAGGCCCGGAGACATGGGAATAGATGTCATGCACTACAATCTGCATAAGACTTTTTCAACTCCTCACGGCGGCGGCGGTCCAGGTTCAGGTCCTGTCGGAGTGTGTGAAAAGCTTGTAGAATTCCTTCCGAATCCGTTTGTTGTGAAAGAAGGCGATTCCTATAAATTCGCAAATTCTGAATTTTCAATGGGCATGGTCCGTTCATTCTACGGAAATATGGGAATAACTTTAAGGGCTTATGTTTATATTCTTGAATACGGAAAACAGTATATTGCAGACATCGCAAAGAATGCCGTGCTCAACGCAAACTACATCAAAGCCTGTCTGAAGGACTATTTTCATTTGAAATATAAATCCGACACTCTTCACGAAGTTGTTTTTGATGATTCTGAAATGCCCAATCATGTTACGACCATGGATCTTGCAAAAGGTTTAATTGACAGAGGATTCCATCCGCCAACGGTATATTTCCCGATTATCGTTCATGGCGCCATCATGATCGAGCCTACTGAAACTGAAAGCAAAGAAACGCTCGACTCATTTATTGAAGCCATGATTGATATCGCAAATACGGCGAAGACAAATCCCGAAAACATTATCAATGCACCGCTTAACACAGCGATCAGCCGTCCCGACGAAACTCTTGCGGCAAGAAAACCTGTGCTCAAATACTGCCCGAACGCAGACTGATTTATCTGATTTGATTGACAATACATTTCCAAATCCGTAATATCTTTTGAAAGATTTATCCACTCCGGTGATATTATGATCGTTTTCCCGTTTGAGATCTGCAAGGAAGAATATGCTTCACTTATGAAAAAGTTGAAAGTATCTGACACAGGAAGTTCCATCATGAAAGACCGTTTCAGCCTGAAATCATTTATGATATCAGACATTTCAACTCCTGCGGCAAATGTGATAAAACAGCATGTTCTTGCCATAGGCGGTGAAGCGGCGGTTCCTGCTCATTCCATAAACTGCTCTGAACCTAAAAGCGATCTGTATTTTTCGATCAGGGAGGATAAGCTTCCCCAACTTCTTGAAAAGTTCAGATGTCAGTGCTGGAAACTCCCTCAAGTTGCTGAATCAATTGACAATTTCACATCAGCGTCCAAGCCGTGGTTTTTGTTCAAATCGAAAAATCTTGATACTTCCAGACCTCTTGTCATGGGAATTTTGAATGTCACACCTGATTCTTTTTCCGACGGCGGCAAATTCCTGAAGCTTGAAGATGCAGTCAAAAAGGCTGAAACCATGATCGCTGACGGAGCTGATATAATTGACATCGGCGGTGAATCGACAAGACCGGGATCTATTCCTGTTGAAACGGAAGAAGAGGTAAAAAGGGTTGTTCCTGTAATAAAAAAGATCAGGGAAATTAATAAGAATATCGTTATTTCCATTGATACTTCTAAAAGCGCCGTAGCAAAGGAAGCGCTTGATGCCGGAGCCGGTATTATCAATGATATCAGCGGATTCACTTTTGATCCTCAAATGGCGCACCTTGCGGCAGAAAGGGCCGTTCCTGTAATTTTGATGCATATACTCGGACGACCTTCAACAATGCAGACAAATCCCGAATACATTGATCTTTTTCCCGAAATGCTCGATCAGCTCAGCAGATCTGTGGAGATCGCAATTTCCGCCGGAGTAAGTCCGCAGAAGATCATTATCGATCCGGGAATCGGTTTTGGCAAAACGATTGAACACAATATTGCAATAATAAAACATTTTGAGGCATTTCAGGCACTTGCAATGCCAATACTTGCAGGCTTGAGCAGAAAAAGCTTTATCGGAACACTTACCGGAAGAAAAGATCCCCATGAAAGAATTGCCGGAACGGTTGCTCTCCACTTGAAAGTTCTTGAAAAAGGTGCTGCAATTATAAGGGTTCACGATGTAAAAGAGGCCGTTGATACCGTATCCATATATCGGGCACTAAAAAAGGAGCCGCTATGCTGATGAATTATATTTATGCTTACTGGCAGGCGATATGGGGAGGTTCACTATATTCATTCCTCATAAGCCTTGCCGATCTGTTAATAGTCTATTTTATTCTCTACAGATTTCTTGTTCTGGTCAAAGGAACAAAATCTATGCAGATTCTTTCAGGTTTTTTTGTTCTTTTAATTGTCTATTTTATCGGAAATCAGCTTGGATTGAAAACTACTAAATGGCTTCTCGAAGGTATTTTTGCAAACATTTTTATAATAATTGTTGTTCTTTTTCATGAAGAGATCCGCTCAATCCTTTCAAGTTTTGAGGTCTTTGATCTGTTTAAAGGATCAAATAAAAAGAAAGAGAACATTCACCTTGTTGACGAAATAACCGAATCATTGTGGTATCTTGCATCAATTTCAGAAGGAGCCATAATGGTGATTGCCCAGAAAGGAAACCCGGAATCTTTCATCACCGGCGGAATAAGACTGGATGCAAATGTGAAAAAAGAACTGCTTCTCACAATTTTCAAAAAGAACTCTCCGCTTCATGACGGAGCAGTTGTGATACGGGATAATAAAATAGTTATTGCCGGAGCAGTACTTCCACTCAGCACAAACCCCGATATCGACCCTAATTTCGGCACAAGGCACAGAGCGGCTTACGGAATCAGCGAGGTTGTTGACAGTCTCGTTTTTGTTGTAAGTGAGGAAAGAGGGCAGATCTCAATGCTTAACCGTGGAAGAATAACGAGAAATATGAGCAGAGAGATAGTTAGAAAAGTCCTTTCGACCTACCTTGTCAAGGAGAAAAAATGAAAGAGAAAATAAAGCTTTTTCTGACTGAATATTCAAGAGAAAAACTTCTTGCATTATTTCTGACCATTGTGGTTTACACATTGGCGATAGATATAAATCACGAATCAAAAACTTACTCGGTAAAGGTAAATGTTGTTGTTGCCGAAGATCAGATAATAACTTCAGATCCTCTTGATTTTGTTCAGGTAAAGGTAAAGGGAAGTGTTTTTGATTTTGCAACTGTAAATGAAAAAGATCTTTTTATAACATTTGATCTTTCAACAAAAAAACCGGGGAAGTTCACTAGATTTTTCGATGCTGGAATAATGCCGTTTGGCGAAAAGATCAGAGTCGAAAAGATAATTCCTTCTGAAATAGTTATCAGAACTGCTAAAAAGGGACAAAATGACAAAAAAGCTTCTGTTCGGAACTGACGGAATAAGAGGAAAGGCGAATATTTACCCTCTTGATCCTGAATCAGCCGTTAAAATCGGAAAAGCCATTGCCGCTTACTTCAAAAAAAGAAATGGTCCAAAAGGTAAAGCTGTTATAGGAATGGATCCTAGAATTTCTTCAGGTATGCTTGCAAACAGTGTTTCCGCAGGTATTCAGAGCATGGGGACCGATGTTCTTTTTCTGGGTGTTGTAACTACACCGCTTGTCAGCAGCTATGTTACCGGAAATACTGCCGATTTTGGCATTGTTATCTCTGCCAGCCACAATCCTTACGACGACAACGGAATAAAAATATTTAACGGAAAGGGAACAAAGCTCAATGATAATGAAGAGCTGAAAATAGAAAGCATCTATTTCAACAATGATTTTTCTGAAACTGCAACCGCTGACTCGATAGGAAAATTTTTCATCGTTGAAAATGGTGCTGCTGATTATGTTTCAAAACTTATTTCTATTTTTAAAAATTCGTTTTCCGGTTCAGAACTTAAAGCGAGCATTGACTGTGCAAACGGAGCGGCATTTTCTATCTCCCGCAAAGTATTCGACGGTCTTTTCAAAAAAACACCGGAATATTACTCGACAAATCCTGACGGCATCAATATTAACAGTAATTGCGGTGCATTACACCCTGCCGAACTTGCAAAAAAAGTTCTTGCTGATAAAAGCGATATCGGGATTGCTTTTGATGGTGACGGTGACCGTTTTATTGCAGTCGATGAGTTTGGAACTGTTGTCGACGGAGACATAATCATAGGGATCTGCGCTGATCATCTTAATAAAAACGGCAGATTGAAGAACGGAATTGTTGTGACAACGGTCATGAGCAATGCCGGTCTTGAAAAATATCTGTTCGGCAAAGGGATCAAAATGATCAGAACTTCTGTCGGTGACAGATATGTTTTTGAAGAAATGCTGCGGACAAACGCCGTTCTTGGCGGAGAGAACAGCGGACACATCATATTTTCAGACATAAATCCTACAGGCGACGGAATCGTGGCGGCACTTACCATTCTTGAAATAATGACATCTACAGGATTAAGACTGTCAGAACTTGCTAAAAACATTCAGGTTTTCCCGCAGATAATGTCGAAGCTCAAAGTAGCTGAAAAAAAGCCTTTGAACGAAATTGCCGGACTTGAAGAGCTTATCAGAAGTGAAGAACTCAAACTTGATGGTGGAAGAATGCTGGTAAGATACAGCGGAACCGAACCAGTGCTCCGGATAATGGCCGAAGGACCCGATACTGAAAAAGTAAAAACAGCAGTAAATAATGTTGCAAAATTTATTAATGACCTGAAATGATTGCAGGAATTGGAACAGACATTGTCGAAGTTGAAAGACTTAAAGATAAAAAAGAGCTGTGGAAAAGGTTTCTGTCCAAAAAAGACTGGGAATATGTGACCCGTTTCATGCAACCCGAAGAACATGTTGCCGGATTCTGGGCGGCAAAAGAAGCTCTTGTCAAGGCTCTTGATAACACGACCATAGAATTTTGTGATATCAACATACTTCACACCGAAACTGGGAAACCTTATTTTGATAATGTACCGTTCGAAGGAGCATTTCATCTTTCCATCAGCCACGAAAGGAAGTTTGCAACAGCAATAGTCATCTGGGAAAAATAATGGACAGTTATTCAGGGGTATTCTTCTGCGATCTTGACGGAACTCTTGCCGGCAAATTCGGAGAAATATCAAAAAAAGACCTCAATTCTTTCGAAAAACTCAAGAAAAACAATATTCTGAGAGTTATTGCGACTGGTCGTTCACCCTACTCTGCAAAAAAAATTATCGACAGGAAATTCCCCATAGATTATCTTATCTGCTCAACCGGCAGTATAACCATGGACTGGCCGCAGGAAAATATCCTTGAAAAGTATAACCTTACGAGCGAAGAAGTTTCATTTTCCGCAGACATTTTCCGTAGTTATAAAATGGATTTTATGGTACTCAATGAAGTTCCGCAAAACCACAAATTTGATTCATTTATTTTTAAAAGACCCCATCCCGATGTTGTCAGAAGACATAAATTCTATAAAGGATACTACCGTGTAAGAGATTACGATTTTCCTATCAGCAGACCAAGTTGCCAACTTATCGGAATTATTGACAACAATGAAGATCTTTTAAAAGAAATAATTAGCAGATTCAAAGGTTTGAAAGTCATACGAAGCACTTCCCCGCTTGATGGAAAGTCATTGTGGATTGAAATTTATCCGGCAGGTGTGTCAAAAGGAAATGCAATAACAAGTCTTTGCGGATATCTCGGTGTGGATATGAAAAATACCGGCGGAATAGGAAATGATTTTAACGACACCGAAATGCTTGAAACGGTTAGACACCCTTTTGTTGTGGGCAACGCTCCCGATATTCTGAAAAAAAGATTCCGGACTGTTTCAGATTGCAAAAATTGCGGTGTGAGTGAAGCAATTGACAGTTTTATTTGTTCTCTTTAGGCACCTGAATTGCATCAAAAGGTGAAGGGGTCTGCTTGTAATCTGCCGGAACTGTGAATTTTCCTGCCGGTATATCAGCTTTTTCGAAAGTCGCGAAAGTATTTGTCGTAACAACAGCTCCTTTCTGAAAATATTTTATTATTACAGGAACGCCGTTCAGTTTCACATCATTCCATGCAGATTCGGCTTCGCCTTTCGGGCCGTAATCAACAGAGATCTGTTTCAATTTATCAAGTTCACCTGCTGAACAGGGAATTTTATTCTGTGCAATTGTGCAGATCTCTTCAACTTTTATATTGCCGATCATGCCGTCATAAACTGTGCACTCATGTTTTCCCCATTTCCCTTTTTTGCCTGTTGCGGTGTATTTCACAGGGATATTATCCTTGTCCCCGAGCATGACTTGCATCTGAGCTTCAACAGCCGCTCTCTGTTCAGCCGGAAGCTGTGCCAGAGCAGTTTTCTGCTGGTCAATAACCGTCTGCATCTGTTTCTTCATATATTCCCTTGATTTATCAATCTGGTCTTTTGTCATTTTCATCCATGTTTTATCTTTGTGATTGATAATATTGACCTCTTTTTTCACAAGATCATAAATAACGGTCTGGGCATCTGCTCCTTTTGTTTCCATAAGAACCATATCGCCCTGTATCATGAGCGTTGCAATATTCTTTTCATTGCTTTCGTGAT
>Ga0116170_10001007_pt1 | contig 29290 bp, 24 predicted proteins | sample AD_JPNHW1_MetaG_FD_89797 | JGI IMG/M metagenome (GOLD analysis project Ga0116170, IMG submission 89797) | Active sludge microbial communities of municipal wastewater-treating anaerobic digesters from Japan - AD_JPNHW1_MetaG | ecosystem: Engineered > Bioreactor > Anaerobic > Digestate | place... | reverse complement strand
GCGTGCGGAAACAAGGTCGCATCGGCGACATAGAGGTTTTCCGGCAGGCGTGCGGGATGCAGGGTCGCGGCATCCGCGGCGGTCAGGGGCAGCATGCCACCGGGATGACCGGCATTGAGGGTGCCTTCGGTCATCTCCTGCGGCGTCACACCCAGCCGACGCAGCATTTCGCGAGCCAAGGCAGCGCCCTCCTGCAAACGCGCCTGGTCTTGTTCCGTCAAGGACTTTTCGACCCTCGCGGCGGTGACCGCGCCCGCTTCGCTGTCGGCCAGCTTGATCATCACGCCCAGCGTATCTTGTGACGGATAGCGCCAGTTCCGGTTGAAAAAGAAGCTCAGATAATCGAAGTAGGGAGAGAGGATATAGCCCGGGCGCTGGACGACGAAGGGCATGGAAATCTCGCGGTTTTGCAGGGCATTTTCCAGGCGTCCCGCCACGCAGAGGACGGGATCGACGAAGAGGCGCCGCTCGCACGCAATGCCCGACTGTTCCAGGATGACCGGGGTTCCGAATCCGCCCGCCGCCAGGACGATGAGGTCGGCACGCAGGGTCTCGCGGTGCCAGCCCCTCCGGTACTGCACCCCGCTGGCCCGGCCCCCGGAAATCTCGATGGCCTCCACCCGGCAGCTGCTGCGCAGATTCGCTCCCTTGGCCACGGCGATCTCGAGGAATTTGCGGCTGTCCCATTTGACGCCATGCGGGCAGCCGAGCACGCAGCGGCCGCAGCTGACACAGCGCTCATAGTCGCCCATCTTGGGCAGCGGCGCCGGTTCCATCCCCATCTCCCGGCAGATCTCGAACAGGCGCCGCGTCGCCGGGCGCCAGCGCTTCTGGTGGGCCGTGGAGATTGGAATCTCCTGTTCGAGCGCCGCAAACTCGGGTTCGAGGTCGATGCCGAGGGCCTGCAGATCCGCGCCGAGCCGCACACCGTTGCCCGTAGCCAGGGTGGTCGTGCCTCCCAGGGCGCAGCCGTTGACCATCACCATCCGCTCTGCGCTGTGGCGGATCCGCATCGCCGGAAATATCAGTTGAATCTCCCGCTCGTCCCGCAGCAAGCCGCAATTCCTCACCCGCTCGATCAGGCCAAGATTCCAGCCGAAGGGACGAAAGGCCTGGCCGGCCTCCAGGATCGTGACCTCATAACTGCCCTGCAGCTCTTTGGCAGCGGTGGCGCCACCGGCGCCCGTGCCGACCACAATGGCCTTTTTTTTCGGCTTCATCTCATCTCCAGATAGGCGCGGCAACAGGGGTGCCCCTCGGTGATCCGTTGGCTGAACGCGAGCGTTCCGCCGCCGGCGAGGCCCGCCAGCACGCCGGCATCGAGCGCCGAGATCATCCGGCAAATTTCCGGCGCATAAAAGCGGCTGAAATAACATGAGCTGATTTCGATCATCCCCTCGGCCGTGCCGCGGAAATCGATGCCGATGGCGCGGTAGAGCACCCGGGCGGCCTGCATCGCCTCCGCAGGGGTCGTAACGCTAAAACGCCGGCGCCAGCGGGCGCCATAGGCCCGGGCCGCTTCGCCAAGCCGCGCCTCCAGGGCCGGCAGACCCCGGCGCTGGGCGAGCGCGTCCATCGCACTCTCCCGGGTGAAGCGCGCATAGCACGCCAGCGCCTCGGCGGCCCCAAGCCCGGAGAATTCCGGGGCGGCGACGCCAAAGGCCGCCGCGGTAAGGGCCGCCAGTTGTTCGAGCTCTTTTTTGCGCACGATGGCGGGCAGAGGCAGCGCTGCCAGGCGCAGGAGCAGGTTCATCGCCAGGCCTGCCGCTGCGGCCGCGCCAGCGCATAGACACCGAGGGCGATTCCGCCATCGACCAGGCCATTGGTCAGGTAGACCAGCAGCGGGCTCTGGAAGAGAAACAGCGCGAAGGAGAGCAGCGCGCTGGCGGATTTGGCGTGGATCAGCAGGCGGGGGTAGACGGTTTCGCGGGGATGACGGAACATCATCGCTGCCAGCAGCGTGACCAGATACATATAGGCCGTAGCGAGGATGAGAAAAAACCGTGCTCCCGTCGCCGGGGAAGGCGCCAGGCCGAAGATGGGGGAGAGGCGATCAAAGAAGCGGAGGACCAGCTCCGGCAGGAAAAGAAAGAGCATCCCGACCAGCCCGAACAGGAGCGCCATGACGAGGCTGATCCCGCGGTAGCCTCGCTTGACCGGTGTGTGGTGCGGCATTTTGATCTCCCTTCACGGATACTGCAGTTCGAAAAACCTCGCTCGCGGCCCAAAGGCGATCTCCTTCATCACCGGCGAGGCGGTGGCATCGATGACCGGGGAAGCAGCGGTACGGTATTGTTGCAGCGTGCGGTAGTTGCGGTTGATAAAGCAACTGTTGTCGCCGGGGAATTGCGCGCTCATCCGGTCATAGATGTCGCGCACGGGCGTACGCTGCACATTGCCGAAGGTCATGGGAACAAAAACGCATGGACTGACCTCGCCGAAAGCATCGACGTAGATCATCTTGCGGCCCGCCGAGCAGCCAAAATGGCGGCCATCCTCAAAATGGCCGAGGTAGTTGACCGTCATCCCGCCCGTCTGATTGCAGCGGTCCTGCAACTCGATCAGCATGGCACGCTGTCCGGGGGTCAGGACGAGTTCCTCTTTCTGATAAGCGGCGACCGCGGGCTTGGCCTCGCTCAGCCAGGCCTCATGGATCTCAAGGCCGCGCAGGAAATCGAGAAAGTGTTCGGCGGTTTCGCGCAGCAGCAAACCCGGCGGGAGGACGGCCGAGACGCTGACGTGCAGGCCAGGGACGCTCTTGAAGATCTCGATGGCCTGCAGCGCGGCGCGATAGGCCCCCTTATAGCGGCGCGCCTGATCGTGTTCCTCCTCGCGCCAGGAGTCCAGGCTGACCGCGACCGAGAAGAGCCCGGCTTGATGCAACTCAAGGGCGCGCTGCGGCGTCAGGGTGCATCCGGTGGTGAAGAGTTTGACCGCGCATTTCCGGCTGGCGTACGCGATAATCTCGGCAAGGTCGGGATTCAGCAGCGGTTCGCCGCCGGTCAGGCCCAGCCAAAAGACGCCGAGCTCCTGCAACTCCGTGATGGTATTGAGAATGGTGGCCTTGTCCATGGGCTGGCCGCTGCGGCCCTTGTTGTAGCAGTAGACACAGTGCTGCGGACAGGCGCTGGTGACGCCGATCTGGGCGTGCGACGGCCCGGCGCGTTTGGCGAGCAGGTGTTCCTTGATAAAGCGCGCGTAGGCGGGACTGTTGAGCGGCGGCAGATGGGAGTGAAGGATCAGATTACCGCCGACGTCGATGACGCGGAATTTGTTGAGGTATTGGATCAAATAGCGATTGACGGACGGCCTGGCCAGTGCGATCTGCGGAGTCGCCAGGAGGGCCTTGATGAGCTGCCAATTCGTGGCGCGTTGGGCCATGGGACCAGACCTCTGCTTTCTCGTTGGTGAGCGCTTCGGGTCTGCAAGAGGCTGGGGAAACAAGACCGGGGCGCGCAGTCAATGGCTTATCCATTTACATACGCAAAGGCCGGATCAAAGTTTCTCTCCGGAACCAACATTCGGCTTGGCTGAGAGATCCATGGCGATGATGGGTCTTGCGCTGCGGAGAGGGCTACCCGCCGGGAGCCATATCCGCCCGATGGGTCCTCTGTCCTGAAGCGGCGGCCCCCCGGGCCGTCGTCATGGCAGGGACGTGCTACCACTCCAGGTCGTCTTTTTTGCCCAGCAGCTGGTCCAGACGTCTTTTAACGATCTGCGCCTTGTTCGCCCGCCGCTCTTCCAGCTTGCTCTTCATCTGGGCCAGATCACTCTCCAGGCGCGAGATGTCCTTCTCTCGCTGCGCCTCGCGCAGATCAAAGAGTTGGTCGATGGTGGTTCCGAGCTCCGCCTCGATCTTTAACTGTTTGTCGCTCTCTTTGCTCTCCTTGTAGAGGCTGGATAGTTCCATGCAGCGGGCTTCCAGCATCATGGTCTGCTTGCTCCGCTCCAGCTGTTCCGAGTCGGCAAAATCCATCAAGCGGTCCTTGTACAGCCCCGCAAGCGAGAGCTCGTTCTGCAGTTGAAACTGCATTCGGGCGAGATCGGCCTGACGCTCCGGCGATAGTTTCAGGGATCTTTGCAGCTCGAGCGCCTGCGCGGCGTATTCCTTGGCCAGACGCGCTTGCTCTTCGTGGACGGTTTTTTCTGAAAGCAGGCGGCTTTGCATCTCCTGGAGCCGCTTCTGCATCTCCTCAGCGCGCAGTTTTTCGGCCTTCACCTGCTCCTCACGGAGCGGCGCTTCGGGTTTGGCGGGCGGCTGCGGCGCGGCGGGTTCCTGGCCCAGAAGACCGCTGCAGGCGGCCAGCAGCAGAAGGACAATGAGTTTGGTGTTCATGGTATACACTCCTTGGGGTTAGTCGACAAGCATCTCCCGCGCCAGATCATTCATGCGGCTGCGAATACTGCGCAACTCCTCATCGATCAGGGCGTCGGACGGATCCGCACCGGCGAGGCTGTAGCCGGGTTTGATTTCACCGAGATCCAGCAAGGCCACCCGCCGCCGCAGCTCCGACAGCCAGGTATCCTCGGCTGACGCTGCAGACAGCCGGGCCTCTCCACTTGCCGCTGTGGACAGCCGGGCTTCTTCGGCTGCAGCTGTTGCCGGCCGGGTCTCCTCGCCCGCGACTGTTGCCGGCCGGGTCTCCTCGGCCGCAGCTGTTGCCGGCCGGGTGTTCTCGGCCGCAGCTGTTGCCGGCCGGGTGGAGGATTTTTCCTGCAAGGGCATATGTGGCGGGCGGCTGACGAGAACGGCGCCGAGGATCACGATGGCGATCGTAGCCGCCGCTTGCAGCCAGGGCCGCTCGGAGCGCAGCCACGGCGACAGGCGCGGGGCCCGGAGGCGCAACTGCTCCCGGCGGGCGGCGGCCTGCAGCGCGGTCACCATCGCCGCCGGCGGCTCTGTCCAGGCAAGATCCTCATAGTGGTGTTTCGCCCCCTGCAACTGCTGCAGTTCCGCCCGGCAAGCCGGACAGGTGCGGTGATGGGCCTCCATCTCCTCGCGCTGGCGGGGCGTGAGCTCGCCGTAGAGATAGAGCACGTGGAGGGAGTGGGCAGGATGATCAGACATATTCTTTTCCAATCGTTTGACGGAGATGGAGAAGGGCCTGGCGCATCTGGCCAAGCACCGTATTGAGCGGCCGGTCGAGCAGATCAGCAATCTCGCGGAAGGTCAGCTCACCATGCTGGCGCAGCAAAAAAACCTCGCGGCAAGAGACCGGCATGTCGCGCAGGGCGGCGGTGATCCGGCCATCCAGTTCCTCCATTTCGAGCCGCTCCTGGGCAGAACCGGGGGTAACGCCGGATGGAGGCAGGCCTTCGGCGCCGCTCTCGTTGAAGGGCCGGGTCACGCGGCGGTACCGCTCCTTGCGGTGATGGTCGATCGCCAGGCGGTGGGCGATGCCGAAGAGCCAGCTGCCGAATCGGGCGCGTTCCTGGTAGCCGGGCAGGGCCCGGATAACACGGAGAAAGGTCTCCTGAAAGAGATCTTCCGCGTCGCTCCGTTCCTGGACCAGACGCAGCAGGTAGGTGAAGAGCGGCGTCTGGTAGCGCAGCAGCAGGCGGTCGAAAGCGCTGGGATCGCCCTGCTGCCAGGCGCGTATCAGCTCGGCGTCGGATGTCAGGTCGTTGGCTCTCATGCACCCATATAAACGGGGTTCGGTTCGATTTATTGTACGAAGGGCTGAAAAAAATGTTTGGGGGGTGACGTAATTTTCCGCCCTCGCGGCCGGGCGGCCGGCGGAGGGCCAAATCTCCTTGTTTTTCAGGCGGAGGTTGGTTATTTTATGCCAGCGGGAAGAGGACGATGCAGCCGGCAGAGCCAAAAGCCGGCCGCCATCCATCCCGGCATCCTTTCTTCATTATTCAGGAAAGTGAAATCCATGAAAGCTATCCATTGTCTCCTCCTTGCCTTGCTCTGCGCCCACCTGGCCCCGGCTGCGGTTTGGGCCGCCGGCGACACCCCGGCCGGCCGCATGGCCACCGCTCCGGCCGACAGCATTCCACCGGATCACTCGGAGATGCGCGATATCAGCTCCTATGCCCTGTCGCAGGAGATGGTTCCCGGATGGAACCTGGGCAACTCCCTCGAAGCCATCGGCAGCGAGACCGCCTGGGGAAATCCCAAGGTCACGCAGCGGTTCATCGACTCCGTCAAGGCGGCGGGATTCAAATCGGTGCGCATCCCGGTCGCCTGGAGCCGGTTCACGGATCAAGCGGCCTATACCATCGATCCGCTCTGGCTCGTCCGCGTCGAGGAGGTGGTCAACTATGTGCTCAACAACGGCATGTATGCCATGATCAACGAGCACTGGGATAACGGCTGGACGATCCCCACCTATGTCCAACAGGAGAGTGTGAACAAGCGGCTGGCGGCGATGTGGCAGCAGATCGCGGTGCGGTTCCGCGATTATGACGACCATCTCATCTTCGCCGGCACCAATGAAGTCCACGTCGACTATAACACCCCCACAGCGGAATACTATACCGTCCAGAACGGCTACAATCAGACCTTCGTTCGCGCCGTGCGCTCCACCGGAGGCCGCAATGCCTTCCGCTATCTGGCGGTGCAGGGATATAACACCAATATTGATTATACCAATCGCTTTTTCGTCATGCCGGCCGACCCCGAACCCTCCCGCTTGCTGGTGGAGGTGCATTATTACGATCCCTATAATTTCACCATTAACTCCAGCAGCACCATTACCCAGTGGGGCAAAAACGCGACCAATCCCGCCAAAACGGAGACCTGGGCCAACGAGGCCTGGGCGGATGCCCAGTTCCAGAAGATGAAGGTCAAGTTCATCGACAAAGGCTTCGGCGTCCTGCTGGGAGAGTACGGCGCCCAGGCGCGGCTGAATCTGGGGAGCGCGGCACTCAACCAGGAGCACGCGGCTTACCGGCTCTACTGGATGCAGTACATCACGCGCTCGCTCGAGCGGCACGGTCTGGTCCCCATGTATTGGGACAACGGTCCCACGGGCAACAACAGCATGGGCCTCTTCAACCGCGCGACCGGCGCCAGGGTCTGGCCGGACATCATCAAGGCGCTCGTCGACACCTCGAGCCTGAACAGCACCGGCGTGCAGGAACCGCCGCTCCAGCTGCCGCTCGAGGGGGCGCTGCAGCAGAACTATCCCAATCCCTTCAATCCCTCGACAACGTTCTCGTTTACCATCCCGGTCCCTGCCTATGTGACCCTCAAGGTGCTCGATCTGCTCGGTCGGGAGGTGGCCACCCTGGTCGCCGAGTCCCTGCCGGCCGGAACCTGGACGCGGCAGTGGAATGCAGTCGACGTGGCGGGGGGGCTCTATATCTACCAGATCCGCGCCGGCGCTTTCGCCGCGACCCGCAAGTTGATCGTGCTCCACTAGACCACCTGCGTTGCTCCCGTATGTTCCGCCGGTTTCAACCCGATCGCCCTTTCGGCAGTGTCAGGAGTAAAAAGTGCTTTATTTTCATGATCTTGTTTCGTATCTTTAGCGTCTGTAAAAGCTGCAGGTTCGCGTAAAAGGATAGGCCTATGACCTCCCGTGAACGGGTGCAGGCGGCACTCGCCTTCAGGAAACCCGACAAGATTCCGATCGATTTCGGCGGTCACCGCTCCTCCGGCATCTCGGCCATGGCCTATGCCCGGTTAAAAAAGGCCCTGGGCCTCCACAGCGGCGGCATCTATGTTTATGACATGATGCAGCAGCTGGCCATCATTGAGGAACCGGTGCTCGCCGCTCTCGAGGTCGACACCGTCGAGCTCGGCCGCGCGTTTTTCCACGCGGAGCAAGACTGGAAAGAATGGACCCTGCCGGATGGCACGCCCTGCAAGATTCCCGCCGCGGCCCACATCGAACGGCGCGGCGCGGACTGGTTCCTGCTGGCCCCGGACGGGACCCCGGTCGGTGTCCAGAAACCGGGATGCGATTTCTTCGAACAGATCCATTACCCCCTGCAGGAGAGCGAGTTCGCCCACTCCGATTTCAGCGAGATTGGCGCCGCCTCCAGCCGCAGCATGCGCGCAGCAGCTCCGGTGCCGGGATCCCATCTCGGCACGGATGCCCGGGGAATGGCGCAGCTGGTGGCGGGCGCACAAAAACTGCGCGCGGCGACCGGCCGCGCGATCCAGGCCAGCTTTGGCGGCAAGCTCATCGAAGGGCCGCAGTCGCTCTATGGCATGGAAAATTATCTCATGTACACCGCCCTCTACCCGGAGGCGACCCTGCGGCTCTCGGAGACGCTTTGCGAGGGATATTGCCGCACCTTGCGCACCTGGCTTCCGGCGATCGCGCCCTATATCGATATCGTCGGCTTCGGCGATGATCTCGGCTCCAACCACGGTCCGCTGATCAGCCCGGAGAAGTACCGGCTCTATTACAAGCCCTTCCACGCCCGTATGTGGAAACTGGTCAAGGAACTGGCGCCGAACGTCAAGGTGCTCCTGCACTGCTGCGGCGGCATCGAACCGCTGCTGGAGGATCTCATCGATGCCGGTCTTGACGCGGTCAATCCCGTCCAGATCAGTGCCCGAGGGATGCAGCTGGACGGCCTGAAGGCCAGGTATGGCGGCCGGCTTACGTTTTGGGGCGGCGGCTGCGACACCCAGACCATTCTGCCACAAGGCACGCCGGAGCAGATCCGCAACCATGTCCGCGCCCAGGTGGAGATCATGCAGGGCGAGGGCGGCTTTGTTTTTCAGCAGGTCCACAATATCATCGGCCGGGTTCCGGTTGAGAATATCCTGGCCATGTTTGAGACGGTGATCCGCTACCGGTGAGCCGCAAAGCAGCAGCCAGCGGGGCACGTATCCCTGTCCAGACCACCAACCCCTACAGAAAGAGCAGTCATGGTGAATTTTCTCCCTTTCGCAACATTAAAGTCCGGCATTACCCGCGGTTTCCTTCTTCTTGGTATTATCCTCCTCTCTGTTTTTCCCGGCGCCATGGCGGCCCGGGCCGCAGAAACCACATCCTCTCCGGCCGCGACCACGAGCGAGCAGCAGCTCATTCAGGGGGCTATGGAGCTGCTCAATCAGGGCCGGCATGATTCGCTGCTCGTCCTCAGCAGCCAGTTGATGGCGCACGAACCGGAAAATCCGATCGGTTATTTCCTCGCTGCGGATGTCTATCAGACGATGATGCGTGATTTCCGGGTCAAGTCTTACGGGGCGCAATTCGACAGTCTGATCCGCATCGCCGCCGCCAAAGCCGCCGTGCAACTGCAGCGGGCGCCGAGCGCGGAAAACCACTTTATTTCCGGCACGGTGAACGGCTATCACTGCCTCGCCCTTTTTCAGGCCGGAAGCTACCTCAAGGCCCTCAAGACGGCGGAAAACAGCATCGCTCTGATGCGCAAGGCCACCGTCATGGATCCCGGATTTGCCGATCCCCTGTTCGCCATCGCCATTTATGAATACAACAAAAGCAAATTTCTTTTTGGTATTTTGGGGGGCGATGAACGAGAGGCCGCGGCCAAGCTGCGGCGGGTTGAGCGGCAGGGACGCTATGTCGCGGCCAATGCCAGCTATGCCCTGCAGGCGATGTACTTTGACCACCAAAAATATGACAGCGCCATGGTCGTCAATGACAAACTCTATCAACGCTATCCGGAGAATCCCTCCTGCCTGTACAATCGCGCCCGGCTGCTGGAAAAAACCAACCGTTTGCCCGAGGCTCTGGCGCTCTGGAACAAGCTGATCCCGATCGTGCAAAAACCCCGGTCGGCCAGCAACGGCTATTTGGCGGAATGTCATTATCATCTGGCCTGGATCCAGCACCAGCAGCAGAATAGCGAGGCCGCCAGGCAGCTGCTCGTCCAGGCCGCACGCTTCGCCTCCCGCCGCCGCGGCGAAGAGGAGGTGGAGGGATCGTTTGTGAAATTCAAGGACATTAAAAAAGAGATCAATACGGCACTGCGCGAATGGGGCCAGTGACGCTTCCCGCCTCCTGAAAGGGCCGGTTTTGGCGGAGCCGGACCGGTCCTTTCGCATCTGCGAACACCATCACCCTCTTTCTTTCTCCTGTTGAGCCCGACGGCGGTAAAAAAATGTCCATATTAATAATATGTATTGCATAGTACCATAGAATATATTATATTCTTAATATAATAGTAAATGGTATAATCAGGTACCTTGGCGGAATAATTATGAAAACGGTTGTGGACATCACCCTGGGGGGTGCCGCGTTTCACGTGGACGAGGAGGTCTGTCAGCATCTCCAGCATTATCTGCTGCGCCTGGAGCGCCTGTTTGCGGGGGAAGCCGGCGGGGCGGAGATCATGGCGGATATCGAAAGCCGAATGGCCGAGCTGTTCCGGGAGCGGCTGACCCGCTACCGCCAGGTTCTGCTGCGCCATGATCTGGAGGCGGTCATGGCCATTCTCGGTTCCCCGGAGGCGATCAGCGGCGGTGCTGTGGCCGGGGAGGAAGCGACGCATGTGCTCTCTCGCCGCTTTTATCGCGATCCGGACCGCCGTCTGTTCGGCGGGGTCTGTGCCGGGCTGGCTGCCCGCTTTTCCTGGAGTCCGCTGATCTTCCGGATTGCTTTTACCGCCGCGGCGATGGCGGGAGGATTCGGTCTGGCGCTCTATCTGGTCCTCTGGCTTCTCCTGCCGGAAGCGCGGACGACGGCCCAAAAGCTCGAGATGCACAGCACCCCCGTGACCATCGGCACCATTACGGCTTTTGTCAAGAACGGGGTGGAGAGTGTCCGCAAAAAGATCAACCTTTAACTCACGAAAACTCGCTCATCCATATAAAGATGGCCGCCATGAACACAGAAAATACCAAAGCACAAATGCGCAAGGGCATCCTCGAGTACTGCATCCTGGGTCTCCTCTTGCGTAGTTCGGCCTATGCGGTCGACATTATCAACGAGCTGAGAAAAGCCGAGGTGATCGTGGTCGAGGGCACGCTCTACCCGCTCCTCACCCGGCTGAAGAATGCCGGCTTGCTCAGTTACCGCTGGGAAGAGTCCCCCCAGGGGCCGCCGCGCAAGTATTATGAACTCACCGGGCCGGGTCGGAGCTATCTGGCCGAGCTCGATCAGGCCTGGGAAGAGCTGGTCGATTCCGTCCAGCAGATTCGCGCAAAAAAATAGGCGGACCACCATGAAAAAGACCACCTCCATTCATCTGGCGGGACAGCTTTTCAGCATCGACGAAGAGGCCTGCCGCATCCTTGCCGATTACCTGGAGCATGTTGCCGCCCGGTTCAGGAACGAGCCGGGGGGAGAGGAGACGATCACCGACATCGAGACGCGCATCGCCGAGATCTTCGGCGGCGGCCAGGAGCCGCCGCTGCTGGTTTCCAGGGATATGGTCCAGCGCATGATAGAGGTCATGGGCGCACCGGAAGAGTATGCCGCTGCAGCCGAGGGTGAAGTGGAGCCCGCCGAGCGCAAGCCGCTCTATGATCCGCGGGCCTTGCGGGCGCGAGCGGGCAAAACGCTGGCCGGGGGGTGGCATGTCATCCGGATCCTGATGGCCGCGCTGCTGCGCATTCTGGCGGTGCTGCTCGGCACGATGCTCACGATATTCGGTTTCCTGTCCCTGTTTATTTTTACCCTGATCTTTTTCTTCAACCATTCCCCGATGGTGACCGGGATCATGGAGCCGAATTTGGTCAATACGCCCATGCTGCTGGAGATGGTCCTTAACCCTCCCCTGGTGCGCCCGGTGCTCCTCCTCACGGCGCTGGCCGTCCTCATTCCGCTGGCGGTGATGACCTACATCGGCGTCAAGCTGATCTTCCGGCTCGGTGCGATCTCGAAACTCGTCAAGGTCCTTGTCTTTGTGGTCTGGATTGCGGCGGTCTGCGGTACGGTGGTCCTCATTTCCCTGCAGGTTTCGGCGTACGGCCATCATGCCCGGGTGGTCGAGAAGGTTCAGGTCCGTGCGCCGCTCAAGACGCTCTGGATCGCGCCGCTGCATAAACTGTCCGGGGTCGCCTTTGATGATATGGCCGCCGTGGACGGATATACCTTCCGGCGTCAGTCGGCCACCGGTCAGCTGTTTGGCACCGCGGAGCTGGATATCTATGGCAGCGATACGAGCGCGGCATGGATCTCGGTGGAGAAAATGGGGCGCAGCAATTCGGCGGAAGGGGCGAGGAGCAATGCGCGCAAGGTCGATTACCACTGGAAGATCTCGCGGGATACCCTCTATCTCGATGAGTATTTCTCCCTGCCCGCCGGTGCTCCCTGGAACGGATCGAGCATCGATATCGATGTGTGGCTTCCCGAAGGCACGATGGTCCGGCTTGTTCCCGGTGCCGTGCTCTCCACCTGGCATGTGCGCTGCGAGGATCCCGCTGCAACCCGGTTCCGCATCCGGGCGGGCAGCCTGGAGGAGCTCACGGGGCAGTAATCAGGGCGAACGCATGCCTGGCCAGCTGGCAGGCGGGCCCAAAAAAGCCGTCGCGGCGCGACCTTGGTCGCGCCGCGACGGCCGATCAGGATACAGAGGGCATTACTCTGCTCCAGGCGCAGGGGGGCCGTGCTGCCCTCCCGGCTTGTTCACCTGCAATTTCTCCCATGAACCGCTACTCTCGTTGGCTGGATCATTCTGGCGAGGGATAGCGCGGGAAGCGCACGATGCCGCGGTCGCGCTCCCGTTCCACCTTCCAGAAATGCAATCGCGCCATAATCCCCATCACCAGGCCGATGATGCCCGGAGCATGAACCGCGTTTTCGATGAGGCTGTAGAGTGCTGCGCCGATCGTTCCGGCGGCGTTGACCGCTCCGGTGACATGGCTTGCGGCGCCGCCGCATGCGTGCACCAGGATGGCGAACAGGCCGAAGCCAACCACAACGACGGCCACACACTTGACGATCATGCGGGCCAGACAGCCGCCGATCGCAACACACCCTGCAAAGATCATGAGTTGGAGTAGCAGTTCATTTTCCATAACCCCTCCTTCCCGGGGGTCGAGACGGTTCCCTCTGCCCCGGCTATTGCAGAGAGTGTGCCAGATTTTGGGCGCGGATGCGGCATGGATCACAAAATTGTAATTACAGAGCTTATACAGTACTGGCGAATTGGCGCTAAATGGGCGGCTCGGGGAGTGCGCGCACACTGCGAGAGGAGTGCGCGCACCGCGGGCGGAGCCGGGGCCGGGCTCAGGGGAGTTCGCGGAAATAGAGGGGCGTTTTGGGGTGCAGTTTGAGATGGAGACGCTCTTTCAACAGCCGCCGCGCCCAGGTCGGTCCGACCCCGGCGAGCAGGCCGGCAAGCGGCACGTCGATGGTGCCGAATTCATCAATAAAGTCGCTGATTTTTACCAGATCATCGCTGCCGGAGTTGAGGGCCCGCTGAACCCGGGCGGCCACCTCCTCGGGAGCGTGCGCGAACCGGCCGATGCGCTGAAACTTGTGGATGAAATCCTCGACCTCTTCCACAGTATGCGGCTGATCACGCTCTCCCCGGAGTTCCGGTTCAGGCGCAAGGGCCTCCTCGGGAAATTCGAGTACGGTCTTGTCGCGGCATGAATACGCGGCATTGCTGATCAGATTGCGCAGCTGCCGGACGTTGCCAGGAAAGTCAAATTCCAGCAGGGCTTCCAGTGATCGCATCGCTACTCCGGTGCAGGAGGCGGGAACCAGACCGAGGGCGGCGAAATGGCTGATGAGCATCAGGAGGTTGGCGGGTTCCTCCTGGATCATCTTGCGCAGCGGAACGGTGACGATGGTGATCGCGGCGAGGCGGTAATAGAGATCCTGGCGGAATTCCTTGAGCACTATCTTTTCCTGGAGGCTGGCATTAGTGGCGGCCAGGATCTGCACCTGCACCTGAATGCTCTTGCTGCTGCCGAGAGGGGTGATGCGTGCATCCTCGAGCACCCGCAGGAATTTGGCCTGCAGTTCAAGCGACATGTTGGAAATCTCATCGAGGAAGAGGGTGCCGCCATGGGCGCACTCGAAAAGGCCCTTGCGCTCTTCAGTCGCGCTGGTGAAGGCCCCGCGGACATGCCCGAAGAGCGCATCCTCGACCAGCTCGCGGCTGAACGCCCCACAATCCTGGGTGATGAAGCGGTCCTGCGCCCAGCCGCTGCGATGATGGATCGCCTTGGCGACCAGCTCTTTTCCGGTGCCGCTCTCCCCCTGAATGAGAATCGGAACCGAAGAGGTCAGCGCCGCGGACTCGATGCGGGCGCGCAGCCTGGTCAGCGCCGGGCCGATGCCCACCAGGTCGAATCCCTTTTCTATCCATTCGGTCCCGATGAAGGGTACGATCTTGCCTGGCCGGAGGATGAGCGCCGGGGCCTTGTCCACCTGCGGGGCCGCTGCGGTGCTGCCCTCGCGTTTTTCTTCGAGCAGGGCGTAGCGCAGCGCCATGCTGATCTGGGACGTCCAGGTTTCGACAAATCCCTGGTCGATGAGAAGCTCATCGAAGGCATTCACCTTTTGCGATACCAGTTCCAGCACCCCCAGGCTCCGGCTCTTGTCGCCGAGAAGGATGGCGAGATAACTGCAAAAACGGGGCCGGGTGCGGAATCGCGCAAACTTTTCCACCACCTCCCGGTCATAATAGCGCGGCTGATACTCCTCGAGGTCGGGGATGTACATAAAGAAATCATTGCAGTGCTGCAGGTGGTTCTTGAACTCGCGCAGAAACAGATTGTCGGCGTCGATGCGGTCGCCGGGGACGGCGAATCGGCGCATCTCCTCTGCATCGTAGCCGAGAAAGAGATGGGCGTACTTGTCGACGCCGCCTTCGAGGAGGTCGATTTCGATCGGATCCTTGAAGAGATCTCCGGGGATGATTTTGGCCTTTTCGACCCCATAGATCGATTGCAGCATGGCGAGAATCGTCTTGACCACCGCCGTCGGCGACATATAGACGGCGTCGCTCAGCCACCTGACCGCCTGCACCATACGGGTATGCTCTTCGGCGAGGCGGACACGGAAGAAAAGTAGCGCCAGCATGCTGGCCAGCGTCCGGAAAAAATGGAGGTAGCCGATGCCCATGAAGCGGTCCCAGCTGTTTTGCGCGACCTCCACATCGATGACGCCGAGGACGATATTTTTGAACTCAATAACAAAGATATAGTTGGCGTATACCTTTTCTTCGCGCACCTTGAGATAGTAGCTGGACAGCTTGCGGTAGCCGGCATGATTCAGATAGCTGGGGTGCTTGCGGACATCGACGAAGCGGGAGCGGCTTTCATCCACATAGACGCTCGGTTCGGGATCGGCGGGAGAGAGGGGTTCTTCCACCGGCGCGAGAAAAACGTTGCGTTTGGTGCGCACAGCCAGGCCGGCCAGCCCCTCCGTCACCCGCAGCTCGCGGTAACGCTGGCTGGCGCTCTCATCCCAGCCGCGCGGGTGGGGAAAGCGCAGCACCTTTTCACCCTCCACATCCTTGGTCAGATAGCCGATCGCCACTGTATCGATCTGGGTGGTCTCGGAGATCATCTGGGTCAGGTCGAGGAGGAACTGACCGAGATCAGCGAAGTTTCTCACCTCGAGGCGGTCGGCGCCTTCGAACATCGACTTGATCTTTTGCAGAAAGCGCGTTTGATCGACGGTGAGGGAATAGATGAAGGAATTGTGAATGCGCTCGGCCAGAAATTCGGCGAAATCGGTATACAGGGCCCGATCCAGCTCGGAGAGGTGGGTTTTGCTGCGAAAGGAGGCCTTGAGGTAGCCGATCAGATGGCCCTCATGCACCAGCGGCATATAATGGAGGGAGTGCTCATACACCTCGTCCTCACAGCCGCGCAAGCCGAATCCCCGCTCACCGGTTTCGACGCATAAGAAGGCGTTGCTGCCGGCCTCGAGCTTGTGAAAGGTGAGCCCCTTCTTCGCCTTTTTGGGGTCCAGCCGCCACTGCGCCAGCGCCAATGCCAGCAATCCCTCGCTCTCCTCGATCCACATACCGGTCGCTTTGCTGCGGCGTTTGGCGAGGCGGGCCTTGCCTTTGAGATATTCGGTCACCACCTCATAGTTCTGCACCCCGGCGCGGGCGGGATCGTTGTTCAGATCGGTGATCGCGCGCTTCAACACCAGCGCCACCGAATAATCGCACCCCAGGGCTGCCTGCAGGGCGGTCAGGCATTTCTGAATGACCTTCTTGATCTGATTGCTTTCGAAACGGTTGGCAGCGGCCAGCTGGCTGCGGACCTTTTCCACCCGTTGCTTGACCAGCGATTCTGCCAGCAAGCGCGCGAAACGCATGATGATCCGGTCAAATTCGGAGCCGCGTCTGCTGCAGTTGATCCAGAATATAAGGTGGCCGAAGCGGGAATCGCTCCTCTCGCTGGAAGCGACCGGGACGATCATGAGGTACTGCACCGGACCCTTGCTGCCACAGCTCCTGGCATCCTCGGTGGGCAGCTTGCGGACCAGGGGCGATTTTCGCCGGCGGTCGCAGCCCTGGACGATGTCATCGATGCTGCATGCGGGCTTGCAGCCCTTGGATTGGAAATAATAGAGTTGCCGCCTGGTATAGGGCTGGGGTAGCAGCAACAGGCAGGCCTGGGGGAGGTCTAGCTGCTCGGCCAGCAAGGAGGCGAATCTTTTCAGATAGCGGCAGGGATCGTAGTCTATTTCGAAGAGGTGGGTGAGGAGAAGATCCAGCTGCACCAGATTGAGGCGGCGCAGCAGCGTTTCGTTGTCGGGCGCGATCTGCGCCAGTTGCTCCCGTATAGCCAGCATGCGTAGTTGCGCAGAATGGAGCATTTAGTCCCCCAAGTTCGCGGCACCAGACTGGAAGATTCGGAAGGATGAGCACTCTCCGTATGGGGAGTCAGGAGATATTAGGAATAATGGAGATAAAATTCAAGTATTTTCTCCGGCGGGAGAAAAGCCGCGGATCCGGGTCCCGCCCGGGTTGACCGCTTCCCACCGGATCGGCAACTCCAGCGCCGCAGGGGTCATTCGCCGATTATTTTGACCAGCACCCGTTTCCGGCGCCGGCCATCGAATTCCCCGTAAAAAATCTGTTCCCAGGGCCCAAAGTCCAGCCTTCCCGCCGTGATCGCGACGACCACCTCACGCCCCATCACCTGGCGTTTCATATGCGCATCCGCATTATCTTCCCCGCTCTCATTATGCCGGTACTGACTTGTCGGCGCATGCGGGGCCAGCCGTTCCAGCCATGTTTCAAAGTCCTGATGCAGGCCGTGCTCATCGTCATTGATAAACACCGAGGCGGTGATGTGCATCGCGTTGACCAGGACGAATCCCTCCCTGATGCCGCTCTCGGCAAGACATTGCTCGACCTGGGGTGTGATGTTGAGAAAGCCCCGACGCGACGGGACATTGAACCAGAGTTCTTTACGATAGCTTTTCATCGGCAATTCTCCTCCGGGCATTGGATTCATGAACGCCGGGCTCGTCGACGCGACTATGCACGCCCTGGCATGCCGCGTATCTGCTGAAACCGGACATTTCTTTTACGATTTTCTCTCCGCTTTTCCAATAAATTTACTATACTATATTTGGTGCATCGCAGTTTCTGCCTGGACGGATCCTGGATGGCGGGACCCGGGCCAGGGAACCGGGTGCAGACCATAGGAGGGAACCCCATGAAACGTCGCGAATTTTTCTCCGCTTCATTTAAAGGAACGGCTGCCATGGCATTGTTGCCGCACTTTTTAAACGGTGCTCCCGCGGGAATGCCCAGGCGCGAGCTCGGCCGCACGGGCGTAAAACTCTCGATCCTCGGATTCGGCGGCATCCTGGTGATGGACGAAGAGCAGCGCACCGCCAATGAAATGGTGGCGCGGGCCTTCGATCATGGCATTACCTATTTCGATGTGGCGCCCAGCTATGGCAACGCCGAAGAACGGCTGGGTCCTGCCCTGGCGCCCTGCCGCAGCCATTGTTTTCTCGCCTGCAAGACCATGATGCGCACGGCCGGTGAGGCCCGTAAAGAGCTGGAGCACTCGCTCAAGACCCTGCAGACCGATCACTTTGATCTCTATCAGCTGCACGCCTTGACCACGGCTGCGGATATTGAAACCGCCTTTGGACCGGGCGGGGCCATGGAGACTTTTCTCAAGGCCCGGGAGGAGGGCAAGGTCCGCTTTCTCGGATTCTCCGCCCATTCCGAGAGCGCGGCGCTGGCGGCCATGGAACGCTTCGCGTTCGACACCATTCTCTTCCCGGTCAATTTCGTCAACTGGTTTGCGGGGAATTTCGGGCCGCGTGTTTTGCCGGTCGCCCGGGAAAAAAAGATGGGCCTTCTGGCCCTGAAGGGCCTGGCGCATCGGGCCAAAAAGGAGGGGGAGACCAGCCGCTATCGCAAGAGCTGGTATCACCCGATCCCTGCGGAAGAGGATGAGATGGCGCGGCTGGCGCTCAACTGGACCTATGGTCAGGGGGTCACGGCCGCCATTCCGCCCGGCGAGCCGGCCCTGTGGGACCGCGCTTTCCGCATCGCTGCGAAGGCGCGCCCGCTGAGCGCGGATGAGCTGCACCGGCTGGAGGAGCTGGCCAGGGGCGTGGAGCCGGTCTTTCACTCTTGATCATCGGCGACCGGCGCAGCTCTTGCATTTGCGGCCCTGGTTAGACTGGTTAAGGTGGACGCGACGAGGGCAGTTCCAGAGTCTGCCGGTGCTGATGACCCGGTGAGGCTGTCCCTGCTGACCTGTTGCCATGTCAGCTATCCTCTCGAGCACCAGCAGCAGCCCGCTGTGCCGTGGCGGCGGTTGCCGGCCGTGAAGACGAAAAACAGAAGAGGTTAACCAGGCAAACGTTCGCAACAGAATCCAGAGAAAGAAGAAACCCTATCCTGAAGCAAAGGGACTGAGCGATCCGCTTAGCCTGGATGTGGATGAAACAGGCTATCAGCAGAACAGATGAACAATTTGTTGGCATATTCTGCAGGAATCATTGCCGTTGCGGCCTCGTTCACTTTTCCGAACTGATAGAGGAATAGCCTGGATAATCCGGGCAGGAAATAGTTTTTCGCCAGCCACTCGAGGTCCTTTTCCGAAAACGGATGGTCCGCAGCGAAAAACAGCGCACCGTTCAATCCTGTTTTATCTTCAAAAATAAAGGGGTTACGGATGAAAAAGTCCGACAGGCTGGACAGCTCTATCAATGGTTCAAGAATGAAACCCATTCTGGAGCTTTCAAGGATATGGATGCCGCGTTTGGCTTTGAATTGGATGATGCCGTTGTTGAGGAAAGCTCGCGTTTTGCCGAAATTGACCTCGTTAAATCCTTTACCTTTCACATGACGGATCGAATAATAGAACAGAGCACCGAAAGCGCCTTCCTTGACATACTCCTTATTGCCCTCTTTGGCCCCCAGGATCCATAGATAGGCGACTTTTTTTGCATAGCGCAGCACGGTACCGGCTATTCTTTCTTCGCCTTTTTTTATCAGCAGCAATTCCCCTTTTCTCATTTCCTGCATATAGACGTCATGAGTGAGAAGAAAAGCCCGGTCCCGGTGAGTTCTGAGTATATAGGGCTGATACATCTGATAGTAGAATTCATCCACCAGCTGCGGATCCTTGGTGATTTCATAGTCCAGTTCATATTTTCGAACCCGGCGCAGATCGGACTCCAGGCTCTTGTGTTTGTGGTAGAGCGTGTTATCATCGGAAATATCGACATTGCCGTCCACCCAATCAGGCACAAAGACGGCCTTGGGGCCTATAAACCACCTATAGACTATCCTCATCAATTCCGTAACCATCAGGGAACAGGTATAGCCCCTTTTTTTAAGCACGTCTGAACCGTTCCAGAACCAGATTCTGCCGGCATACTGTTCCGTGAAAGCGCTGCCAAAAAGCTGATCGACCAGATAATTTTTATTTTTCCCCATGCCGGCATAGCCGATGACCAGGTTCCGGTCGCTGCCCGGCTCGATCCCGGTTATAATCCACAGGTCTAACCGAACCAGCCCCTTCAACCAGCAAAAAAAGTCGATGATTTTGGAGGGAAGCCGCCAGGAAGGCGGGAGTTTCCGATAGAGCGCCAATGCTGCGCTTAAGGGTTTTCCGGCCATTCGCATAAAATTGGTTCCGTGGCTCATTCTAGCACCTCCCTCGAGAAGTAGGAATGAATCGTCAAATGGCAGCTGGCAGCTGCCAGCGGACACCAGATTTGCAGCAGAACCAGTGTGTTGCCCCTCAGAGAACGCCCGGACCGTGCGTGGTATTAGATTGCTTTCGACGAATCCGGTGGACCAGTGTTTTTGCTTTTTCCTGTGTTCGATGATAATAGAACATGGCCCAGCTTCTCAGCCCGCTCAATTTTCTTCCTTCGAATCGACAGGCCAAGCGAAAATTTTTAATTGCCTTGCCTCGATTTCCATACTGCAGCCAAAGCCCACCGAGGCATCTATAGAGTTCCGCCATCCGGTGTTCGACCCAACGCCGGTGGGTTTGAAAATAAGCAGAATCATCATACGCCCAATTCTTGACCGCCTGCACCATCACGTCCACACCTTCGATGGTCCGCAGCAGATCCTCTTCCTCCTGATCCTTTCGCCGTTTGATCAAAAAGTGGCTCATCTGTCCCTCATGAAAACGCACTTGATAGGTCGGAAGATTGAGAAATCCGACCTGGCTGTGCTTGCACATTCTGAGAATAAACTCGTATTCCTCGGCGAACCGATACGCTTCATTCTGATACCCGATCCGGTCCAGAATCCGGCGCTTGAACAGTACCGTCGTCGTCACGATCATCGGTCCCAACAGGACATGATCGAAGACAGGACCGGCGTAAAACTCGACGGTTTTTCCGCAGCTCTCGACCAACACCTCCTCCCTGTGGCGGTAAATATCCTCATAGCGCCAACGATCCCAGTTATAATTTTTAAAATACTTTTTTAGATAATACTCTTTCACCTCGCCATGATCAAATGCAGCCGCTATTTCCGTAGAGATCATATCGATCCATGGATGCGCCATCATGAGCTCTACTTGCGCCTGCACTTTGCAGGGATAATAGGCGTCGTCGGAATCGAGAAAGCATAGGTACTCGCCGGTTGCCGCCCGCATGCCCAGGTTGCGCGCGGCGGATGGCCCGCGATGTTCACCGGCGAGGTAGCGGACGCGATCGCCATATAATCGCACCACCTCCCGGGTGTGATCGGTGGAGCCATCATCGACGACAAGAATCTCCAACCGCCCATAGCTCTGACCCAGGACGCTCTCGATGGCCGCTGGCAGCAGAGTTGCACGGTTATAGGTCGGAATCACCACGGATACCAGGGGCAGTGCGCTCATCGAGCCCCCTCCTTCCCAGCCACAGACGTGACTTGCCGCAGGGCAAGGGCAGCGCCCATCTTTGATGGCGCAGCCGCATCCTGACGTTTAAAGCCGGCGATCCCTTTTACGATGGACCGGTCTGTGGCGAGCATAAAATGTTCGGAGAACTGGCGGGTGTAACAGCGGGAGAGAAAATTGTCAGACGGGATGCTGAAACGGCTGAGAGTCCATACTCCTTTTCTATTGGCCCGATTGGCCGGCGTCCAGATTAGTGCCTTCCTCGTCATGTTCACCTTTCGAAGAAAGGAATTCAACAGGTTGGAAGGTAGTCATAAGATGAAAAGCCGGAAGGGGGAAGCTATAAAACCTCCTCGATTCCCGATCCTCCCCGGCTATAGCATCTCTTCATCCCCCTGCGTGTACCACTCATGGAAAAATAACCAGGATCGATCTAAAAAACAAGCAATAATTCAAGGCGCGGGCCTGGTTAAAAACACCTGGCGAAAACACCCGATACTCGCTCCATCATCCTACGCTGCCTTTTTTCCGCTGCAGCCATTTATCCCGCACCCAGGCGATGGCGGTATGTTTCAGCTTGGCATCATAGGCAAAAAGAGCGGCGACATAAAGCACGGTGATCAGCAGCGATCTGAGCACCAGCAAGGATATTGCGCTGCCGGTTTTCAGACGGTGGGCTAAAAGGCCAATAACAAGCGCGAAGGAAAGGTACACGGCCAGATCCTTGACCGGCCATTTCAATCTCAGAATGCGATTAGAGTGCAGGGTGATCAAGGCGGTTAGAACCGAATAGGAGATCATGGCCGAGATGACCGCACCTTGTATTTGATAGTTGGGAATAAGATAGATATTTAGAGCCGCATGCAGGAGGGCGCAGCACATGGTATAACCGGCTATGATCTTCGTTTTCTTGAGCAGAAAAAAGCCAGCGCCGGTGATGTGGTAGGTTCCGTAAATCAGAATGCTGGCCGTCACCAGCGGCACGATCTGCGCCGCCAAAAGATATTTTTCCGTCGCAAACACCACAATGAATTCTTCACTGACCGACAAAACTCCGCAAATAATCAACACCGCCAGGCACAGATAATACTTTAAGAGCACCTCCAGATATTCTGTTGTTTTCTTTCGCCCTTCGGACTCCCATAGCTTGGTATAGATGGGAAAAATAGTCATCCACAGCGGGCCGGTGATAAAGCCCTGAATGTAGGTAGAGATATTATAGCCGACCGAATAGATGCCCAACTGGGCGGAATCGAGAAAATATTGAATAAAGAAGCGGTCGGCATAATCATTCAGCAACGAAGATACTTCGAAAAAAATAAGCGGGATACCATAAATAAAAAGCTTTTTCAGCAGCTGCGGAGAGATTCTTTTAATGTTCAAATCACCTTTCCGCTGGAAATGCAGAGCAAGTGCAAGGGCTGCGATCGCTTCAAATACAAAGAGACCCAGCAGATAGCCGTACAGTCCCTTCTTCAGCAATACACAGGCGGCAATGCTGACGATCATGGTGCCGGATCGAGACGTTAAACTGATTATTCCTAACAACAACACCTTTTCCTCTGCCCTGAAAAAGGATGCGAAAAGGCTCAGCACTGTGCGCGAAAGGAGAAGGACCGCTACGATCAGCAGGTAATAATCGACGTCGAGGGCGACATACTCTTTGGCAAAAAGAGTGATCCCATAATAGACGATGAAAGTGCAGAAGGAACAGAAGACGACTCCGCTGAGGGAACTGGTATAGAGAGCAGGCTTTTCTTCCGCATTGGCGATTTGCGCATACTCTTTGATGACCGCGGTCGTCATTCCGGATTTGGCGAATGGGATTAAAAGCGCCAGCACGGCATTAAACAGGGCCAGCTGACCATATTCCTCCACAGTGAAAATTCTGGTCATGATCGGAAAGGTGATGAAAGAGAGGACCAGGCCAATCGCAACAAAACTGGCATACTGAAATGCCTGACTGGTCGTTCTTGTGATTAAGGACATGATGAAAGCATCTCTTTAAAGGGAAACCTTCCGGGTGCGCCGCAGAGGCCTGTGTCTAATAATATCGATAAATAGATCTATTTTCAACAGTAATTAACAACAATACCGTCTGTCATTTTGTGTAAAAAGAGCTTGTAAATAATAAGAGTCATGCGTACATACTCTTGTCATCAACCCTTGATTAAAAGCAAGGGCTGTTCCCATGGCCCAAGGGAAAGATCCAGTCCCGGCAAATCTGCAAACAACTTTGCTGAATGAGCATCCTTTTGTATTCATTTCGGTTCAAGGGTATTTGCAGGGTGTTTGCACCCGCAAAATCAGCCCAATCATCCTGACTATTTGCGGTACCGCGGTATCCGAGAGCCAGGTGAGTGCGCTGACCAAACGTCCGGAGACGCCGTTGGAGGGGTGGAGTAATCGTCCGCTTGATGAGCGGCCTCATTACTGGAGCGTGTTATGGGATCAGCTGCATGGCGCGGGTGGCCTGGAACGCGCCGGCGCGGATCCTGCAGATGTAAACACCGCCCGGCAGACCCTGCGGGTGCCAGGTGACCTCGTGGTAGCCCTGTGTCTGCCATTCATCCCGCAGCAGGGCCACCTCCTGTCCGAGCAGGTTCAAGATCTCGATCCTCACCCGGCCGGCAGCGGCCAGCGTAAAGGTCAGGGTCGTAGCGGGATTGAAGGGATTGGGATAATTGGGCCCCAGGCTGTAACCGGGCACAGCAGCGGGATGTGTTAAGGCCAGAGAGGTCGGCCGCGGCGAGCCGGCGTTGATCCAGCAGGTGTAGATCAGGCTGGCCAGCCGGCTCGCAGCGCTATCGAGCAGCGGCACGGTGAAGGATTGGGCATCTTGCCACAGGCTGGTGTAGTAGGCGTCATTCCAGGTGTTGCCGGCCCTTAGAGCGGCGCTGCGATCCGCGAGAAGGACGGAATCCACACAGGCATAATTTGAATAGATCATCCTGAACGTGTAATCGGCGATGTGCGTGATGTAAACGCCGCGGTTACCGCGGCAGGTGACCGCACTGGCATAGCGGTCGAGCATTTTCGACTCGTACCGGCTGTGAACCCCTTGCTGAGTGCTGTACTGCCCGTTATAATTTCGCGTGATATGCAGGGGGTTGTGGGCATCGCCGATATAATGGCCGAGATCCGCCGCCAGGAGCAGGGCTCTATCCCACTGGCGGCTTTGCAGGGCCTGGGTCAGGGCGTCGGTCGCAGCGATGATCGCCCAGGGCAGGATCCCCTGCTCCATGAGAAACTCGCGGCCGTGCAGGGCCGCGAGCGAATCGAAATCCTGCACGATCCTGCCGGCAGCGAGAAACTCCGGGAAGGCATCGATATCGATGTAGTGTTTGTTCTCCTCGGCGGGATCGCTGCTTTTACGGGAATCGGCATCCGAGCCATGCTCGGCCAGTCCATTCGACCAGGAGCCGAGAAACGCCATCTCCGGCGGGAAGGAGAGCGCTGCGCTGCCGTTGACGATCCGATGGCCGGTGCCGCCCCAGCCGTATCCCAGGGTTGCAGCGGAAAAGATCAGGAGGTGGAGAATTTTCCATTTTTTAGCCACGGTTCTTCCTTTCCTTGCCCCGGCCAATATACCGAGGAATTCCCGGAATTCCAATCCGCTTTTTCGGCCCCGCCGGCGGCGAAATTTCTTCCGTTAAGTGCGACGATGACTGCTCTCAGGGCCGGGCGGGGCACAGGCCGCAAGTTTGCTGTAAAAAGTACGGAAGGAATGGGGGGCACGGCACCTGGTGTCAAGATGGGAAGCAGATTTCGGGGTTTTATGTCTGCTTATTATCGGACTGTTGACTGAGTCACAGGCGGCACATGGTGTCAAGATGGGAAGCAGATTTCGGGGTTTTATGTCTGCTTATTATCGGACTGTTGACTGAGTCATAGGCGGCGCATGGTGTCAAGGTGGGAGCCAGATTTCGGGGGTACCCTGCGTGATGTGCACGCTTGATTGGGGTTAATACAGCAAAGAGGAGGCGACAGGATGGCAGAACTAAAATGGCTGGAGATCGCGGCACTTGCGCTGATAACCGCCGGACCGCTTCGCCCGCAGCCGCCGGCGGATTCAACGTATGCCCCGGCAAAGCGATATGATATCAGCCGCTGCGTCAATCATTTTGATAAAAGTAAAACCGTCGCGACCAGTGTGGGGTATCAGTACTGGTTCGTCGACCGCACTTTTGTCGATGGCCGGACGCTCAAGTTGAGCGTGGTGGCACCAGGGTGCGCGACGCATGAACCGCACCGGCATGTGGAGGATGAATTCTTTTTCATTCTCGCGGGAAAAGCAGAATTCTTTCTCGAGGGGGAGAAGGGCGAGGGAGGGCCATTAACCAGTTTTTATTGTCCCTCCGAGATGCTGCACGGCCTGCGCAATGCCGGCAGCGATACCCTCAAATACCTGGTGATCAAAAAGTATCCGGCGGAGGTGCAATAGCCGCCACCGCAATGCCGGCGCCGATACTCTCAAATACCTGGTGATCAAAAAGTATCCGGCGGAGGTGCAATAACCATCTTTTGATGGGCGGCTCAGCCGGCACCCATCAAGCCTGGTAGTACTGTTTCAGGGCGAGCAGCGCCCGATAGCTGATCCACTTGCTCGGTCGGCCCTTGCTTTCGATATCTACCTGAAAGCGGCCATTGAACGTAGCCTCGAGGTTCCAGTTGCCCGCCTCATTCTGTTTCGCGGCGATGAGGTCGACGGCTTCCTGCATGCGCGCATCCCGCACACCCAGCTCCAGCAGGATCAGGAGGATCTCCAGAATATCCGTCTGATACATCAGGGGAAACTGCAGCCGGCGCCAGCCGGGTTTGGTGGTCTTGGCCAGGTCGTGGCTTTTCTTGAAGATGTGATGCGCCAGGAGATACTCGCAGCCCCGCTCAATGGTCTCGCGGATGCGCGTATCCCGGCGTTTAACCGGCAGGGCAGCGAGGGCCTTGAGCGCCTTGACCACCCCCATATGGCAGCTGTGTTTCCCCCAGCACATCTCGTAGCGGTCGTAGGGCCAGCCGGTCGGGCGGATCTCGATCCCGTCATCGCAGCGCTGGTACTGCGCGATCCAATCCACCCCCTTTTTTACCCGTTCATCGTCCATGCCGCCCAATTTAAGCAGGCTCCAGACCATGTTGCCGGTCAGGCAGGGGATGATATCGCCGGGCCGTCCGCCCCCGTCGCGGCCTTGCGTGAACGAGAATCCCCCGCTTGCGGAATCCTGCGAGCGCTGCAGAATATACTCGCAGGCGGAGCGGATCTGCGGATGGCCGGGATCGGCCGCATGTTCTGCCAGGACGATCAGCTGCCAGACCGTACCCCGGTATTTGTCGGTGTACCAGCGCCCGGGCGCGTTCCAGCACCCCTCCGTCTGCCGGGCCAGTATTTCCGGCACCACACCGGTACGCATGATCGCGTCCCTGGCTTGGCGGACTTGCGGTTCGTCCTCCTTGCGGGCAAGCAGGTTGATCAAGGTGAGATAACGGACCGAGGGGTTGCTCTCTTCGAGCAGCCAGGCGAGGATCTCCTGACGCAGGAATTCTCTGCTGGCATGGATCATCGCGGTTTTGCTCATCAGGTCCATCTCCTTTTCACCCGCGGCGGAGGCGCCGCCTGCGGTGAATGCCGGGTTGAGAGTACAGGTGCTGGGGCTATATCTATGTTACGAATCGGCGAGGATGGATGCAAGCGCAAACTGAAAATGATGTGCAGACGCCGAGGTGGGGCTGATCAAGACCTTTGCAAAAATATTTATAAAAATTATTGTGCGAAATACGATTATTCCTTAGATTGAATTATGGCAGTAACGGTGAGCCACCTGGCCCCCGGTCTCACGGGTGGGCCGGGCATGGCTCAGGATGGGGGGTACATTCTGCCATGTCTTTCCCCGGGGATCCCTTGTACCCTGCCCGCATCCTGATCTTGCTCTTTTGTCTCGCGGCGACTCGAATGTGGTTGGATGGGCCGTACGTGTGCAGCTTCTGGCCGGCCTTGCCCCATTGGTATCGGGCTGGTCCACAGGACACGGAAGCCACTGCCGTTCCGTGTTGAAGCTTCGGGCGATATGCACACCGCAAGGGTCACAGATGGTGACCTGATGGGCGCGAGTCTCCCTTGCAGCCGGGCTTGAGAGCTGGCAGCATATCAGAAGGAGGTCACGATATGCGCAGAAGCATGCTGTTTACGGTCCTGGGGCTTGGTCTGCTCACACTCACCTGCTCCAAAGAACAGGGCTCCGCACCGCTGGCACCATCGGATCAGGATGGGGTCATGGCCGATGCCTCGGTTCAAGCATTCGCCCAGACTCTGGCTGAGCAAGCGGGGTGGCCGGTGGAGGCTTCAGGGGAGGAACTGGCGGAGGCCGGCCTCACTTTGGCGAAGGGAGGCGTCGCACCGCTTATGTATTTTGAACGCACCCTCATCGCCAATGACATCGCTCATTACAGTGTACGCTTGAGAGTTGGACCGGGAGCGTATGATGTCATCGGGTTGCATCGCGTCGTGCGGGAGAAGCGGCCCTATCAGCCGATCAAAACCCAAAAGAGCATCTTTTTTCAACACGGCTCAAGCAAGACCTTCGCCGGCATGTGGCTTCCGGGCCTTACCTCTCCGTCCACGCCCGACGACTTTGGCATGGGGGTCTATCTGGCGCGCCATGACGTCGACGTTTGGGGCATCGACCAGGCCTGGGCCCTGGTCCCGGCCTCGGAGAGCAACACTGATTTCATGATCGACTGGGGACTTGAGCGCCAGGTGGGCGATCTGCGCACGGCGGTCGCGGTGGCCCGCCTGACGCGCATCCTGACCGGCTGCGGCGATGCCAGGATGATTCTCTCGGGTTATTCCAACGGCGTCCCGACCACCGTCAGTCTGGTGAACGAGGAAAGCCAGCTGCCAGCCGTGCGGCGCCATATCGGTGGCTACATTCCGATCGATTGTGCGATCAAGGTGGCGGATGGCGCTCCCAAGGAAGCGATGAAGTCCTATGTCGCGGCCTATCAAGCGATTCATGATGGCGGCGTATACGGGGAGCAGGTCTTGTTCGCGCTGATGGCTGACAAGGTGCGGAACGATCCCGATGGCCACTATTTTGATGGAACCCTGACCAACGTGGAGTTCGTCCTCACAATCGTCACTGGACAGACTCTTTTTCCCGGCCACCCCTTCCATTACTGGGCCGGTGTTTGGACAGATGGCAAGCCGACCGGCCTGCGCTTCACCGACCGCGAACTCTGGCTCGATTTTCTCGCCTCCGGCACGGCCTATGAGCCGATCATCTGGACCGTCGACTGGTGTGGCTATGTTGCAGGCGTGATAAATACGCCTTATGACGACCATCTCGGAGATATTCGTATCCCGATCCTCAACCTGACGCCTGCCGGCGGTTTCGCAGAGGCGACCCGGTATGGGCTAAGCCTGCTTGGCAGCAGGGACATTGAAACCTTGATGCCCTCGATGGGGCTGCCCGCCGAAGAGGATTTTGCCCATATCGACCTCTTCACCGCGCCGGAAGCCGAACTCCTGGTCTGGCAGCCGATGCTCCGCTGGATCAACACCCATACGCCGGCCAACCGGTAATCGCTCTCAGCCTGGACCCCTGCGTTATATCCTGAGGCGGCGGCTGTACCATCAGCCGCCGCCTGCCGTTCTTCTCACAAAACTCCCCCGGGAAAATTTCCCGCTATACCATCTCCTGATTTCTTGACACCCCTCAAAATCTGAGTCCCACCCGGATGCAAGGGTAAAAAAAGAGGGCTGCCAGGGTTCAGAGAGCCCGCATCAATGGATCATCGAAGAGTACCGGGGCTTGGTCCAGTCTCAATGGGCAAGTTTACCGGAAATACTATAGAGGAATTGGAGCGCGCGGCGCGAGGCATCAGGCGGAAGCTCGGTGACGGGACGCCCGGGTGGGAGCCAGATTGTCAGGCGGAAGCTCGGTGACGGGACGCCCGGGTGGGAGCCAGATTATCAGGCGGAAGCGCGATGACGGGACGCCCGGGTGGGAGCCAGATTATCAGGCGGAAGCGCGATGACAGGACGCCCGGGTGGGAGCCAGATTAAGCTCGATGACGGGACGCCCGGGTGGGAGCCAGATTGTCAGGCGGAAGCGCGGTGACAGG
>Ga0116170_10001006_pt1 | contig 29297 bp, 26 predicted proteins | sample AD_JPNHW1_MetaG_FD_89797 | JGI IMG/M metagenome (GOLD analysis project Ga0116170, IMG submission 89797) | Active sludge microbial communities of municipal wastewater-treating anaerobic digesters from Japan - AD_JPNHW1_MetaG | ecosystem: Engineered > Bioreactor > Anaerobic > Digestate | place... | reverse complement strand
TGTGCGAAAAGCAACGGCGGCTGAGAGTAATTACTCTCAGCCGCCGTGTTTTGTTAGAACTGTTTAAGTGTGTTGCGGGGTTCGTTGGAACGAACCGAAACCGCCAGAACCGCTCAGCCGCCGATGTTTTTGAGGATCAACGCTTTATACTGTGGCAGTTTCTGATAGATGACCGCGCCCGGGCAAGATTTGGTTGCAAAGTCGCAATGCCCGAACAGGCTTGTTTCTGGGTTAACTTTGTAAGTCGAAGCAAGCCATGAAAGCAGATTGAGCAATGATTCTTCAATGGCCGGATTCAGCTGGTCGGCATTCGGATCGTAATTGCCGATTACGCAGACGCCTACTGAATTGGTGTTCGGTGAGCAGTGTGCTCCAACAACGCCTTCGGGGCGGCCCTGGTAAATGACGCCATCTGGCCCGATAAGAAAATGGTAGCCAATGTCGGCCCAGCTGGTTTTGGGGTCATCCATGTGGTAGTTCTGAATACCGCGAATTGTGGCAGCACCTTTGTATGAGGCCTGGTTGGGCAGATAGCTGTGATGAACGATCAGGCGCTGAACTACATGGGGGGTATAGGCAGATTTGGCTGGTCGGGCGCCCCACGCGCTCCGGGCGATGACCGCAGGCTTGGCCCAGCTGGCTTTGGTCTCAAACGGTGCCGGCTTCTGCATAAAATATTGCATTTTGCTTTCTTCGAGATAATTGCCCTGAACAGAAAAGCTGTTGATGGTGGTCTTGCCTCTTTCAGGGTCTCTGACGATGAACATCAGCTGACAGGCTGATACCGGGGCGATTGCCGAAAAATGATATTCGGCATCAAACGCCAGGTAGCCAGTCCAGCGGTTATTGCTGGCATATTTGAACCTGGTGTAGCATCTTACAAGTGCTTTTTCGGCCTTGGCCATGTTAACGGCAACGATAATATTGTTTACGGCTTTGTCCATGTCCATGATTTCAGTTTCAAACTGGCCATAACTTGAATTAACGACGGTAAAATCAGGATTGCCATTGATCTGAACATCAGGAACGTCTACAGTTGCACTGACCATGGTCGGAACCAGTAAGGTAACCAGCAATACCAGCAGAAAAAAACGTTTCATTTTCATCATGCCTCACCTCAATTTGCGACTTTATTTGTGAATTATAACAGATAATTTTAAATTTGCGCAAACAAACAGCCCGCTCAGTGCTGGTGCACCTTGAGCGGGCTGTTTATGGTGGGTAAAAGTCAGTTGCTGCGAATTTTATTGAAGAGATCGGTCAGTTGATCGAGGGCGGCAAAGGTATTTTTCAATACCATTTCCAGCCTGGCTTCTTCTTGATTAAGGCGTTTGTCTGGGTGTGTTTCTGGCTTTGGCATGTCAGCTGAGGCTATTTGGGGAAATCGTCGAGATTGCCCGGCCCGAGAGTATTGTGACTGGCTTTGGCGTCAGACTCCGTATCGTCTGCCCCGCAGCCGGTTATCATAACTGGCGATAACATTATTGCCGTTGCAATAAGCATCCACAAGTATTTTTTCACCTGCTGATTCTCCTTTACGCTGAACTTGTAAAGTTTATCGGCAGTTGTTGCTATTTTTGTTAGAATAATCTGACCAGCCTGGCACCCGGAAAATAATGCAGCAGGATTTCGGCAAAGCTTTTACCAGATAGTGCCATCGACTGGGCGCCGGTCTGACACATGCCGACTCCATGCCCCCAGCCGGCTCCCGAAAAATCAGCGGCAACGATAAAGCCTTGTTTGTCGCGCTGCCAGGCCGCCTTGAAGAAAGAACTTCGCAGCCCGCCAAAGAGTTGTCTGATCGGCAACTCTTTCAAGACTGTTTTCTCACCGGTTTCACCAATCAATCTCACGCTGATGATGCGCCCTGATATTTCTCTGGCAAACCCGCTGATTTCTTTGATCCGGCCAATTGCCGCCTTAGTCTCGACGCCCTGCCATTCTTTCTGATTCAGACTCTTTTTCCAGCGAAACTTGTCGGCTCCCTCAATGCCGCTTCTTGAACACCAGCATTCCGGAGGGTTGTCGATAAAAGCCTCTGCCTGGGTTTCATCGGTGAGGTCAACCCGGGTGCCGGCGATGATATCCGATGAGCCCTGAAGATGCGGGTCGGGGTTCGAGGTCCAGATATGCTGATTCGCCGATGAATGCCCGCCGCAGTTGGCGCCATAAACCGCATCAAGGATACCGCCTGCATGGTTTTGCAACACCAGGCCTCTGGTCGGGCTGATGTTTTTTTCGATAGCGGCATCGGTTGGCTGCAGGCCTTTGTAGACCTGACAATGCTGCTCTGAGCAAAAATCATAACCTTCGTTAAGATGTCTGACACCTTTTTTGGCGAGCATTTCGCCGCGTGCCGCAACTGCCTGAGCCTGCATAGCTGACTGGGGCGCCTTGGCTGATATTTCAGAAGGCACAATACCGACCAGCAGTTTTTCGAGGTCGGTAATTTCGATGCAGTCGATCTGGTTGTCACAACCAAATTGTATCAACAGATCGCCTGCAAATTTGCGGTCTTCAAAGCCATGCCATGAGTAGCTCTTCGCAAATTCAGCTTTTTTAAGAACACACTGCTGCTCTGCATTGAATCTGAAGCCGGTTAAGCTTTCGGCGATCAGCTTTTTTCCAAGTTTTAGCTGCATGCGGCCGCTGGCCGGCTTGATGTTCTCGATGAAAACCCAGCTCGACTGATTATCGGTTGCCAGCTGGTCTTGAAGTTTGCGTGCTTCGGCTTCTTCGGCGAAAACACCGACTCCGATAAACACCACGCGGTTATCGGGAAACCCGGCCACCGGAGCATTGCCAGCCAAGAAGCGGTGGGTTTTGTACTTCAAAAACCGGTTTTCTATTTCTTTGAGCTGTGCTTCTTCAGCAGCACTGCCAGAGCCAACCATCAGATGGTAGCGACGCTGCGATTCTGTGCTAATCTGCCCGCTGATCGAATAGAGGCGGCCGGGCAACAGTCTGCCGGTTTTTTTGCCAGCCTGCCAGCTCCCGCCGTCTGGCATAAGCATCGACAGAGTTTTCTCATACTGAGCTACTCTTATTTTTACCAGTGGCGCTTCAGCGCTGTTGCCCCGGGTGGCAGGCAACAACAGCAGACAGGCTGCCAGCATGATTGTTGAAAAAAGTTTATTCATGGTCGATGTCTCCCAGAGCTTTATAAAGAACGCCTTCAGCCTGTATCAGCCTGTGTTTAGCCTGGCTGACGGTCAGTTCGCTTCGTGCCAGCAGAATCGCCAGCTTAACATCGCCATCGGCCTCCTGAAGCTTGGCTTCTGCCAGATAATTTGGAACCTGCCCGCCTTCCATGACAATCCGCAGCGCCCGCCGCCGCAATTTGGCATTAGTAGCCCGCATATCAATCATCAGGTTTTCGAAGACCTTGCCAATTTTGATCATGCTGATGCTTGAGAGCATGTTCAATACCATTTTACAGGCAGTGCCGCTCTTCAGGCGGGTCGAGCCGGTTATGACTTCAGGGCCAACAACCGGGTTGATGAGAACATCGGTGGCCGGAAGGTCGCCATAGGGGTTGCAGGTGAGCAGAACCGTGTAAGCTCCGATCGACCGAGCGTATTCGATACCCCCAGTGACGTATGGAGTGGTTCCTGAGGCAGTTATGCCGACCAGAATGTCATTTTTGCAAAAATTGTATTCAATAAGATCGGCCCGGCCGGCGGCCACGTTGTCTTCAGCACCTTCAGCTGCGTTATTCAGCGCCTGGTACCCGCCGGCAATTATCCCCATAACCATGTCGGGGGCGACCCCAAAAGTCGGCGGGCACTCTGAGGCGTCGAGAACTCCGAGTCGCCCTGAGGTTCCGGCTCCAAGATAAATCAGGCGCCCGCCCTTTTTAAAAGCATTAACGATAAGATCGACCGCCTGGGCAATTTTTTCTGAGCAGGCTTCAATCGCTTTATAAATCGCCTGATCCTCGGTGATAAAGTGTTTGACCGCGTCGCGGGTGCTGACCCGGTCAATATAAAGGGTTCGCGGGTTGCGTGTCTCGGTTAGAGCCTGCGGGTTGTCTGCTTTGTTGGATTTTGTTTTAAGCATGTTTTCGTTCATTGTTTCGCTCCGGTATGCAATTGGTTTAAGAGATCCGCTGACGCAAAATCGGTTTTTGCGTGCAGAATCAATGGCCCGAAAGATAGTTCGCAGGCGCGTGGCAGCCAGTCGATGGCGAGTTGCTGCTGCCGGCAGGCGTTGGCAACCAGCCCGGCAAAAGGTGGCCAGCCGGCCCACAGCCCGCCCGAACCCGATGCCGAAGCTTCGGTTAATTCAAGCTGCTGCATCAGGCGCCGCAGCGAACTGACAAGCTGTGTGATTGAGGTGTTTATCATCGTTTCGGCAGCCCTGCTGCCATTCGAAAAAGCATCGGTCAGCACTGGGGCAAAGCTGCCAAGCCGCTGCTGCATGCCCTGGCTGCGATATAGTTCGTCAATGATCAGGCGTCGGTCGAGTTCAGAAAATCTGCTTTTCCATGCGCTGGCAAAGGCTTCGTAACCAGATTCCCCGTCGATGTGTCTCAGCACCCCGGCGACGGCACAACGCCCAAAATAGCTGCCTGAAGGGGCTTCGTCAAGCAGGTAGCCCCAGCCGCCCGAACGGACAGACTGTTTGCCGCGCAAACCAAAGAGAACTGAACCGGTCCCGTTTATGCTCAGCAACCCATCGCGACCACCCAGGCAGGCTGCGTGATTGCAGGCATAGTCAGAAAAAATTTCTACCCCTTCGGCGAGGCGGTCGGCGTGCAATAATGTAGTTCGCAAAAGCCCGGCAGCAGCCTGATCATCAGCTCCGGCTGCGCCAATCAGCCAGAGGTGGGTGTCTCCCCGCAGTGATTGTGCCAGTTCAGTCAATTTAAGGCATAGGCGCTGCAGATTTGCTTCATCTATAACCCGCAGATTAGTCGAGGAAAACCTGAAATCTCGCAGGCAAACCCCCGCGCCGAAGCAGGTTCCCTTCAGCTCAGTGCCGCCCCAGTCGATGCTGATCGTCAGCCGGCTCACTGTAACGCTCCCTTGCGCATGCCCTCAAGCATATACCTTGAGAAAAACATGAAGACGATGACCATCGGCACCGCCGCCAGGGTGGCCCCGGCCATCAACAGCCCGAAATCCATCATCTGTTGATCCTGAAGGGTCGATAACCCGACCGTGAGAGTGTAATAACGCTCGCTGTTCAGGGTGATGAGCGGCCATAAAAAGGCATTCCACTGGGTGATGAAGGTAAAAATGCCCGATGTCGCGAGAATCGGCATCGACAGCGGAAAATATATGTGCCTGAAGACCTGGTATTGGCTAGCTCCATCGATCTGAGCAGCTTCAGACATCTGTATCGGTATCGAATCCATATACTGCCGAACCATATAAACGCCGAACGGTGAGGCGATGGCCGGCAGAATCACTGACCACAGGCTGTCGATCATGCCCCATTTCGCCATGAACAGAAACAGGGGCAGCATGACTATCTGACCTGGTACCATCATCGCAGCCAGCAATACCATGAAGATCGCCTCGCGACCTTTAAAACGGCCGGCCGCAAAACCAAAAGCCGCCAGGGCGTTAAAAATCGTCTGGGCTAGGGTTACAGCGGCCGAAACCAGAAATGAATTGATGCTCCAGCGCAAAATATTGCCCGCATTCAGCAATACCTTGAAGTTTTCAAGGGAAAATTCACCGTAACGGGGTGGGCTGGCCGAGAGAGCGTCAGGCGATGTGAAAGCGGTTATCAGCATCCAGACCAGGGGGCCGCCGGTCAGGATCAGCCCGAAACTGAGCATTAACAAAGAAAGCTGGTTAGCAAATTTTCTGCTCATGCGAGGTATTCGACCTCCTGACGGGCAAAATACTTCTGGGCAACCGTAATTACCATGATGGCAATAAAAAGAATCAGTGCCATTGCTGATGACAGGCCGAAGTCAAAATCACGGAACGCTGAGGTGTAAACCCGATAAACAACCACCTGGGTTGAAATGCCCGGGCCGCCATCAGTTAGCATCAGAACCTGGGCAAAGACCTGCAGGGCGGCAATGGCACCGGTAATCATCAGAAAAGTGGTGGTGCCACCCAGCAACGGAACTGTAATATGCCACCACTTTCGCAATGGCCCGGCACCTTCAAGATCAGCAGATTCATACAGCGATGTCGGTATGTTCGCCATTGACGCCAGATAAATCAGCATTGAACCGCCCGGAGATTTGAGTATGCCCGACAGAATGACAGACCAGAATGCGATATCAGGGTCGGTCAGCCAGCCGATCGGCGCCATACCGAGCCAACGTAGTGTCGTGTTGCACAGCCCGACCTCGGTGTTGAATATCCAGCGCCATACCATCGTCAGAACCACTACTGAAGCCACGCCGGGCAGATAGTAGGCAGCCCTGAAAAAATTCTTCAGCCGGCCCTTCATGCCATAAATAAGGCTGGCCACCACCAGGGCGGTAAACACGTTTGCCGGCACAACGATAAGGCTGTAGAGCAGGGTATTTTTGCAGGCTTTGACGAACTTTGGATCACCAATGGCTCTTATAAAGTTGTCGATCGTGTAACCGCCAACCTCGCCGATCCGGTAGTCTCTGAAAGCCAGAATAAGAGCGTCTGCCAACGGGTAAAACAGGAACAGACCGGTAATGGTAACCGCCGGCACAATCATGATCAGGTGTGCCTGACGCGATAGTAAAGCAAAAATCAGTGCCAGAATCGAAATTACCGCTACAATTCGTGCAAAAAGGCTGCTCTGGTTGATATCATCTTTCATTGAGCCGCTTTCGACCGAAAGTATGCGGTTGGCACGCTCACAAACTGCCTGCATGGCTTTTTTAGCAGGCAATTTGCCAAGCAGAGCCTGCTGCAATGATGATTCAAATTCTTCGTCGATTTGTGGCCAGCGACTGTCGGCATAGGTCGACTGACCTTCCTGCAGAATTTTCCAGGCTGCGGTCATCTGCGGGTCATCAGCATAAATATTGCCGGCGCTGGCGCGGGTCGGAAACTGCGTGTAATGAACGAGGTCGCGCTGGTTCTCTCCGCTGGTGAGAAATTCTGCCAGCTGCATCGCGAGGCGCACCCGCTCTTTATCGGGATTTCTGAATACATAAAACCCGGAAGTGCCGAGAAAAGAAGCATTCTTGTTGCTTGTGCCGGTTGGGAAGTGCACCACCTGAAAATTCATGGGGAATTTGGTTTTAAGGGCATTGATGCCCCATAAACCGAAAGCACCGGCGGCCAGACGGTGTTCTCGCCCGAAGGCAGTCCAGATATCGTTGGCAGTGCGCCCACCGCTGTCAGCCGGGATGATTTTGTTCTCTTTCAACTGGTCGATCCAGGCGATGCCTTTAAGAAAGTCTTCTGAGTCGGCGCTGAAACGACCGGCATCATCAATCAGCCGACCCCCGAATGCCATTGCGAAAGGCAAATTTGCTGTCTCGTCTTTTTGAAAATACAGGCCGAGCGGGTAATGGCCGTGCTGACCTTTCTGATAATCTTTGATGCGCTGCATGGCCGAAAAGAATTCGTCGGTGGTCCAGCGGCCATCAACCGGGGTCTCAACACCCGCTGCCGCAAAAATATCATTGTTTATATAAAGCAGCTGCCCACCCATATACCATGGCCAGCCATAGATTCGTTCTTTAACCCTGAAAGCTTGCAGGGCGCCGGGAAAATAGTCTGACAGACCGGTTTTGTCAATGTAGTCGTCAATCGGTTCGATCAGGTTTTCTCTGATGAACAGCAGGGGCACCGTTCCGGGGGCGACATCGGGGTTGTTGCCACTGATGGCGGCTATTTTAAGCTTTTCGTGGCCTCGTTGCCAGGTCAGTTTGGTCAGTTCAACCCGCACCCCGGGGTGCAGGCGTTCGAATTCTGTTATTTTTCTGGTGATCCAGGTGAAGCGGTCGGTGGTCTGCCCAGGCTCAAGCCAGCGCGGGAAATCCCAGATTTTCAGGAGCATTTCGCCAGAAACCTGCGGTGAAACGATGATCAACAGGCACAAAATCAGCAGCTGGCCTGTGATTTTGCTGGCCCTCTTTAAATTGGCAACTTCTCTTGATAAAAAGCTCATAATTAGACTTTCACCCTTGCACAGAAGAATTGTTTGGTTTAGAATAACTGCCAGTAGATTTATGCACAAGCAAAATCATAAAGCCGGCATTAAATGTGTCTTGCCCTATCCCACCCGGGAAAATTTAAAACGTCTGGAATGAATAATGGACAAATCAATTGAACAGCTCGTGGAAAAGGTAAAAGCTGACCCGAAAAATCCCGAACTTCTCAAGGAACTCGGTAATCTCTATTTCCGCCAGGACCAGTTCGATCTGGCTATCGAGCAATATCAGGCCGCTTTGGCGTTGAATCCTGGTTATTACAAGGCGTTTTACAACCTTGGCAACACCTATTACAAAATGGAACAGTTTGAAAAGGCCGTGCATTTCTGGCACGAAGCCATCAAGATCAAGCCTGATTTCGATCATGCTTACTTCAATATCGGTTATCACCACTTCCAGAAGGGTTTTATGCGCGAAGCCATCAAGGCTCTCCAGGAAGCCGCCCGCATTAATCCGGGTGCTGCCGATACGCACCACTACCTCGGGCTTGCCTACCATTCGACCAATCAGTTTGATGATGCAATTCTTGAATTTAAAGAAGCGATAAAACTCGACTCTGAAGAACCCGATTACCATTATAATCTTGCTAATACCAGCTATGACAATGGTGATTACCAGGTTGCCGCCGCAGAATGGGAAGTCACTCTGCAACATCGCCCGAATGATTCAAAGGCCCGCAACAATTATTGTGACGCGCTCCTGCAGCTTGGGCGTTTCGAAGAAGGCCTGGTCGAAATTGAAAAGGTGCTCGCTGCTGAACCGAATTATCCCCCGGCGATCTGCACCAAGGGCGAACTTCTCGAAAAGACCGGTCGAAAAGACGAAGCTCAAAAGCTCTTTAACAAGGTTCTAGAACTCGTCAAAGGCACCGAAAGCTGGGAACTCCTGTATAAATACCTGCTTGGCAAACTTGGCCTCGAAGCCCCGGTCGCTAATGACGACAATTCTGATGAACAGCCTGCCCCCCGCACAGCGAAAACCCCCAGAACCAAAGATTAACCCCCCCGGTAACCATTTTAAATAAAAAAGCCGTGTGCTCAGGCACACGGCTTTTTATATTTAAAGATTCAGCTGTTTTCAGGCTGTTTTGTTCTTTTTTCCGTTATTTTTTGCCACGACGAACCCCGTCGGGTTAACAAGATAGTCATACAGTGCTTCTTCGGCCTTATAGTGCTTGCCGGCATCCTGCCCGTCGATGATCACCTTGCCACTGGTAAAGATTTCAATCAGCATATTGTCTCCTTTGTCGCTTATGAACTTATTTGTTGCAGATCTCGGGTTCGTGGTCTCAGTTTCCTTCGTTCTGTATTTCCTGTATCTCCTCCTCAGTCAGTTCAACCGGTGTCAGATCACGATCAGGAACTGTCGAATCGACTTCGCCGTTCTCGTCGGTTGGCGGTTGATCCTTCTGGTTCACAAAATTCTGCATACGCAGAACTTCGAGTTTCGCATTCAGCTGGCGCTTGACCAGTTCTCCGATTCCAGGCGCCGCGAGTCTTTTAAGTATTTCAACTTCTGCCTCACTGGCCTTTCCTGCCAAATTCATGCAGTCGGCCCATAGCAGAAAAGCGCGCATCAGGTCAGGCTTTTCCAGCAGCAATCCTTCGAGAATTTTTGCGCCGGCGGCCGGGTCGCTGCTCAGATAAATTTCTGCCAGTTTGATGGTCAGATTATGGTTCTCGGGCAACTGGTTTCTGGCGCTTTCGAGAAGGTCTACGGCGATCGACGACCTGTTGAAAATCAACATTTCATTACAGGCTTTGATAACCTGCCTTGCCAGTTCATCGTTGAATGGAATGCGTAGAACTTCAGGCTTAATAAGCTTGATTTGTTCGTTGTTGTCGATAATCACCGCCATGCGCAGCAGGTTGATCAGCAGTTCAGGGTTCAGGGTTACCAGTTTATCGGGTTTCAGCCGCTCAAGAATCTCGTCAGCCATTTCAACAAAGTTTTTGCCGCCATCGTCGTTGCCATCAGGCGGTTGCTGATGGTTTTCGACATAGAGAAGCCATGCGTCTATCCAGGCCTGATAAGTTCTTAAGTCCTGAGCGGCCGCCGACATCAGGTGTCTGGCACTGGTCATCGCTTTCTTTTCCTGGCCGGTGAGGCCGAGAATCTTTATATACAGCAGGTTGTCATCGATTGAATCAACTGGTCGCATGTTGATTCGTTCGAGAGCTTTTTCGTATTGCTTTTCTTCGATCAGAAAGCCGATAAGCTCACGTTCAAGAGTGCCGGTGTCGGCGCCTGGAATCTGCTTCTCGCGTTGAATGAAACTTTCGAACTTGTCGGTAGCACGGGTGGTGACAATCAGATCTTTGATGCGCTTTCTGACCGGCAGGGTGAGCAGTTCGCGACTGGTGATGCTCAGCAGCAGGTCGAGAGTGTTTTCTGCTTCGTAACTGTCTGCAAACCACGCGGTTACGAAAGTCTGCAATTCGGCGACCAATGGGCTTTTGCCCGCCAGCCTGCTGAATGAAGCACGGTAGCGTTCGGCCAGTTCCTGGCGCCCGAGCATACACGAAATATAAGTTGCCTTAAACAGAATATCCTGATTTTCAGGCATCGCTTCGAGAGCTTCATCGCAGAGCTGCAGGGCCTGGCCGAATGATTCACCCGAAAGATAGACTTCAAGGCTTTCTTTGAATTTGCCACGATACTTGTTCATTCCGATGTCAGCAAGAATCTGGCTGGCTTTGGCACCATAGGTTTTGTTGCTGAGCACCCTTTTGAGAAATTTCTCAGCATTGGCAAGGTTGCCCGACTCATACGAAAATTGGCCTGCAAAAAAGATCGCGCCCGGGTGCCTTGGGTTTAGCTTCAGGACTCGCTGAATGTCTTCTTTGGCGGTCGAAAGCTTGCCCTGCTGCGCGGCTGTCTCGATGTTTTTGAACAACCGGGCTTCGATGCCATCGTTGCTTGCCGAGGTATTGATGTTGCTCATCGAGATGCCGGCAAGGCATATTGCCAGCGTGAGAAAGCCTGTCTTGCAATGCTTTCTGATCATGGTGAGGTTATATCCCTCACTTTGCTTGAAATACTGCGTGGTCTGACATCCTGATGGAAAAGGGCGTTCAGCTCGCTTGATGCTTTGCGGCCTAGTGCGCCTGAGTCTTTAATCAGCAGAATATGCTCAAGATGGCGGCGGGCATCTTCAAAGCGCCCATGCCTGCGGTGCAGAACCGCCAGGTTGAAGCGTGACGGCAGATGGTCTGCCAGTTCGATTGCCGAAATGTATTCACGGGCCGCCAGGGCATCCCAGTCGGTCATGTCACCGGGCAGGCCTTCGAGACCACGCTGTTCATAGGTGTAACCGAGAAGAAAGCGAGCTTCTTCAGCCGCTGGTCGAAGTTCGATGGCTTTGCGCAAGGCCCAGATCGCCTGCTCGAATTCGCGCCGGTTCAGGTAGTTGCGGCCGTCGCGCACCCATGACTGATATTCACGCCCGGAATTGTTAAGCAGCGAATAGAAGTTAACCTCGGCCTTGCGGCCGGTAACAGGTGCCATGGCACCGTGCATCATCTGGTTGCTTCGACCGCTGGCAAGATAAGCTTTCGTGCCGGGCAGAAACAGCGCGATAATCACTGCTGTTAATAACAGGAATCTTCTTTTCATTGTTTGCCTTTAAATAAGATTCGGCAGATTCCTGTTTATTAATGAAACAATTCTTCAACTATTCGATCAGATAATCTACACCATCAGGGGTGGCAAGAAAGATGACAGGGTCAGCCTGAGCAATCGAAATTACTGGCTTTTTAGCCTGGAATTTTTCCCAGAATGGTTCCTGGTAGCGTGCATAGCCGCCCCCCCCGGTACTGGTGAATGAAATTCGGCAGGTTTCAGGGTTCAGCTGGTCGAGGCAGATGTCGGTGATCTTGAACCCTGGCCCGGTGGCGGGCGACTCGAGCAACTTGTAATGCTGCCCATCAAATTCACTGATTCCATCGGCACCCTGAATCAGAATTACCCCGCTTGGCATTCTAAAAAGATTCCCGATGGCGCCGATGCGCCCGGTTCCCTCTTCTGAAAGCTGTTTATAGCTCTCTCCGTCAAAAATTTTCTGCAGACCGTTCTCAAGGCCGGTTAAGAGATAATGCTCGGTATTCAGCATGGCCGTGACTCTGCTGTCGTCGCCATTCTCAAAGGCGGCAAGAGCGGCGCTGGCATTGCCAAAATTGAAGTCACGCATATAAACGCCGCTTAATCCGTGCATACGAACGCTTTCAAGTTTTCTGGTGTCGGTTGCCTGCAGAATCTGCCGAACAGAAGCCGGGTCGGTGCGCACCAGATTAGTGCCATCAAAAAAACAGACCTGGGTGCAAACTTTGGCGGGTGCGGCAAAGGCAACAAAGACACGATTCTCACCGTCAATGCTGACGCGTGATGCCATGCCTTCAGGGGCTATTGTTCCTGAGGCCACTGCAATTTTTTGCCACGCTTTCCCGTTCCAGAGCATAACCCCGGCGTCGCCGGTTACCCACATGCTGCCGTCGCGGTCAATGGCAAAATCACTGACCTGCTTGTGAAAGCCTTTGATGCTTGAAGGATTGTAATGCCCGATACTCTGAAGGGTTTTGACATCGTAGAGATGCATCCCGTCATCTTTCGTGCCGATGGCGAGAAGATCAGCAAGAACCCTGATGCGCGTTGGGCGGCATTCGAGAAGGTTCAGCAACTTCCCTTTGCCGGCGATTGACCGCGAAGAATAGCGCAACAGACCGGCATTGGCAGTTCCGGCCCAGGTTTCACCGTTCGGGGCGCAGGCAATAGCGGTTACGCTGTCTGAGGGCAACTTCGAGTTAGCCGCGGTCAGGTGATAACGTTGGCCGTTCGTAGCAAAAAGAATGGTGCCGCTGTCCTGGGTGCCGATCCATAAGCCTTTGAGCAGTGGGGCAATGATGGCCTCACTCTGGCGCTGCTGTGCTATATTTTCGATTGCTGCCTGCAGATCGTTAAACCTTTGATACATATCGAAGACGACCTGAGGGTCTACATTGTTGCTGCCGGCAAACCTGCGGGTGTAGGCGGCGTAATCTCTCTGTAACTGTTCATGGGTGCCGCGCAGTTCGCTGAATGGGTCAGTGTCTTCCAGCATGGCGCCAACCTGATGAGTGCCGACAAAGGCTTTAAAATCCTTGCCGTCAAGGGTATCTTCAGGGGATGCACTGAAGGCCAGGCAGGTCGCCCAGACCCCGGGCAACAGATAATCGACTTTCTCTTTCGCGCTCAGTTGCAGAACGCCGTTTGACGAGGCGATAAATAAACGATTTTTTGCCGCAGCGAAGCTGTTCACCCAGCCGGCTTTTTCAAGCGCTCCGGGGCAAGCCTCAAGCCCATTGGCAGAGATTCTGAATATCCCGCCATTGCAGCCGGCAAAACTGCCCATATCTGAGGTAACAACTGCTGAAAACCCAGTCGGGCTAAGATGCTCGGGGATATTGAATTCCTCGAAGTGGTCGCGGGTAAGCACCCCGGCGGTTCGGTCGCCAGCCACAAAAAGACTGTCTTTTTCGTCAGGATTTCGCGCCATGGCATTAACGTTGATTACTGAACGGAAATCAGCTGCAACCTGATTAAAGGCTAAACTTCCCTGGGAAAAGGTTCCTTTAAAAATCCCCGCCGAAGTGCCCGCGTAAAAGCTGTTTTCGTCATTCGGTGCCAGGGCGGTGACCGTCAGTTCGGGAAAGCTGAAGAGCCCCCCTCCGCTCAAATGCCAGGCTTCATCGGCAAAAATCATCAGGCCACGCTCCGCAGTGCCGACAATTACCCAGTTTGAACCCCCCGAAGGGTTAAAAATCAAAAGCGAGCGAATGTCGTTGCAGGGCAGCCCGTTCAGGCTGTTATACACCGTGAAATAGCCGCTTTTAATGCGCACTGGCGGCACAGTTAACTTCGGAAAATGCTGCGGACCCGGCTCGGGGTTGCAGGCAAAAGTCGCGACCAGCACCAGGAAGGTCAGGGCCAGCACCAGACCCGGCAGACAGAATTTTGGCTTCATCAGATCTTTTCCTCCCGGCATTTATCGCCTGTTGTTCTGATTCTACCAAAATTTCAAAAACCATTCAGCTGAATTGGCGGTATAATTTCAATATGCCACCCGGAGGATAAAACGTGAAAATTTTAAAAACCTCTCTCTTAATCACCCTGCTTGTCGCTCTGTTTCCATTGTTTGTCTATGGCGCCGAGACACCCTTCGCCGAAGGTGCTGATGTTAAAATTGTCAATGTTGTTGCCAGCACTGACTACATCAAAGACATTGACACCGCTGAAGCCGCCGGTGTCGAAACCCCCGAGGGTTTTCCGGTCAAAGGCACGGTCGCCTGTGGCTCAAATCTGCGCCTGCGTTCATGGCCCTGGGGAAATGTTATTTCCACCCATTCTTCTGGCGCCGAACTCAAAGTTCTCGGCGTTTCGGGCGAATTTTATATCGTCGAAATCAATGGCCAGCAGGGTTACATGCATAGAAACTATGTTTCCATCCCCAATAATAACGCTTCACAGGTCGAACCTGATTACCCCGGCGATACCCGTGATGGTGGCGCCCTGAGTCTTGACGAAGGCGTCAAGGTCTCAAAAAGCAAAGGTTCTTCGACGACTGTCGCTTCGGTCACGGCCCCACCCGCCGCGCCGCCCGAAACTTCAACAGGCAAGCCCGGCACCCAGACTGGCTCTAATGGCAAGGTTTTTATTGAAGTGCCGACGAAGTGCCAGATGACCGTCAGTTGCCCGGCCCCAGGTTCTGCCTGCGGCCCCACAGCTTTGGGTATGGCACTGGCCTACTACACTAAAAAAGACCCCGGCTCCCTGGCTTCTTCACTCTGGAACATCTGCGGTTCTACTGCCGATTCAGGAACCGGGCATTCAGGGCTTGCCAAAGGCGCCGCTCATTACGGTTACCCGAATGCCAAATGGCACTATACTGTTGGGCAATCCTGGATTCGCGACCAGATCAAAGCCGGAAAGCCATTGATAGCTCATGTTAAGAACCATTACGTCTGCATCACCGGCATAGATGATTCCGGCAATATATATTATAATGACCCTGGCAGAAGTCAGGTTAAGCAGCAGAAGTCGTTCGCTGATTTCTCGGCCTGGTGGGTTGGCGGCGGTTCTAAGCACGCTGTCATGACGCTTGAATAACCAATTAGAGGAAACAAAATGCTGAAAATTCTAACCCTTATTCTCTCTGTAATTCTCGCCGCTCCGGTTTTGGCCGCGCCTCCCGCCCCAGAAACCTCTGATCGTGGTATTTTCGTTCCCGGCCGCTTTTCATCGATCGCCGCCTGCGAAGAGGGCAATATTTTTCTGCTTGCCAGAGACCAGCGGGTCGTTAAAGTCGCCACCAGCGGTGCCCAGACCTCAATCAGCCTGCCACCTGCCGCAAACGGCCCTGCCGAATTCAGCGATCTGACTGCCGCCGCCGGCAAACTCTATTTATGCGGTTACCCATACTCTGATATTTTTGCCCTCGCCCCTGAAAAACCAGCCGGATACACTCTGCTCAAAACCGGCGCCCCGGCAAAAAACCTGCTCAATATTGCCGTTAAGGGCGAAGGTTTTTGCATTCGCGATGCCGACTTCAATCTGTATCAGGTCATTCCGGGCAAGCCAGCCGTGAGCCTCGACAAAAATGCGGGTCTCGAGTCTGACAAAAGCGGCCGGACAGTAGTGATACCGCCGCCGACCCAGAATGGCACTGATATTGTGCCGGCTGGGCGTGTCTTTAAAGATGACGGCAGATTGTTCTGGGTCGCTCCAGCCCCCAAAGCACCGGCTCAAACGGTTTCGCTAGAATTCCTCGGTGTTGATACCTCAGATAGACACATTTTTTCAGTTATTTCTGCCAGCGGCGAACTTGATGCAGTTCATACCCTGTATGCCGTTAAACGTGGGCGTGTCGAGTCCTCAATGGTTATTCCAGGCCCTGATGGTCTCGAAATGCAGCACTATTGCCGCCTGGCCCCCGATGGCACTGTTATTCTGGTTCAGGCCGACCCGAATGCCCGCGATGGCGTGTGGGTCAAGCGTCTCAATCTTAAAAAGGGCGTATTCATCGGCAAACCAGCGTCAAGGGGTTGACGCTGTCAGAAAGACAATTGTCTGTTCATGCCTGGTTGCAGTCTGATAAACTTTCTGCCGATTTTTGAGTATAATTAACTACAGCTTTAAATTTACAGTTCTAGAGTAATGGAGGTCAGGTATGCCGTTTGCTCCAACTGGCAAAAAGATGATTGCCCTTTTGGCCCTCGGGGTGTTTCTCGCTTTAACCCCGCTTTTGGCTGAGAACCCATTTTCGGGCGGCGCGGTTAGCTTTTCGCAGGCTGGCAATGCGTCCGCTGACTCGGGCCTGTCGGCTGATGCAACCAAAGATGGTTTCCCGATTGAGGGCAACGTCAACTGTCGCTGGCGCCAGAACGTTCGTAGCGGCCCCTGGGGCAAAATCATCGATGGCCTCGCCCCAGGCACCCGGGTCACAATTATTGCCCGCCAGGGTCTCTGGTACATCATCAAGCACGGCAACGGCTACGCCTATCTTCATTCAGCACTTATCGATGTGCCAGGCACCCCAGCCAGTCAGGGCGTCAATAAGTCTCCTTATAAAGATTCAGTCGCCAAAAAGCCAGAGAAGGCTTCACCAGATAACGAAAAAAGCGCCAATACCGAGAAATCAGGTGGAATCAATGGCCCGGCAATTCCAGACTGCCTCATGAAGGGTCTCGCGGCTGCAAAACAGTCGAAATGGTTCACCACTCCCGACAAATGCCTGCAATTTGCCGGCACCGTTGCCTACAAGGGCGGCGCCCATGTCAGTTCGGCCAATTCCATTTACCCGCATAATGCTTACAAGCCCAATAAATCGTTGCGCGGCTCGCGAATCAGCAGCCTTGACGACGCTGCTCTGGCCGGCAAACTCAAACCCGGTATGCTGATTCACGTTAAAGCGGCTTACGACAAAGACCCTGCTTATAACCCTGTCGAAAATGCCCATCACTGGTTTGTCTACATGGGAACCAAGGGCGGCACCCCAATGTTTGCTGACTGCCTGCGCGGTGGTCGCCTGCAGACCATCCAGGAAATCGATCGCAACATGAGCGCCGGCAGAATTCTCAAGGCAAAATACAAACCCTACGGCAATATACGCCGCATCAGTGCTATCTACGACCCATTCGCAGACCAGAGGTGAACTCGCGCTTCTGCGTTCAGCAGAAGCAAGGCAATTTGCTCGAATAACAAAAGGCTGTCGGTCATAAGACCGACAGCCTTTTGTTTGAGTCTTTGCCGATTCTTAGAAGATCATTTCTTCCATTGCTTCGTCGAGCATGGCACTGGCTTCTGAATCGATAACTTCTTTTGAGAAGACGATTTCAGAAATCAGCAGCTGACGGGCGGTTTCGAAGAGAGCCTTGTCTTTGGTGCCCAATGGCTTGATCATGCTGCGTCGGCAGAGCAGCCGATAAACACGGGCCACCAGAACGAGGTCGCCACTCTGAATCTTTTCGAGATAGTCGCGGTAGCGCTGATGAAAACTTTTGCTTTCTTCTTCTTCTTCTTCGGTGAAGGTTTCGCTGAGTGAAGTAAAAATTTCATCAATGCTGTTGTCATTGTTTATGACGCGCAGCCCGACTTTGTCGGCCATATCGATCGGCACCATTACCTGGCCGAGATCGCTATAGGGAAAGTCGATAATGTAGTAGCTCAAAAGCCTCCCTCTCACCTGCCTCTTGTCGATTTGTTTGAGAATTCCAGCACCATGAATCGGGTGGACGATGGGAGAACCTACTTCGAAACTACTCATCTATTTTGACTCCTGAAAAAATGATTGTCGATATCAGGTCGAAGGCGATATAAAAAGGCCCGTATAGCCCTCTTTCGAGGGCTATCGTGGCCTGTTGAATCTATTGGTTTTTAACCAAAATTACTTGGCTTTCTTAGCGGCCGGGGCAGCGGCAGCAGGAGCAGCAGCGGCAGGAGCAGCGGCAGCAGCACCGGCAGCCGGAGCAGCACCTGGAACAGCAGCGGTAGCAGCCGGGGTTTCAGTTTCATCTTTGATCTGCGAGATCTGACAAAGCGCGATTTTGGAGCTGGTAACGATTTTGAAATCGCCGGCCTTGATGTCAGAAACGTGCAGTGATTCGCCCTGATCGAGGTTATCGATATTGAGCTGAATTACACTTGGAATTTTGCCAGGCAGACACTTGATCTTGACCTGTTTGCACATGCTGGTGAAAACGCCGCCGGCTTTTTTGCCGATCGGGGTGCCGATGAATTCGAGTTCAACATCGACATTAACCGGTTTATCCATGTGGACAGCCTGGAGGTCGAGGTGCGCAAAAGCGTGGGTGATCGGGTGCTTCTGGGCGTCTCTGACGATGACGGTGTGGGTTTGTGAATCAGAAAGCTTAAGGGTTATAAGAGCATTGCGGTTAACCTTGCGCAGTTTTTCGACCTGCAGCCTCGGAATCGCACAATGAACGGGGGTTACATCCTTGCCGTATACAACGGTCGGAATCAGATCTTTTACTCTGAGCTTCTTCGCGTTCTCTTTGCCTGTTTTGTTTCTTACTTCAGCGTTAAGAATCAACTCTGCCATAGAAATCTCCTTGTTAAAATTGATAGGCTGATTATAGCATCAAAGTGGCTTCAGGTCAATATTTTAGGTAAATCGGTTCAACAGCTGGTCTCCGGACCCCCTGTTGTTTTTCACCTCGCGGTAGTATCATAATGCAAAATACCGCCTGGGGAAAATGCTTGCGAGAATTTGCCGCCGCTCTCAGACTCAGCCGCGAAAAAGGCGTCGGTGCCGCGACCTTTCGCCGCCTCATCGACGAATACGGCTTTCCGTCTGCTGCGCTGCGCTTCTGGCGTCGCAAGTCCATCAAGACGTCAGAACTGGCTGCTGTCAGCCTAAACAAGTCGCCGACCGCCGAACGTATAAAAGATACTCTTAAAATGATTCGCAGCGGGCAATTGCTTGGCTGGTATTATTCGCAACCTGGCTACCCTGACCAGTTAAAAGATCTCGGTGAACCGCCACCGGTATTCTTTGCTTCGGCCCCACTGCGCCTGGTTAAATATGCGGCTGTGGTCGGTGCCCGGCATCTGGCGCCCGAAACGCCTATGATGGTTGCAGCAGCATGCCGGGTGCTCATGAATCAAGGCTATGCGCTGGTCAGCGGCGGTGCCGCCGGAGTCGATAGCCTGGCGCATCAGGCAGCACTTGATGCTGGTTTCTATACCCTGGCCGTCCTCGGAACCGGCCTCGACATAGTTTACCCGGCTGGCAACCTTGACCTTTTCAAGCGTATTCGCGAAGCCGGAGCCTTGATGACCGAATTGATGCCCGGCGCCCGCCCGGCCCGTAGTTTTTTTCCGACTCGCAACCGCATTATCGCTGCCATGGCCGAAACCGTTGTTGTGATTCAGGCTTCGCTGCAGAGTGGTTCTATGATTACCGCCGGCTGGGCACGCCGCCTGAATCGCCGGTTACTGGTAGTTCAGCCACCACCAGGCGCCCAGGACCCTGAATTGTGGGCCGGCAACCGGCAACTGCTTGAGTCGGGCGCCGAAGCGTTATTGCTAAAATAAAAACCCCGGGTGCTTAGGCCACCCGGGGTATTAAAAGTCTCGGTCAGTGACCGCAGCCTGAGCAGCTTGAACAGCCGCCGCCGCATGACGATTCGGGCATCTCGGAAGCGTCTTTGATATCGACGAGTTCGAGTTCGAAATGCAGGTTCTCACCTGCCAGTGGGTGGTTCATGTCGAGGGTGACGTTTTCGTCGTCAAAGTCAACGATGGTGGCAATCGCCCGTTCGCCGTTTTCCATTTGCAGAGCCAGCTGCTGATCGACTTCGGGTTCGAAATCGTCGCCAAAATTCTTGCGGTCGGTGCTGATGACACGTTCTTCAGAATATTCGCCATAGCCTTCAGCTGGAGAGATTTTTACGGATTTCTTTTCGCCGATCGCCATGCCGAGAACTGCTTTGTCAAACCCTTCAATGATGTCGCCTTCGCCTACGATAAAATAGAGCGGAGACCCTTCAGAACTCGAGTCGAAAACTTCGCCGGAATCGAACTTACCTGTATAGTGAACGTAAACCAGGTCACCTTTTTTTGCTGTAGTCATTTAAGATGGCTCCTTTGCCAGCCTCGCCGGCGAAAAATCACACAAAATACGATGTGTATCCAAAAATGCTATTATTTTCGCAGCAAATAGTCAAATAAAATTCTTGCGCCCCCCTGTGCTCGGGGTATATGCTATTGCGCATAAACTTTTCGGAGGCCTGAATGGTAGATAAATACTGGCTGAAATCCTACGATTCTGTTGTGGCACATGAAATTACACCCGGGGCAAAGCCCCTGCATGAATTTTTAACTCTGGCGCTTGCGAACTATGCCGACCAGATCGCCCTCAAACAGGGTGACATGCAATTGACTTACCGCGAATTCGACCGGCAGACCGCAATTATTGCTGCCAATCTTCGAATTCATGGCCTTGAAAGGCAACAGCGCGTTGCAGTCTTTCTTCCCAATTGTGCTGAAACGGTGCTTGCGGTCTGGAGCATCTTCAGATCAGGCGCTACCGGCGTCATGACCAACCCCCTTTATTCAGAAACCGAACTGCTGCACCAGTTTAACGATTCTGGCACCAGGTATGTCATTACCAATGATCTGCTTTTGCCCAAGGTCGCGGCAATTCTTAACAAAACCAGCATCGAAAAGGTATTTGTCGTGCCGGCCGCCGAACCGGGCACCTCGATTGTATCTGACACTCAGAAGATTGCACCTTGGCAACGTCTGCTCGAAGAAAACCACGGTTATACCTGCCCCAGCATTGACCCCTTTGAAGATCTGGCTTTGCTGCAGTACACCGGTGGTACTACCGGCATTTCAAAAGGCTGCATGCTGACGCACGCCAATCTTTACGCCAACGCAATGCAGTGTCAGCAGATTTTCCATGTCCTCATCCCCGGAAAAGAAAAATTTGTCGGCGTTCTGCCCTATTTTCACATTTATGGCCTGACGGTTGCCATGGTTCTGCCGGTTGTGCTCGGAGCGGCAATTCATCCCCTGATGCGCTTCACCCCACGCGCACTGCTCGGTATGATCGAGACCGAAAAGATTTCCTGCATGGCTTCGGCGCCTTCAATTTTTAATGCCTGCCTAAGCCAGAAAGACATCGATTCCTTCGATCTTTCGAGCCTTAAACTGATTATCTCAGGCTCCGCACCGCTTCCGGTGAGCCAGATGGAGCTTTTTGAAAAGAAAACCGGTGCCATGATCACCGAAGGCTATGGCCTGAGCGAAACCTCGCCGGTTACCCATTTTAACCCGATCATCAAAGGCCGCAAAGCCGGTTCGATCGGCCTGCCCATCCCTTCAACCGAAGCCAGAATCGTCGATGTCGAATACGGCGTTAAAGATCTCGGCATCGGTGAACAGGGCGAAATCATCATTCGTGGCCCGCAGGTCATGAAGGGTTATTACCAGCAACCCGGGCAGACCGAAATGGTGCTGCGTGACGGCTGGTTATACACCGGTGATATTGGTTTTTGTGATGCTGAAGGCTTTTTCTACGTTACTGACCGCAAAAAAGACCTGATCATCAGCGGTGGTTATAATATCTACCCGCGCGAAGTCGAAGAGGTGTTGTTTCGCCACCCCGCAGTCAAGGAAGCAGTCGTCGTAGGTGCGCGACACGCGACCCGAGGTGAGGTGCCCCGCGCTTTTGTGGTGCCGGTCGAAGGTCAGACCATCGATCGCACCGAACTCATAGACTTCTGTCGCAAAAACATGGCCAATTATAAGGTTCCACGCGCTATCGAATTTCGTGAAACCCTGCCAAAGTCGGCAATTGGAAAGGTTCTGCGCCGTGAGCTGCGTGATGAAATGAACAAAGCCGCCCCTATTACTGACTGAGACCGGCTTAAATAAAACGGGGTTGTGCCGAGCGGCACAACCCCGTTTTATTTAAGATGCTTATTAGTCGTCGTCTTCTACTTCGGCGGCGGCTCCCTGAAACATTGGTTCTTCAGGCGGCGCAATTTTGGTGCAATCATACTCTAGCCCATAAGCGTTCTTGCGCTTCAGCAATTTAACCCGGCCGCTCTTTTGTTGGTTTTCTTTCTGCCATTCAGCCAGAATCCATTCATAGATGTTGTAAGGCTCATAGAGACTGAGCACGCGATGCGGTTCAGATTCTTTCGCCCATCGCCCGGCTTTAACGACTTTCCAGGGTGATACCTTGTTGCCGGTCAACGGCCCGCCAATCAGAGTTTTGGGAATGCGCACCGAGATCGGCCATTTTTCTTTCCAGACCGGATGCAGCAACCCGGCGACTTCGACAAAAGCCATGCCGAAAGCACTGCAGCCAGCGCCGAGGCCTTCTCTGGGGAGGTTCAGGCCGTTGTAATTGTTGCCGTAGCCACGTTTGCGGTAAATATCGAGGAATTTGCGCAGGCGGTCATAATTCGCTTCGCTGAGCTTGAACCTGATATAGGCGATGCGACCAGATTCAAAGCGGTCAACGATTTCTGCCTGCAGGTCTTCGGTTTTTTCGAGCCGGCCGGCCATATCGCTGAAAAGTATGCCCAGACCGTAACCCTGTTTGAGAACCTTGTTGCTTGAATCGTCTTCTGGAGAAGGCACGCTGCCGGTCAAAATCATTTCTTTGCGGCCCGTGTGGCTCAACTGAATGAAAACATGCCCGATGGCATGCTTGTGTGAACGGTGCTTGAAAGTGAGATTATTGGTAACCGCACTGGTCAACAAACTGCGCGGGCTTGACCAGTCGATTTTGCGCGGCGCGGGCATGGTAAAAAGCGTTAGTTCCTGGGCTATTGCTGACCCCGCCAGCATCAAACCTGTTAAAACCAGCAAAGCCGTCTTGAGCTTTTTCATGCAATTTCTCCTGCCGATGAATTAGTCTAATTGTAAGAATGTACGCCCAATGCGTCAATCCCCCAATGCAAATTAGCGGCCAATTGCCTGAAATAGCTTGAAATGAACTGCCCATTTCCAGACGGCAGTTCGACTGACGCCAAGCATGCGGCCGGCTTCGGCTTTGTTCCATAATACGCTGTCGAGGAGCTTTTGCAGCTCAACAGAGGATCTGAGAATGCGCTTCGCTGCAAGGCGGTCGAGAGCAGGGGTTCGGGCCGCATAATGACCATCGGGCTGAACTGCTGAAACAGCGGTGGCCCCACCAGCAAGAGGCTCGGCAGCCACCGGCAAGGTTGCGTTTAGTTCTGAGGGCAGGTCGCCAGCACCGATTATTTTTTCCTGGCAGACGACAAAAGCATATTCAATGGCGTTCTCAAGTTCTCGAACATTGCCGGGCCAGGAGTAACTCACCAGTCGGGCCATTGCCTCGGGTGAAAGCCCGGTTATCAGTTTGCCGGTGCTGGCCGCAAACTTGCTGATAAAGTGCCGCGCCAGCAGCGGAATATCGTCAGCCCTTTCTCGCAGGGCCGGCAAATTCAGAGGAAACACCCGCAGGCGGTAATAAAGATCTTCCCTGAATCTTCCTTCGCGTACTTCGCGCATCAGATCTTTGTTGGTGGCGGCCATGACCCTGACGTTGACCCTGATGGTTCTATCGCCGCCAACCCGTTCAAATTCGCCAAGCTGAAGCACCCGCAAAAGTTTGATCTGCATGGTCTGGCTGATATCGCCGATTTCGTCAAGAAAGATGCTGCCACCATCAGCAGCCTCGAACCGCCCGGTTCTTTGCCTGATTGCACCGGTAAATGCACCCTTTTCGTGGCCGAAAAGTTCAGATTCAAGCAGAGCTTCGGGCAAAGCTCCGCAGTTTACCCTGATAAAAGGTTTGCTTTTGCGATTACTGAGTTCTTGAATGGCCCCGGCAACCAGTTCTTTGCCGGTGCCGCTTTCGCCGAGAATCATCACCGTCGCTTCACTGTCGGCTGCCAGCGAAATTAAACGAAAAACCTTCTGCATGACTGGGCTTCGGCCGGTTATACCCTGAAAATTTCCTTCAGAAACCATACGCGATGCCATCGCCGCGATTTCGGCCCGCAGGTTGAACACCGGTCTGAAATCAGTGATCGTTTGCAGTATGCCTAGCGTTGTGCCAGATTCATCCTGCAAGACCCTGGCATTAACCATTACCGGTATATGTTCGCCATTCCGGTTGACGATACGACATTCGCAGCCGGTGACGCAGGCACCTTCCCGACCAGAGTCGAGCAGCGCCGAAACCTGCCGGGCGCCCGTGCATTCAGGGGCTTTCAGCCAGTCAGTAGTGCGACCGAGCGCTTCTTTTGCAGGGTAGCCAGTCATCTCAACCATCGCCTGATTCCAGACTCTGATTTTGCCTGAAGTGTCGATGACCATAACCCCCTCGGCCATGATCTCGAGAAGGGTTGCGGCGCTGATGCTCTGCAAAAAATGATTTTCTTTCACGCTATTGGTCTCCCGGTTAAAGTTTGCAAAAGTTACGCTAGCATGTTGCGCAACCTTTCGCAACCCGGGCACAATCCGAGGAAGCGTGGTCAGAGCGTTAGAAGGCTGGTGGCGAGGTCAGAAGATTTTTCGTCTAAGGTGGCAGTAGGGCGCCTTGCCGGTTTTCTGGTAGTAATCTTGATGGTAGTCTTCGGCTGGCCAGAATTCTGCCGCCGGAAGCAGGCGGGTAGCGACCTGGTGCCCCATCTTTTTTAACTGGTCGATCAGGGCTTGGGCCTCAAGCTTCTGCTTTTCATCGGCATAAAAAATAGCCGAAAGATACTGTTCGCCGATGTCTGGCCCCTGGCCATCTGTCTGCGTAAAATCGTGAATCTCGAAAAACAGCTTGGCCAGATCGGTAAACGAGGTGAGAGTTGGGTCGAATTCGACCTTGACAGCTTCATAGTGGCCTGTAACACCACTGCAAACTGAACGGTAGTCAGGTTTTTGCATCTCGCCGCCCGTGTAACCGACGGCCGTTGCTTTAACTCCAGGGGCCTTTTTCATGAGATGTTCAACCCCCCAGAAGCAGCCGGCCGCGAAAACAGCAACCGAGGTTTCGGCCGTGGCAGGCGTAAAACTCATGGAAATAGAATTGACACAGTGCCGAACATTCTTCGGGGTCAGGCCTTCGCCGGCAAAAACATGGCCAAGATGAGCGTCACAGGCGGCACAGACAATCTCGACTCTATGGCCGTCAGGGTCTGGTTTGCGCTGAACTGCCCCGGCAATTTCGTCGTCAAAGGCCGGCCAGCCGCACCCTGAATCGAACTTGTCATCAGACTTGTAGAGAGCGGCACCGCAACGACGGCAGCTGTAAGTGCCTTTTTCCTTGTGGTTGACGAATTTTCCGGTAAACGGAAACTCGGTGCCACGGTTGACGATGACGCGCTCTTCTTCGGGCGAAAGGTTCTGTATCGGCATTGAATCACCTCTGACGCTTCGGGTTAACTGACTCACCAGCAACAGTGCCAGCAAAATCAGCAGTAGTCTGATTTTCATTATTTGCCTCCATGGTGTTGGCCCGGCGGCGTGCGTAGTGCGGTGAGTCGCCCCAGCCGCCAAAACCGATCTTCTCGCCGATGGCCTCGATGCGACGCTGCAGGCAGCCACGGCACATTGAAGCGTTTTCATCCAGGCAGGGTTTGTTCTCGTAGAGCTGATAATTTGCCCGATACTGCGTTTCAGTAGTGTTGGGCATGATAACATTGGCCCCGGCCAGCAGTCCAAGTTCGCGCCCGTTATCCTGCAAGGCCTGTAGAGCCGTGGTCGAAGCAATGTTGACATCACGCAATACCAGGCGGGTCACAGCGATCATCTTCAGCCCAAGATTGAGCAGTTTGGGGGTCGGGATTTCCCATGCCGATCTGTGGGCCGCCAGAGGGGTATCGTTGTGGTAAATGTATGGGCCCATGCCGATCATGTCAACATCCTGGCCTTTAAAAAACATCACATCTTCTGCGAGATGACGAAGGTTCTGAAAGGGCAGCCCGACCATAACCCCGGTACCAACCATGAACCCGGCACGCCGCAAGCGGTTCAGGCATTCAAGACGCTCATCATAACTGTGGTCGGCCGGGTGCAGCTTGCGATATAGCTCAGGATTGCTGGTTTCGATGCGAAGCAGGTAACGATGAGCACCGGCTGCGAACCAGCGTCGGTAAGTTTCCTCGCTCTGTTCGCCCAACGACAGGGTCAGGCCCAGTTCCCCGTTTGTGCGCAGCCTTATCTCGCTGATAATGCGCTCGACCATCGCAATAAACTCAGGGTCAGAGCGTTCACCGGCTTGAAGCACCGCACTGCCGTATTCGGCCTGCCAGGCCCATACTGCTGATTTAATTACGTCTTCTTCAGGTATCAGATAGCGGTCTGTGTGGGTGTTACTGCGCCTGATGCCGCAATAATAACAGTCTTTGCTGCATATATTGCTCATCTCAACCAGACCCCTGAACCAGGCTACCCGGCCGACAAATCGAGTTTTTACCGCATAGGCGGCGGCAAAGAGTTTTTCGAGTTCTTCGGGCTTTTCAAGACCGAGCAACTGTTCGATTTCTTCGAGAGTGAGGTCGCCGGTCTGCTCTGCCCGGGCGAGAAGTTTATCAGGCATATTTTCTACCACCGTTCATGCTTAGTGAAATTTTGTGCAAAAAATATATATGATACTTTTTTTGTGACAAAAGTCAACCCCGCCAATAAAAACGGGGGCCACCCGGATTGGGCAGCCCCCCTTGTAAAATGGCAGTAGATCTTAGATCAGCGGTTTGAGCCACTGCAGCTTCTGCAGCAGATTGAGGCGATCGATTACAGACTTGTCAGAATGTGATTCTGGCCCAAACACCGTGGTTACCGAACCATCGCGTTCAACCTTGATTTTGTATTCATGTGAATCGCCGATATCACGCATGATGCGCTCGGCGACCTGAGTGGCGAATGGCCGCGCCTTGATGACCGAAATGACTTCAGAGTTAATCTGTTCACTGACGTAATCCATGTTGTAGGTGCCGATGATCGCAACTTTGCGGTCAAAAACGAACACTTTTGAGTGCAACTTGGTGGCGAGCTTATAACCAAAAATTCTGACGTTCGGCATCTCTTTAAGAATGCCTTTCCAGTCGCCGATAAACATGGCCTGGGTCAGCAGACTGTCAGAACTCATGGGGCTGTTGGTGTGAATTATAATTTTAACACCACGGTCACTGGCTCTTTTAATGGCTGCTCTGGCTTCTTCGGTCAGAACAACATAGGGGTTCTGAATGATGATTTCTGATTCAGCCGCGTCCATCAGCCCTGAAATGTTGTTGGTAATATCGTTGCGGGAACCCTGAATCGAATGCTTGTCGAGAATGCGGGTTGGGTAGCTTCTTTCGCCGTTGAAAAGCCTGAAAGATGCGTAATGCTGCATGCGTTCGAAATTTTTCAGTTCGTCGTTGTATTTGACAAGCAGAGCGTTGGCTTCTTTGCTGAGGGTCGGGGAGGGTGCCTTGAAAAGACCGCCGCCGGTTATAAAGCGCCGCATGGCGTTGTAGGCTATTTCGAGGTCTTTACTCATGGTGTCGGCGTTACCGAAAACATCTTTATAAATCTGGAAAGTGCCGCCGTTTCTGAATTCTTCGTCAAAGGCCATCCCGGCCTGGTTGCAAACCTTGCGGCTCTGAACCACGACGTCAGTATCACGGTAGACGGTTTTCAGATCGCGCGGATCAACAAAATAGCTCTTCGAAATGTTGCGGCCACCGGTGATCAGCATTTCGTCATCGACAATAATAATCTTGTCATGGTTTGAAGCGGTGATCTTGCGCAGATCGTCAAAAAGAGCCTGAAGCTTGCGATGAACCGGGTTAAAAACGCGAATCTGCACATTTTTGAACTTGACCAGTTCCTGAAGGATGTCTTGACCGATAAACTTGCGGGTCAGACCTTTGGTGCCGCGAGCATCAACCATCAGCCTGATGTTGACGCCTTCTCTTGCTTTTTTGTAGAGCATGCCGAGCATACTCATGCCGAAAATATCCTGTTCGACGATAAAATAGGTCACGTCGATGCTTTTGCGGGCATTATCGAGAATGCTCCAGCGGGCAAACCAGGCATTGACATTTTCGGGCAAAAACCTGATTTTGGCATCAGGGTCAAAAGCATTGGTTTGAATGTTGTCAAAATACTTTTCGACATCGGCTTGCACCGGCTGAGAATAACCGCTGAAAGCTACCAGAAGAACAATCAGTATCAGAAAACTACCGATTCGTCTCATTTTTTACCTCTTACAGTGCAGATTGTACAAGAATTATAATGCCGAAAAAAAAATACGCAAGCCTTTATCAGCAGAATATTGCTGCTTGCTCTTGCAACGAGGATTTGCCAATTGTTCAGAGAAAGATATATTTTTAGGGGCGTTTGAAATATTATCATAAGTGAGAAAGCCGGGTGAATCTTATGACTTATTCTGTTGCGAGGCCTGAATAATATGGTTACTGCAAACACTCCAATGGAAGGCGGGCACGCCTTTCTTGATTTTTATATCAAGGAAGTTGGCGGCAATCTTCAGGTTGAATGCCGCCGAACTGCCGACCTCTATCTCGAGATGCTTCTGGTGGCAGTGGCCTGCTCATCGTTTATTCTCGGCGGCCTTTACAACCTGACTCTGGCACTATCGGGTTCGGCTAACCGAACCTTCACAAGTATTATGGCGGTGTTTTTATTTCTGATCGGTGTGTCATTGCTGGCTCATAGCCTGTCACTTTTCAGAGACAGCTTTCGAAAAATCCGGTTTTCGGCCGAAACCGGGCAGCTTGATCTCACCGGGCTTAGCCTGCTCGGCCAAACCGCAAGCCTTCGCTTTGCCGAATTTGCAGGTTTCAGAATCAACTGTTTTGCTTATCGGCGCCTGCCATGGTCCTCGGTTGCCGAACGCTACGAAATTCTTCTGATTAAACAGAATGGCGATGTTCTCACCGTCTTCCCCTGCGTCAGCACCCGTGAACAGGCCGAAGAAGCCATGGCACGCCTGTCAAGATACAGCGGCATCCAGTCGATGTAACAGCATCTTCATGCCTTTGCAGTGCACCCTGATCTATCTCTAGATGATAGTTTCGGCAGGTCAGGCGCTTGCATAAGCGTTGCTTGTCGAGCACCCCATAGTTCCCTGCAAACGATGCCGCTAAGACCGGACGTTTTGCCTGGAGGGCAAAACGCGGGCGATTGCCGCAGGATGCGGCTTAGAGCCCGTGTT
>Ga0116170_10001005_pt1 | contig 29302 bp, 22 predicted proteins | sample AD_JPNHW1_MetaG_FD_89797 | JGI IMG/M metagenome (GOLD analysis project Ga0116170, IMG submission 89797) | Active sludge microbial communities of municipal wastewater-treating anaerobic digesters from Japan - AD_JPNHW1_MetaG | ecosystem: Engineered > Bioreactor > Anaerobic > Digestate | place... | reverse complement strand
CTGGGCCACGAGAACTCCAACGAGCTCATGTCCTACGCTTACGACAAGGCCACCGGGAAATTCGCGCCCGCCCACGGCCCCTTCGGGCTCTACCGCCCCGTCTACGTCAAGTTCGGCGCGGTCCGCGGGTGACCCCGCCCTTCCGAGTCAGTTCACGCACCACAGGTGCTTCTGGCCGCGCACGTAGATGCGCCCGCCCGCGAACGCCGGGGTCGCCCTGACCTTGTCGCCCATGGGGTTGACTGACAGCTCTTTGCCTTCGCGGCCCGCGGCGAACACGCGGAACACCCCCTTGACGCGATCCACCACATAGAGCCGGTTGCCCGCCACCACCGGCGAGGCGTAGAACCCGTCCTCAAACTCTTTGCGCCAGACCTGCTTGCCGGTCGACAGATCGTGGCACATCACTTCACCCGCATCGGTCACCAGGTACACGAGGCCGTCAGCAATCACGGGGCTCGCCACGTCCGGCAGGTTGCCATCCTCCCACTCCCAAAGCTTCTGCGGCTCGCCCGCCGGCGGCAGCTTGAAGGCGACCATCTTGGAGTAACAGTTCGCGGCCAGCCACACGTCCCCTTCCCACGCCAACGACGGCGCGACCTCGCCGCTCACCGCCTCCACCTGCCACAGCTTCTTGCCGGTCGCCAGCTCCAAACCCCACGTCTGCTGGCTCGCGTGAATCAGCAGCACGAACGTGTCGCACAGCGGCATCACCACGGGGGTGCTCCACGACATCCCGACCTCGCGCGGCGTTTCCCACAGCGTCTTGCCGCTGGCCTTGTCAAGCGCCAAGATCCGCCCCTGCGACTCCTGGTCCCATTGCACGATGAGCATCGCTCCGCAATAGATCAGCGACGAGGCGTGGCCGTAGGTGTTCTTCGGGCGACCCAGAAACACCTGCCACGCGATCTTGCCGGCATGGTCCAGCGCCACCACGTCGCCGGTCGCGAACACCGCATACACGCGCGCCTCGTCGCACGCGGGCGTCGAGGCGGCGAACCCCACCTCCTCGCCCGCTTCGGGCAACGCCTCGCCCGGCTTCGCGCCGTCCGGGATGTCGGTGCTCCACAGCAGCGCGCCGGTTTCCGTGTCGTGCGCCATCACCGTCCGCGACGAAGCATCGCCCGCCGTGATGAACAACCGGTTTCCCCACACGACCGGCGTGCTGGCCCCGGCGCGCTTCTGCTCCACCTTCCACTTGATGTTCTGCCCGGTCTCGCCGTTCCATGCGACCGGCGCGTTGGTCTCCGCAACGCGTCCGGACATGGCCGGCCCGCGCAGGAAGGGCCACTGCCCCGCGAGCGACTCCTGCCGGGTGCCTTTGCGGCAGGGGCAGACATGCTCCTCGCCGGGCGCGAGCTCGGGATTCTTGAGGCGGGACCGCAGCGCACGGTCTCCCGACGACGGCGCGGCCTTTTTTTGCGCGACCTGCAAAGCCGCGGCCCCCAGCAGCAGCACGATCCCCGTCGCGAGCACCGCGTTCACCGCCAGGCGGTCAGACCGCGCCGGGTCTTCGTCGCCGAGGGTCCGCGGGTCGGGGATCGTGAGGCTGATGCGCCACGCCGCGCCGAAACAGCCGGCCGTGACCAGCAGCCCCAGGACCAGCAACGCCATGCCCCCTTGACGGAAGGTCAGGCTGTTGAAATAGGCCCGCCGCGCCAGGCGGTCCATCTCGCGCGCGAAGGCGACCGCCTGCGCCTCCTGCGGCGCGGCGCGTCCCTGCGCCAGCGACTGCGCCAGAACCTCCGAACGCACGGTCTCCGCGGGGCCCGAGCGGGACGCGTCCGCGGCCAGCAACGCCGCCACCGTGAGGCTGAACACCAGCGCCACAAGCCCCACGCCCCGCAAACACTGCCGCAATGTCCGATACTGGCCAGCCGCTTCTCTGCAAACCATCCCGTCCCCCTTTGCCCTAACAACCGTGTGTTTCTTATCTTAAAGGACCCCTCTTCCCTTCGCAACTGCTTTGCTTGGGAACGGCGCGCCTTTTCCCCGCACGCCGTTTCGGCCTGACAAACCGCCAGACACGTGTTACGTTCTGGGCATGTGGAATCCCCGCGCCTTTGTTGAGCGGTTCAAGAAGGAGCTCTGCCTTTACCGCAACATCCTCGCCGACCCCCGCACGCCACGCCTGTCCAAGCTGCTGCTCGGGGCGGCAGTGGCCTACGCGGTTTCCCCGATCGACATCATTCCCGATTTCATCCCTGTCGTGGGTTACCTCGATGATCTCCTCCTTCTTCCCCTCCTCCTTTTCTTGGCGTTCCGCGCCATTCCCCGCCCGTTGCTGGAAGAGCACCGGCAGAAGCTGGGGCTCTGCCCGAAGCCACGCGGGTAAAAACGGCCGCGGGCCTTTTCCGGGACGCCCGGCAGAGAAGCTACGCGGCGCGGACGCGGACTTGAAGCAAAGGCCGTTTCCGATTTAATCTGTGTCTGCAACCAGGGTTGCATGTGTCACGAAAACAGAAGGAGCGTCATGAAGAGTTGCCGGGATTGCCGTCGCGAGGTCTCCGAACAGGCCATGGCTTGCCCTCACTGCGGGGCACCTTTTCCGGCCAAGGAGAAATGGGACGGATGGGGCTTTGAATACAAGTCCCCGGCCGAGCTGCTGGGGCTGCCGCTGATCCACGTCTCGTTCAAATTCCGCCCCAACCGCCTGCCCGTGCCCGCCAAAGGCGTCATCGCCATCGGCCAGTTCGCCTGCGGCTTCATCACGTTCTCGCAGTTCGGCGTCGGCGTGATCAGCGTGAGCCAGTTCACGATCGCGGGCTTCGCCCTCGCGCAGTTCGCCTTCGCCTATTCCCTGATCGCGCAGATGGGGATCTATCTCCATGAGGGCCACGGGCAGATTGTCCTGAGCCTCATGAACCTGATCGACAAGTTCTAACCTAGGAGGCCGAAATGAGAAAACGGAATCTGCCGCTGCCGAAAGTCTACACGCTGATCGAGACCGGTCCGGTCGTGCTGATCACGACGTCCGACAAAGGTCGCCCGAACGTGATGTCTCTGGCGTGGCACACGATGCTCGATTTCGAGCCGCCGCTCATCGGGATCGTCCTCGGCGAACAGAACCACTCCTTCAAGGCGCTCCTGAAAACCAAGGCCTGCGTGATCAACATCCCGACCCGCGAGCTGGGCGAGGCCGTCGTCGGCTGCGGCAGCACCTCGGGCCTCGATACCGACAAGTTCGCCGCCTTCGGGCTCACGCGGAAGCCGGCCCAACTCGTGGACGCCCCGCTCATCGACGAGTGCTACGCCTCGCTCGAGTGCAAGGTCGTCGACACGCGCATGGCGCGCCGCTACAACTTCTTCGTGCTTGAGGTCGTCAAAGCCTGGGCCGACCCGGCCTGCAAAGACCCCAAGACCCTGCACCACCGCGGCGGCGACGCCTTCATGGTGGCGGGCAAGACCCTCTCCCTGCACCCGAAATGAGATGAGACGCATGCCGGAACCGCTCAGCAATTTCACCTCGCAGGAACTCAGCGGGCGCTATGCCCATCTGGGCATGACGCCGCGCCTCGCGCGGAAGCTCCTGTCCTCCGCCCTGCGGGAGGGGGTGTGGCCGACCGAAGACACCACCGTTTCCAGCCGGTGGCTGAAGGGCATCAGGCAGGCGCTGTGCATCCCGGAGCTGACGCTGGCGGACCGGCGCGTCTCGCCCTCTGACGGCTTTGCCAAATACCTCTTTGAGGCCCCCGACGGCGCGCGCTTCGAGTCGGTCGGCATCCCGCTGGCGCAAGGGGGCCAGCCGCCGAAAACCGTCGTGTGCGTCAGCACGCAGGTCGGCTGCGCGATGGGCTGCGCCTTCTGCGCCACGGGCCGCATGGGGTTCACGCGCAACCTTGCCCCATGGGAAATCGTGGCGCAGGTCGCCCAGATCCGGCGCATGGCACCCTACCCCGTGCGCGGCGTGGTCTTCATGGGCATGGGCGAACCCCTGATGAACGCGGACGCGGTCCTTCAAGCCACGCGCCTCTTCTCGGAGCCTTGCGGGCTCGCCATCGCCGCCAAGGCCATCACGGTTTCCACCGTCGGGATCGTGCCCGGCATCCGCCGCCTGGCCCGCGAAGGCCACACGTTGCGCCTGATCGTCTCCCTGACCTCCGCGGATCCCGCCAAACGCCGAACCGTCATGCCGGCCGAGAACGTCTATCCCTCCGACGAGCTGCACGCCGCGCTTGTCGAATACCATGCCGCCACCGGACGGCGCGTCACCCTGGCGTGGACGATGATCTCCGGTTTCAACACGGGGGAAGAGGACGCGCGACGGCTGGCGGCATGGGCCGCAGGTCTGCCCGTGCAAATCGACCTGATCGACGTGAACGACGCAACGGGACGATTCGCGCCCCCCGATGACGCGGAGCGCAACGCCTTCCGCGACGCCCTGCGGGCCCATCTCGCGGCCCCCGTCGTCCGCCGGTACAGCGGCGGCAAAGACATCCACGCCGCATGCGGCATGCTCGCGGCACAAATCGGCAATTGAGATTTGACATCTTTAGAGGGCAAGGCATAATAGCTTCTATGAAGTCTGCACATCCACAGGCGCTTTCTTCCCGCGCCCGCATCAGCCGACGTTCTTTCTTCCAAGCGGCCGCGACCGGCGCGGCAGGCGCGGCGGGGCTGTCCCTTCTGGCGGGCTGCGTCAGCGCCCCCCCCGCGGAGAATGCCGCCAGCGGCCTTTTCCGCGAACCCCCGCGCGACGTGCCGCTGCGCGACGACGCCGACGTGATCGTCTGCGGCGCGGGGCCTGCCGGCGTGGCCGCCGCCATCACGGCGGCGCGGGCCGGCGCGCGGACGCGCCTCTTTGATCTTCACGGCTGCCTAGGCGGCGTCTGGACCGCAGGCCTGCTCACCTGGATCTTCGATTTCGACAAGCAAGGCCTCGCCCGTGAGATCACGCGCCGCCTCGATGCGCGCGGCGCGCGCCACGGCAGCCATCCCTCCATGTTCGTCTACGAGCCGGAAGAAATGAAGATCCTGCTCGAGGAGCTGTGCGCCGAAGCGGGCGTGCGCGTCCGGCTGCAAACCGGCGTCTGCGCCGCCTACCGCGAGGGCAGCCGGCTGGCCACCATCGTGACCGAATCCAAGTCCGGGCGCGAAGCGTGGCGCGCGCCCGTCTTCATCGACGCCACCGGCGACGGCGACGTGGGGGCGCAGGCCGGTTGCGGCTGGGACATCGGCAACCCCGAGACGGGCGCATGCCAGCCGCTGACGCTCAACGTTCTGGCGGTGGTGCGGGACGCGCGCCTGCTGAAAGGGTACCTTTCGGAGAACGACCTGAAGGGGCATGTCGCCGCGACGCAGCGCGTCAAAGCGGAGATCCGGCGGGCAGGCGTCGAGCCCTCTTACGGCATGCCCACCATCTTTCCGGTGCGCGACAACGTGGTGCTGCTGATGTTCAACCACGAGTACGGCGTGAAGCCGTATGACGCCGACGCCCTGAGCGCCGCGACCCTGCATTCGCGCAAAGAGGTCTTCGCGATCATGCGGGGCCTGCGCACGCTCGGCGGCCTCTGGGAGGGTCTGCAGATCGTGGCGACCGCCGAACAGATCGGCATCCGCGAAGGGCGGCGCATCCACGGGCGCTACAGGGTGGTCAAAGAAGACCTCGTCACCGGCGCGCGCCACGACGATGCGGTCGCGCGCGTCACCTTCGGCGTGGACATCCACGCCGCCACGCGCGAGAAGAACGACAAGGAGACGATCGAACGGGGCGGCGTCAAGAGGGCCCTTCCCTATGACATCCCCTTGCGCGCTCTGATCGCAAAAGACGTGGACGGCCTGATGATGGCGGGCCGCTGCATCAGCGGCGATTTTGTCGCGCACGCCAGCTACCGCGTCACCGGCAACTCGGTGGCCACCGGCGAAGGCGCGGGCGTGGTCGCCGCACTCGCCGCCAAGGCCAAACGTCCGCCCCACGAGATCGCTTGGGCCGATGCCAAGCAGGTGTTGGGCACGTTAGGATCGTAAAAGAACCCTATGCCACAACGAAGTTCGAGAACGACCATCGCCTTCGGCATCGCCCTCCTCGTCCTTTTGGGTGCTTATGCGGACGGCGTCTGGACTGGGAGCGTCCCCCTCTATCCCGTGGCCCTCGCGTATGCGGCCATGAGCCTTCTGACCTTCGCGGTCTACCGGCGCGACAAAGAGGCCGAGATCGCGAAGGAGCCGCAGACGCCGGACGCGACCCTGCACGTGCTGGAACTGTTCGGAGGCTGGCCCGGCGCGTTCTTGGCGCAGCACCTCTTCAAGCACAAGGTGCGAGAGGGCTCCTTCCAGATCGTCTTCTTGCTGATCGTCGTCCTCCACGGCGCCGGCTGGTACTTAGCCACCGACAAAGAGGCGCTGCGGCGGACGACGGACGCCCTCCCGAAAAGCGTCACATCCCTTTTCGCGCATCTGCCCAAGATCGATTACGCCAAGCTCATCAGAATCGACGTCAAGCGCCCCGCCTCCCCCGCGCCTGCGCCAACGAAGCCGGCGGAACCAGACGCCGCGCCCGCCGAGCCGGAAAGCACGCCCCCGCCGCTTGCGGACGTCTGGGCCAGCGATCCGGCGACAGCGCCGCTGATCCACGAACCCGGCGTTCGGCGATCAAGGGCCATTGTCGGCAAAGCGAGCCGGCTGCTGGCGGGAGAGGTCAAAGCGATCTCGCCTTCGCACGGGCTTCTCGTCACCCTGCCACCCGAGATCGGCGGGGACGGCGTGATCGCACCCGCCACGCTCGTCGCCGACTTTCACCGCCGTTTCAGCGCCGGCGAGAAGATCGTCGTCGCCGTCAAAGGGGTCAGCATGAAAGGTGCCCGCAAGCAGCTGGAGTTGGTGCTCGTGGAGCCGTGATTCTGGAGGATCCGATGAACCTGACACGCCGAGCGTTCTTCCGGGAAAACAACGTATGAACAAAGATAGCGCCTTCATCCGGGCTTTTTTTTGCGCAACCGCAATGTATAGAGAGGTAGGGCGGTTTCCCCGAAACCGCCGCGGACGGTTCGAGGAACCGCCCCTCTTCTGAGATCTAAACTTCTGGAAAGCCTTCTAATTTGCAGGCCCGTTTTTCTGGGCCGCTCCACCAAGTCCACCCTCCCCATCACGCGCCGACGGGCTGTCCGCGGCAACGCGTGCCGCTTTTCTCACCAGTTCTGCGCCGCCTGCCGACAGGCGCGTGCCGTCCAGCAGCGCCCACGCCGTCACCTTCCCGCCTCCCTGTCGGACAAAGGCGGCGTGGCCGTCCGTCTCAAGGCCGTCCGCCTTTAACGCCTGTCCGGCCCCGAACACGAAGCGGTCCGCGGCCGTCTCCCAAACGACCTCCGCGCCGACGCCCTCCGCCGTCGCGAGCCGCCGCACCCGGGGCAGCGGCGTGCCCGTCGTGCCGGGCACGAGCACCATCAGGAAGCGTGGCTCGACGGCCTCCACCGTGTGCTCCAAGCGCGGATGCACGCCCTCGCGCGAGGTCGCGTACCAGCCGTTGGTCACCTGCCGCGCGTCGGTGGTGACGGGGAAAACCGTCAGCCGCCCATCGCCCTTCGACGTCTCCGCGACGGGCAGCCGCAGGAGCGGCGGATTCAGCAGTTCGGCCGCGTCAGCCGTGTGAGTCACGCCGCCGGCAGGCTGTTCGTCCGGCGCGACGAGAAGCGGCGTGTTCTCGGGAACCAGCGCCAGCTTGCTGAGTTGCGCCTCGGCTTCCCGCGCGGCGAGGTCCACGCGAACGGTTTCGCCAGCCTTGAGCGCAAACAGGTTCGTCGGGCCGGCCTCAGCCTCGAGGAAGGGTTCCCACCCGAAGTTCTTTCCGCTCTGCAGATGCCACGCCGCGCGCTTCCCGCCGTTGACGCTGACAAAAAAGCTGTCGGATTTGCCGACGTCCTCCCCGCCCGCGCGGGTCAGGCCCGCCAGCATGTACCGCCCCTCGGCGGGGACCGTGAAGGTGAAACGCGCGCTTCCCTGCGGCCGCCCCGCCGCCGTGGTCAGCATCGTGCCCGTCAGACGCACGGGGGCCGACGCCCAGCGGTCAGCCGCACACCGAAAGCGCATGCCCGCGGGGATGTGCCAGAGCCACGTGTACGCCGCGGGCTTGCCGTCCTTGCGGACGTCGTCCATCACCACAAGATACGGCGGGATCTTGCCGCTGCCCCGGACGAACAGGAACTGGCGCACCGCCTTGTCCACCGGCTCGGCGGCCGGCTGCGGCTGCCAGTCTCCGTCGTAGCGGACGTTCCACGCCTCACGGGCGTCGACACGCACCCAGTCAAGCAGAGCGCCGTGATGATACCCGCTGATGTGACCGCTGCTCTGATTGTGCCAGGTCATCGGCTGTCCGCGCCCGTTGATGAGCACCATGTTGTGCGCGTGGCTGCTGCCGCTCTTCAACGCCTCGCCGTCGTTGCCGTATCCGCTGTCGATCGCGAGATCGGCCCCGTAGCCGTAAAGGGTGAAGGAGCCTTTGTCCGCCTGATCGTGCCCCGACGCGTGCGGCCCGGCCTCGACCGCGAAGTGCAGGTCGTCCGGGCCGTAGCCGGTGCGCGAGACCGCCAGGCCGCGGCCGCGGAAATGCAGCCCGCCGGGGAGGAGCGCAGCCGGATCCTGAGCGACGGGGCACGGCTCATAGAAAAGCAGGTAGGCCAGCAAGGCGGGAGCGCCGGACGCGGCGACGCGTCGGCCGGGACCGCCGTCCCAGAACCAGCCCGCGAGCGAAGCCAGCGCGGGATAGCTGAGCAGGCGCCGCCCCGGGGTTTCCGCGAACTGCCACAGGTAGTCGTGGGAGGCCAGCAGGTTTTCCGGGTCGGGCAAGCGTTCGCCCGGCACGGCAGCGGACGCGCGCGCCAGCCCGGCCAGGCGCCCGCAGGTGTAGCTGTAGACCGAGGCCGCGCTCGGGCCGTGGCCGCAGTCGGACAGATTGTTCCAGCGCACGCGATCCGGCAAGGTCTCGGCCACCAGCCACGGGGGAACGAGCTGCCAGTTGGTTTCTGTGAACAGGTCGCCGCGCCCCTGTTCACGCAGGCACTCGGCGAACTCGGGCCCGGCGCCGATCCCGTAGGCGAGATACCCCGGGCCTTCATGGCCCGCGCCGTCGGCGTCGATGCCCAGCGTGAGGTAGTCGCGCAGATGGCGGCGCAGATCGAAAAGAATCGCCTTCTCCGCCGCCGAGGTCTCGCCCTCAAGCGCCAGCATGCCCAAACCCGCGCAGCTCACCAGCCCCGGATCCCAGTTCCACACGCGGTGGAGCGGACGTCGGCCCCAACCCGCGGTCCAGCTGTCGGCATGGATCTGAAGCACAAAGCCGAGCAGCGTGGTTTTCACCTCGCGACGCTCTTCCGGCGAGAGCAGCGGCCAGAGCCAGTCGTAGCCGAAAGCCAGCGCGCGCACGTAGAAGGTGCGCGTGTAATAGAAACCGCTGTTGAGCATCGCGTTGTCGGCGTCGAGCGTGCGGGCCGCGTTCACCAGCGCCTTCGCGGCATGGCGGCCGTACCGTTCATCGCCCGTCAGCTGGTAGGCGGCCGCCAAGATCTCGACGGGGATGACGGCCGAGGTGAGACGCCCTTCCAGCTGCCCGCTTCGCTGATGGCTGTTGACCTCGCCCGTCGGCTTGAAAGCCAGCACCTCCTCGAACGGGCTGTCCGCCTTGTATGCCCGCAGGTACCTTTCGGCGCACGTCCCCACCAGCGCCTCGTAAGCCGCTTGCGCCTCGCCTCCCCCCGTGGCTTTGGCGCGCACGCGCCGCAGCCGCTCGGGATTCATGAGAAGGCGCGGATGCGGCGCGCCGGCGCACTGGGATTCAGGCAACAGCGCGCGGGCGAGACTCGCGCGCCGGACGGCGCGCCCGACCGTCTCGGCCTCGGGCCCCCGCAGAAAACGCAGGCGGTCAAACTCCGCGGCCGCCTTGGCGCCGCCCACGTTGTTCAGATTGAGCTGGAGACGATCTCCTTCGCGGATGTCGGAGGCCCTCACGGCTCGCTTGGGGGCATTGCGATCGGGGCGGAATTCCGACAAGGGCGCGTAGAACTCAAGCCATTCGCCGCGGCTTTCCGCCAGCGAGCCTTGGCCGCAGGAATAATAGGTCGGTTCCTTACCGCGGAAGAGGAGGAGCATGAGGCCAAGCTGCGCTTGGGTCCCCGGCGCGGCGCGGAAGCGCCCGTACACCCCTGCCGCCTGAGCCGGCACCGCGCCGACGGGGATGGGGCACTGCGCCCATCCGAAACCGACATCGCCGGCGCGAACCGCCATCGTGAGCGAGCCGTCCCGGTTGCGCGCCAGAGAGGTGTTGGATTTCTTGCTCCACGGCTTCAGGGCCGCCTCATCGGCAAGCGGCACGGGATCGGCGGCACCGCACAGAAGGGGGAAAACGACGAACAGCGACAGACAACTGACTTTAAGATTCATGGTTTTGAACGCCACCAACGGCATTAGCGGGAACAACCAGCCGAGGCGGAGACGGCTTCCCGAGTCCGTCTCCGGAGATCGCGGGACACCGCCCGCGGGACGCCCGTCACCTTGAGGGTGCCGTCCGCGAACAGTTCCGCGACGGCGTAGGCATTGCTTTGCGGTCCGGAGCCCATGACCATGGCGTTGAGCGTATAGTAGTGAATCCCTTCAACGCATGCGTAACGGCCTTCGTGATAATGCCCCTGAAAGACGGCGAGGACGCGCCCGCTCTGCCCGAGCACGCGGCGCACCGCAGCCGCGTTCCTCACGAAGTAGACGTCCGAATCGGCATCCAGCAACTGATGGCAAAAGACCACCGTCGGGAGACGCGTCGCCTTCAGGTCGCGCTCCAGCCAAGAAAGTTCCTCTGCCGGGACAAACGCCTCGGTCCACTTGAAGTTCCCGGAATCGTAGGAGACCCCATCCGGCCGGAAGGTCGCATCCAGCACGACGAAGTGCGCGCCTTTCACGTCGAAGGAGTAATAGGAGCGGTCGCGCGGAATGCCCGTATTCTCCATGGCCGCAAGCGCCTGACGCTTCGGGATCCGGTCCATGTCGTGGTTGCCCAGCACGTGGTACCGCGCGCCCTTGAAGCGCCGGAAAACCGCTTCGACGGCGCGCAGGTTCGCGAGCGTGGCCTCGGCGGTCTGCCCCTGGTCCTTGAAATCGCCCAGTTCGATCAGAAAGTCGACGTCCCTGCCGTTCAGGTCGGCCACGCACTGGCCGAGCTTCCGGACCGATTCGCGGTAATGCCGGTTGGCATTGGGGTCCAGGTCGGCGGAATGCAGGTCCGTCACCAGCCCGAAGGAGACCAGCGGCCCCGACTTTCCTTTGGCGTTGCCCCTTCCCGCGCAACAGCCGGTTATCGCGCCCCCCGCCGCCACAAGGAAGCCGCGGCGCGACATTTTCCCGCACGGTCTCTTCGCACTCATGTTTCTCCGCCTTTACGGTTCGGAAGCCTTCAGCTGCTGCAGCATCCGCAGCAGCGCCTCAATCATTTTTGGGGAGGCGTCCACTTCGAGGCGGTTGGTGCCGAGCCACGTCTCGTATCCGCCCAGTTTGTGTTGCTCCGGCGTCGGCAGATAGCCGAAATAGCCGTGCGCCAGCGAGGCGACGAAGGTGGGCTTGAAGGGGCTGCGGGCCTTCAGTTCCAGCCCGATCTCGCTGAAGACCTCGTTCGGAAAAGTCGCGATGCCGACCTCGCCGACGCGGAAGACCTGAAGCGCGAATTTCCAGCGCGCCGGCGCGGCGTTCACGTCCAGCGTGCGCGCGGCGTAGATCTCCTCCAGCGTTTTCGGCTTCGCGCCGGGCGCGAGTTTGGCGAGCGTGACCTTGGCGCGCTCGAGCTGCTCCGCCGTCGGATGGCGGAACCCCAGATCGATCTCCTCGAAGGCCGAGGCGAGCGGTGCGCCGTCGTGCCACGGGATGGTCTGATAGGCGGCATACACGGCCTGCGCGACGTCGTTCGCGACCTCTTTCATTCGCGCGTAAGGCGGCAGCTTCTCGCCCGGCTTGGTGAAGTCGATGTTGTTGATGTTGCCGCTCGTGCCGTTGCTCATCATGGCCACGAACGGCGGATCCTGACGATCCGCGCCCAGCAGCTGCTGGATGCGATCGCTGTACACCCCGTAGTAATCGGCCGAGATGTCCGCGCCGCGCACCCCGCCGACGTAGTGCAGCGAGTAGTTCGAGAAAAGCGCGAGGGGCCGGCCGTCCAGAGACTTCACCGCGATCAGGCAGATCTGCGGATCGGTCGGCCCCGCGGGCTTGTCCAGGCTCGCGCTGGCCCGCGCCGGGTTCATCTTCACGAGGTCGTTCGTTCCGCCGAAGGGGTTCGCGGGCATGGTGCCGGGCTTCAGGAACCAGCGACGGCAGAACACGTGCTGAGGCACCGACGCGGTCGCCCAGCCGATGCGGGCGGGCTCGAGGTTGTTGAGCGCGCAGCGGACGGCGTCGGCGATGCGGCGGGCCACGAACTTCTGATAGTCGTCCAGCGCGGGCGTGAGGCTGTAACGCCCGCCCAGCGCGCTGACCGCCGAATGGGTGTGCGTCGCGGCGACAAGCACCTGGCCCGCGGGAAAACCGGTTTCCTCCTGGACCAGCCGACGCGCCTCGTCGCTCACGCCGCGCGAGAGCCCCAGCAAGTCGCACACGACAAACGCCAGGCGCGCCTTGCCGTTGTCCAGAACCAGGCATTTCGCCCACAGGTCATCGTGCACATGCGCCGCCGGGAACGGATGGAAACCGCCGATGATGTCGCGGCCCAGATCCGGCGTGATGTTGCTCCTCGCCGCGCCGGCGCGGAACGCGGCATTTGTCTCTGAGGCGGCGCCCGCGTCCACAGCTGCCGCGATGAGAACGCCGAGTGCGATCGTCTGCAACCGTTTCATGCACGCTCCTTCTTTTTCGGTCGGTTTCACGAAATCGTCAGTGCCCAGCGGCAGGGGCCTTCCCGCGGCGGAGAGGAAGCTTGCGCAAAAGGCGGCAGGCCGCGGCAGGCGTGACGTGCTTCGAAAACAAAAAAACGTGCGCCGACTGGCGGCCGCGACAATCCCCCCCCGCTCGCCGCCCCCCTCCTGCAGCCCCATTCCGGGCCCTTTCGCCTTATTCTTAACAGGAAGAGTACCAAGCCGCGCAACGTTCCGCAACAGCAGACCGGAAGTGCCGGCGCGCTCAACCCTTCGGCGCGGCGGTCCCTTCCTGACCGGGAAGGAGTTCCGGATAGCGCTGTTTCATGCACTCGGGGCAGATGCTATGGCTGAAAAGCGCCTCGGAGTGGCGGCTGACATAGGCCTCCACCTGTTCCCAGTACCCCTTGTCGTTCCTGATTTTTTTGCAGTGCATGCAGATGGGCAGAATGCCCTGCAGGATCTTGATGTCCTCCAACGCCTGGCGCAGTTCGTTGACCTCTACGGCCAAGAGATCCTGGGCCTCGACCAGACGTCTTCCGACCTCCACGCGGGCCCGCAGCTCCGCCGCGTGGAACGGCTTCGTCAGATAGTCATCGGCGCCAGCCTCCAGCCCGGCCACGATGTCCTCCTTCGCGTCCTTTGTGGTCAGCATGATCAGGTACGGCTGGGGGCTCCCCAGCTGCGCGCGGATCCGGCGCACGACCTCCAGGCCGTCCATCTCCGGCATCATCCAGTCCAAGACAGCAAGCCGGGGCGCACCCTTCTTCTGCAACGCCTCCAGCGCTTCCTGGCCGTTGACGGTGGCGACGGTTTCATACCCATACTTTTTCAGCACGGCGAGCAGCATCATACGGGATGTCAGATCGTCTTCCGCAATCAAGACTCGCATCATGATGACCTCCAAGCCTTCAGCTGAGATTCGATGGCCTCCTTCAACAGCTCAAAACGTCGGACCAGTTCGGGCAGACGCTCAGACGCGGCGGCGAGGTCGCCGGCTTTCGCCGCCCTCTCGACTTCGAAAGCCGCGACCCGTAGGGCTTCGCCCCCGACGATGCCGGAGGCGCCGTTGATGGAATGGGCCTGGCGCTCGGCGCTGGCCGCATCGCCCGCCTCCAAGAACGCTTTCAAATCCTGAATCCGCTGCCTGACATCCTCCGGGAAACCGTCCAGAACCGTCTTCGCCAGCTCCTTGTCACCCATCACGCGCTCCAGCAGGCCGGCGACGTCCCACAGCGGCGGCCGCTTCGCCGCCGGCTCCGCCGGGAGGGCCGCTCCGCCGGAAGCGGGTTTCACCCCCTTCTGCCGGCCCGCCCCCGGCTTCAGCCATCTCTCGAGGACCCTCGCCAGCGTCTGGGGCACCACCGGCTTGGACACGTAATCGTTCATGCCGGCCTCGAGGCATCTCTCCTGGTCGCCCTGCATGGCGTGCGCGGTCATGGCGATGATCGGAAGCTCGCGATCGAGGACGGCGGACCGCTCGTCGCGTATCCGGCGCGTCGCCTCCCAGCCGTCCATCACCGGCATTTGCACGTCCATGAGCACCAGATCGTACGGGATGGCTTCGAGCGCTTTGAGCGCCTCGGCGCCGTTGGCGACGGCGTCGGCCCTCAGGCCGAACTTCTTGAGGATGCCCAAGGCCACCTGCTGGTTGGTGATGTTGTCCTCGGCCAACAGGATGCGCGCCTTGCATCCGGCGAAAAGGGTCTTCAGCTCTTTCGGCGACTGACGCTTAACGGCCGAGGGCGGCTGCCCCCCTGCGCCCTTGTCCATCAGGGCCGCCGACAGGGCGTTCTTCAGCTCCTGATGGCGGGTCGGCTTGGTGAGACAGGCCTCGAAGCCGATCTGCAGGAAAAGGCTGACGTTCTCCCGCGCCCCCAAGGAGGTGAGCATCACCAGCCGCGTTTCGGCGAGCCGCGCATCCGCCTTGATCGCGCGTCCGAGCATTTCGCCGTCCATGACCGGCATCTGCATGTCCAGCACCGCCAGCCGGAAGGGGTCGCCGACTTCCCGGCCGCGCAAGAGCATCTGGATCGCCGAAGGGCCGTCCGACGTTTCGGCAGGCCGCATGCCCCAGGACGCCATGTACGTGGTCAGGATCTCGCGGCTGGTCGCGTTGTCGTCGACGACCAGCACCCGCACGTGGCGCAGGTCCGCGGGCTCGAAAGCGGCAGCCCTCACGCCCTCCGTCTGCTTGGCGAAGCGCGCGGTCACCGAAAATTCCGAACCCTTGCCCTCTTCGCTGACGACGCTCACTTCGCCGCCCATCAGTTCGGCCAGCTGCTTGCAGATGGCCAGCCCCAGCCCGGTCCCGCCGTACTTGCGCGTCGTCGAGGTGTCGGCCTGCGTGAACTTCTCGAAGAGAATGCCGATCTTGTCTTGGGGGATGCCGATGCCGGTGTCGCGCACCGAGAAACGGAGCAGGACGGAGTCGGTCTTCTCCGATTCCAGCGTCACGCGGACCGCCACTTCGCCGGCCTGCGTGAACTTGATGGCGTTGCTCACCAGGTTGGAGAGGATCTGGCGCAGCCGGCCGGGATCCCCCCGCAGCAAGGTGGGCACGTCGGGGGCGACGCTGTACAGAAGCTCCAGCCCTTTGTCCTGGGCACGCAACGCCATGGTCGCGGCCAGATCCTCCACGAGCTCCTGCAGATCGAAATCCAGCACCTCCAACGTCATCTTGCCCGCCTCGATCTTCGAGAAGTCGAGGATGTCGTTGATCAGCCCCAGAAGCGATTCCGCGCAGGTCCGCACGGTTTCGGCATAGCGCCGCTGTTCGTCCGTCAGCTCGGTGTCGAGGATCAGGCCGGTCATGCCGATGACGCCATTCATGGGCGTGCGGATCTCGTGGCTCATGTTGGCCAAAAAGTCGGACTTGGCGGTGTTGGCCGTCTGCGCCTGAACCGCCATCTCGTTGGCGCGGGCGGTGGCTTCCCGGAGCTGCCGGTTGGTTTCGATCAGCTCTTCCTTTGCGCGTTTACGCTCGGTGACGTCGCGCACGATGCCGACCGCATGCCACCGCTCCTCGATCTGGATGGCGGCCAGCGAGAGCTCGACCGAGATTTCTTCGCCCGTCTTGCGCAGCGCCTGCAGCTCGATGGCCGTGTTGACGGCATCCCCCTGCCCGGTCCCGCGGAATCGGTCCAACCCCCGCTGATACGCCGCACGGTAACGCTGCGGCGCGAGGAGCGAATGCAGATCGCGCCCGATCACCTCCCCGTGCGCATAGCCGAAGAGCCGTTCCGCCGCGGGGTTCCAGAAGGTGATGCGTCCGTCGGCGTCCATCATCAGAATCGCGTCCTGGGCGGCGTTTGTGATCGCGCTCAGGCGGCTCTCGTTCTCGCGCAGCTCCTGCCCGATGCGCTTCCGCCGCGTGATGTCGTGCGAAACGCCGAAGGTCCCGACAACTTTCCCGTTCTCGTCGCGCAGGGGCATCTTGCTCGTTGCGGCCCACGTGACGGAACCGTCGGGCCACGTCTCTTTCTCCTCGATGTCGACCAGGGGCTGCCCCGTCCGCATGATCTCCTGCTCGGCTTCGAACGCCGCGCGGGCGTGCTCCTCCGTGAAGAAGTCGAAGTCGGTCTTGCCTTTGGCCTGCTCGGGGTCGGCGAGCCCGAAGCTTTTCGCGTGGGTCCTGCTGATCAAGGTGAAGCGGCTCTTCTCGTCCTTGAAGTAGATGTGATCGGGAATGTTCTCCATGAGCGCCCGGACCCACGCGTGCTCCTTGGCCAGCGCGGCCTCTGCCCGCTTGCGTTCCGTAATGTCATGGACAATGGAATACAGGCACTCTTTCCCGTCGACAACCAGATAGCACAAATATGACTCCACGTCCCGGACTTGCCCGTCCGCGAGGCGGTGCTGGAAGAAAAAGTGGTGGCTCTCGTCGGAGCGGGCCTTTTCCGACACCTGAATCAGTTCGTCGAAGGGAAGCGCGTTGATGTCGGTGATGTTCAGCTGCCGCATGCGTTCGCGGGTGTAGCCGTAAAACCCGCAGGCCGCCGGATTGGCGTCCATGATCGCCCCCGTCTGCGCATCGATCAGGAGTTGGAGCGAGGGATTCTCTTCGAACATGGCGCGGTGCCGCGCTTCGCTGGCGCGCAAGGCTATCCGCTGGCGATATTGCTCCGTGACGTCGCGGAAGACGAGCACGACACCGATGACCTGGCCGTCGGCGCTGCGGATGGGAGCGCAACTGTCGGCGATCTGATATTCCGCGCCGCCTTTTGCGATGAGGATGGTGTGGTTGGACAGTTCGGTGACGGCCTTTTCGCGGAGCGTCCGTTCGGCCGGGCATGCCACGGCGGCCCGGTTCTCCGCATCGACCAGGCGGAAGACCTCGTCGACGGGACGCCCGGCGGCCTCGCCGATGGTCCAGCCGGTCAGTCGCTCGGCCACAACGTTCATATCCAAGACCCGCCCTGCAGCGTCCGCGGTGATCACGCCCTCGCCGATGGAGCGCAGGGTGGCGCTCAGCCGCTGTTCGCTCTTCTGCAGCTGTGCCCGCTGCATCTGGATGCCGTTGTCGGTCCGGCGCAAGAGCACGTACAGGAACCCGAGCAGCCCGGACAAGAGCACCAGCCAGCCGCCGAACTCGATCGCCTTCAAACGGGCCTGCGCCGCTTTCGCCTCCGTGATGTCGAACAGAACGATCAGGCTGCCCACCTCAGAAGCCGCGGCGTCTTTCAGCGGGACGGACATGACGCTCCACGTCTGGCCGCCGGAGGTCGTTTCCATCGCCGAGTGCCAATAGCTCGGGCGCCACGCTTCGAAGCGCTGCCCCACATCGGGAGGGAGGACGGCCAGCGTCGAATAGATCAGCGCGGACGAGGAGAACCGGTCCCACTCCGCCGGCCGCCCCAGCGTCCGCATGGTCGCCTCCCAGCGGGCCCGGTCTAAGCCGTCCTTGCGAAGGGCGACCGCGAATTCCACGCCGTTCTGGGCGTTCAGGGCATCCAGAACGTCCTCGATTTCCTTGCCCACCTCCAGATATCCGCCGAGCTTGCCCCCCTCATCGAGCGGGCGCACCGCCAGCAGAACCAGCGTGCCGGAAGGATCCACTTCGAGCCCCGACGCGGCGCCCCGGCTGCGCTCGGCCTCACGCAGCGTGAACGGACCGGCGACGTCGCCGAACTTCTCAGGCTCGTGGACGCGCGCGAGGCAGGCCCGGTCCGGGCCCAGGAACGCGAAGCGGGAGAGCTGGTAGTCGGACCGCAGCGTCTTGAAGATCGGCGCGCACGCCGCCAACAGGCGCGCCCGGTCGCGCTGCATCAGCGCCTCGCGCAAGACCGGGTCCCTCAACAGGACGTCGGTTAGCGCATTCAGCCCTTGGGCTTGCTTGTCCACGAGCGTCGTCAGATCCGACGACAGCGCATGCCGCGCCGTCTTGAGAAGCCTTCTCAAGCCGTCGTGCTGCTGTTTCACCAGCAGAAACCCCGACCCGACGGTGAGGACCAGCAGCACCGCGACCAGCGGCATCAGCAGGCGCTGCTGAACCGGCTTAACCTCGGCCTGCCGCAGCGGCGGACGGAGCGCCGCCATCCATGCGAGCAGGACGACCAGCAGAACCAGGGTCAGCGTCGCGGGCAGCGCCGTGCGCGCGGCCACATCCCGTCGCCACGCATCGGCATCGACGTCCGCGCTCAGCACGGCGACCAGCCGCCCGGTGGCCGGATCGGACATGGGCACCCAGGCCGAAACCCACCTTCCCCAGCGGTCGGCATACGGCCCGATGACGGCCGCAGCCTTGGCGTCGAACACGCGCCGTCCCTCCTGGGGCACCTCTTCATACAGATCCCCGGGCGGCGAATACGCCTCTGAGCCGGCGGGCTCCGAATCGAGATAAACGAAGACCTCTCCCGCCTTTTCCCCGGGGCGGACGCCCGCCTCCCTGCGGCCCAAAAAGTACAGGAAACGGCACTTCTCGTTGGTCTGCCTCAAATTGACGAGCTGTTGCTTGAGCTGTATGTAATCGGCCTTCTCGATATCCGCGCCGGAGCCGGCAAGCGCCTGGAACCGCCGAAGGTCCACGGATTGCCTGATCAGCCGGGTCTGGCACAGCAGGTCGTCCCGCATCTGACGGTCAGCCCGCCGCGCCGTCTCCCAGATCACGGCCCCCGCCAACGCCGACAGCGCGAGGGCCGCGCAGACGTTCCTCAGGCCTTGCCGGCCGATCAGCTTCACGAAAGGGTCCGGAATCATTTCCACTCCTCTTCGGGATGAGTTCAGGGAGCGGGCACGCGAAGGAAGCTCGAGCCGGGCGCCTCCCCTTCGTTCTTCGAAACGGATGCCTCTGCCACGCGGACGAAATCGAAGGCTGGCTCCTCGTAGGGATGGGCGGCGCGCAAGGCGGCCGCGACAGCGGCAACGCGGACGTCCTCGCAGATCATCTCGACGCGGTATTCGGGCACGTGCTCGATCACGCCGGTCTTTCCGATAAAGGGCTCGCTGCCCTCCAGCGGGCGGAACTGGCCCTGACCCAGCACCTGCCAGCAACAGCGGTCATACGCGGCGTAACGCCCCGCCCCGGCGGCGAACAAGGCGTCCTTCACGGGCTCGAGATGGGTCTCGGGGATATAGACCGTGAGCTTATACATGGTTCACTTCTCAACCATGTCCTTGACAGCCTTGAGGAACTGGTTCACGTCCGCGAAGCGTCGATAGACCGAAGCGAAGCGGATGTAGGCCACATCGTCAAGCCGGTGCAGCCGGCTCATCACCGCCAGGCCGATCTGCTCGGAGGTGACCTCGCTCTCGCCCTCGAAGCTCTCGATGACCTGGTCGACGAGATCGTGAATCTGGTCCGCGCTGATCGGGCGCTTCTCGCAGGCCCTCATCAGCCCGCGCTCCAGCTTCAGGCGGCTGAACTCCTCGCGCCGCCCGTCCCGCTTGATCACGCGGAGCTCGTCTTTGACGATCTCCTCGTAGGTCGTGAAACGGTGATCGCACGCCAGGCACTGCCTGCGCCGGCGGATGGACGCGCCTTCGCGCGCCGCCCGGCTGTCCAAGACCTTGTCGTCCAGATGGCCGCATTTGGGACAACGCATCGAGCCCCCTCTCGTATGGCACCGCCCGCGCCGCCGGCTCTTATGCGCCGGTCACGGCCATGGTGCGGTCGATGATCGTGTTGACCGTCAAGTCTTTCAGCATACAGTTCTGCGGCACATCGAGGTTGGCCACGTGCTCCAGCTGCGACTCGGGCAGGTCGAGCCCGTAGACCACCGCTTTGACGCCGCGCGTGTTCGGCAGCCGCTTCAGCATGGCGATCACCTCGTCCGCGCTCATGGCTTCCAGCTCAAGCCGCATCACCGCCGCGTCCGGCTTGAACGTCACGCAGGCCTCCAGCGCCTCGGCGCCCGTCGCGACCGCGGCGACTTCGAACCCCGCCTGCCTGAACTCCAGATCCAGCTTCTGCCGCAAAACCGGGTCGCCGTCGGCAATCACGAGGCGGCGCGCCACTTGAGCGTTGGGCCCCCGCCCCCCCTCGTTCGCCGTCTCGAAAAGAATGCGTCCCACCTCAAGCAGCAGGTCGGGCGGATCGCACGGCTTCGCGATGAAGCCCGCGATCTGCTTGTCCGCGAAATATTCGGCCATGGAAGCGCGCGCCGTCAGCACCAGCACGGGGTAGAGCGTGCGCCCGTCCGGATTCGTGATCCGGTCCAGGAAACCGGTCCCCCCCATCCCCGGCATGCCCATGTCGAGGATGATCAGGTCGGGCTGGAACGGGCGCATCTTGATCAGCGCGTCTTCCCCGCTCGCGGAGCACAGCACCTCGTACCCTTCGAACGTCAAGAAGTCACCGAGGGTCTCGAGCAGGCTCGGGTCGTCATCCACCAGCAACAGTTTCCGCTTGTTCGTTTCCATATGGTCATCATTTTATTCGGTATCCCGGCTGGTTTCAAGGGAGAACCTTCCCCTTTTGCGCCCGGCCGGGCGGCCGCCGCTTTGGTTGACAGACGGCCGAAATCATACGAAACTTAACGCCCATGAAAAAACCGATCGCACTCGTGGCCGCCATGCGGGAAGAGCTGGACGCGCTCCTGGAGGTTTTTCCGGAGCACGCCGCCTGCGCCCGCTTCAACACGGAGCTCTTCCGCGCCCGGCGCGGCTCGCAGGAGCTGGTGATCGCCCAGTCCGGCGTCGGCAAGGTCAACGCGGCCTGCACCCTGTCCCTGCTGATCTCCGATTTCGGCCCCGCGTGCGTCATCAACACGGGCTGCGCGGGCGGCATGCAGCCCCAGCAGCGCCTCCTCGACCTCGTGGTGCCGGAGGAGGTCGTCTACACCGACGTGGACATCACGCCGCTCGGCTTCGCCTACGGCCAGATGATGGGCAGCGAGCCGCGCTTCCGCGCGTCGCCGGCGCTGCTCACGCGCTTCCGGTCGCTCCTCGGCCAGCGCGCGCAGCCGCCGACGTGCCACCACGGCCTGCTGGGCTCCTCCGACGCTTTCATCCACAAGCCCGAGCAGGTGGCGCTCATCCGCCGGCACTTCGGCGACACCGTCCAGTGCGTCGACATGGAGGGCGGCGCCATCGCCCACGCCTGCACCCGCTTCGGCGTCCCCTTCCTGATTCTGCGGGCGCTCAGCGACGTCCCCTGCAAGGGCGACAACGCCCCCGACTTCCAGTCCTTCCTCCCCCGCGCCGCGGCGGACTCGGCCGCGCTCTGCCCGGCCCTCGTCGACCGCCTCGCCCTTCAGGAGACCCTATGAAAACCGGCATCCCCGCCCAAACGAAGCGCGGCATCCTGTGCGACATGGACGGCGTCATCTACCACGGGAACAAGATCCTGCCCGGCACGCTGGACTTCGTCGCGTGGCTGCGGGCGACCGACCGCCCCTTCCTGTTCCTCACCAACAGCAGCGAGCGCTCGCCGCGCGAGCTGAGCGAGAAGCTGCACCGGATGGGCGTGGACATCGAGGAGACGCATTTCTACACGAGCGCCATGGCGACGGCGGCGTTCCTCGCCTCGCAGACGCCCGGCGGCAGCGCCTACGTCATCGGCCAGCCGGGCCTGATCAACGCCCTCTACGCGGCGGGCTACTCGTCCAACGACGTCAACCCCGACTACGTGGTGGTGGGCGAGACGCCGACGTACACGTACGAGACCATCAAGAAGGCGGTCAGCCTGGTGCAGAAGGGCGCGAAACTGATCGGCACCAACCCCGACGTCACCGGACCGGTCGAGGGCGGCATCGTCCCCGCCTGCGGCGCGCTGGTCGCGCCCATCGAGCTTGCGACCGGCGTGAAGGCGTACTTCGTCGGCAAGCCCAACCCGCTGATGATGCGCACCGGCCTCGGCCTGCTCGGCTGCCCTCGCGAAAACGCCCTCATCGTGGGCGACCGCATGGACACGGACATCATCTCCGGCATCGAGTCCGGGATCGAGACCGTGCTCGTGCTCTCCGGCGTGACGCGGCGCGAAGACCTCGCGCGCTTCGGCTTCGGCCCCGACTACATCCTCGAGCACGTCGGCCAGCTTCCCTCCCTGCTGGAGCGGGCGGCCCCGTGACGGGGCCTCAGTCGTTGCCGTCCTCGACGCCCACGACCTTGCCGTCAAACTCCTGCAGGACGTGCTTGAGGGCGGGGTCGTCGTAATAGCTGGCCGAAGGGGCTTTGCCGGCCGCGGGGGCCGGCGCCGCGGGCGCGGCCGCCGCGGGCGGCTCGGCGGTGCGAAGCGCGTTCAGCCGCCGGAGCACCTCCTCCAGCGAGACGGCGCGCGAAATGCGGGCGCAGCGGATGAGCGTCATTTCGATCAGCGTGCGCACGGAAAGCGCGTAGCGCAGCCGGCCCTCCATCTCGGCGAGCTGGTCGGCGATCTGCAGCACGCGCGCGGAGTCCGCCAGCGCCGCCTGCGCCGCCAGCGCGCGGATCTGCTCCGGCGTGGCGTCGAGGTTCGCCATGTTCTCGCCGACGTACTGATAGATCAGCAGATTGCGGAAGTGCTCCATCAGCTCCACGGTCAGGCGCCGCATGTCCTTGCCCGCGCTGTCGAACATGTCCACCAGCTTCAGGATCTCGCCCATGTCGCCCTTGAGGACGGCCGCCGCCAGATCCTCCAGCGACTTGCGCGAAACGAGGCCGAACACCGCGAGCACGTCGTCCTCGGTCAGCGCATCGCCCTTGAAGGAGATGAGCTGGTCGAGCGCGGAGAGCGCGTCGCGCATGCCGCCCTCGGCGCCGCGCGCGATGGCCAACAGCGCGTCGTCGTCGATGGTGATGTGCTCGGCCGCGCAGATGAAGCGCAGCCGCTCGACGATCAGCGGGGTCTGGATGCGCCGCAGGTCGAAGCGCTGGCAGCGCGAGATGATCGTCGGGAGCACCTTGTCGCCCTCCGTCGTGGCGAAAATGAACTTCACGTGCGGCGGCGGCTCCTCCAGCGTCTTCAGCAGCGCGTTGAACGCCGCGGTGGAGAGCATGTGGACTTCGTCGATGATGATGATCTTGAACTTGCCGTGCGAGGGCGCGAACTGGACCTGGTCGCGCAGGTCGCGCACCTGGTCCACGCCGTTGTTGGAGGCGCCGTCGATCTCCATCACGTCCAGCGCGTTGCCCGCCGCGATCTCGCGGCACATGCTGCATTCGCAGCACGGCGTCACCGTCGGGCCCTTCTCGCAGTCCAGCGCCTTGGCAAAGATGCGGGCCAGCGAGGTCTTGCCGATGCCGCGCGGCCCCACAAAAAGATACGCGTGGGCCACGCGCCCGCTCTCGATCGCGTTTTTCAGCGTGCGCGTGACATGTTCCTGACCGACCACGTCCTCGAAATGCTTCGGGCGCCATTTGCGTGCTAGTACTTCGTAAGGCATAACGGAGAGGGAGTTTACCTCTTGCCCACCCGGAAGCAAAGGAAATCGTGGAAAGAAAATCGCGGAGCAAGGCTTGTCAAGCGCCGGCCGGCATGCTAAATTAAAACCCAAATTATCTGTTAAGGACAGGAGAGCTATGCCGAGTGATGATGCCATCGAGGTGGTTGGAGTCGTGGTGAAGGTGCTGCCTGCCACCATGTACAAGGTGAAGCTGGAGAACGGGCACGAGGTGCTGGCTCATATCTCGGGGAAGATGCGCAAGTTTTTCATCAAGATCGCGGCCGGCGACAAAGTGACGCTGGAGATCTCGCCGTACGACCTCACCAAGGGGCGCATCATCTACCGCCACAAGACCTGATCCCCGGACGGCGCGCCGTCGCGCCGGGAAAAAGGGCCGGTTGTCCTCGCGGGCGTCCGGCCCTTTTGCGTTCCGGCGCCCGGAATGCGCTCGACAGGCCCGTCCCGTTTTTTTATTGTAACCCTTCGGGGCGGACGGCGGATGGACGTAAAAGCGAAGCGAGGTTCGGCATGAGAAGAGCGATCGGTCTGGTGGTTCTGCTGATGTGCGCGGCGCCGGCGGCGCGGGCGCAAATCAGGGCGCAGCATTTCCCGGCGGACGTGAAGTGGGTGATGCACGTGGACCTCAAGGCGCTGAACGAAGCGCCGACGGGGACGTTCCTGCGGCAGTCGATGGGCGAGGAGATGCAGCGCCGCGTGGCGTCGCTCAAAGCGCTGAGCGGCATCGACGCCGAGAAGGACGTCGATTCGCTGGTGGTGTGCGGCAAGGGCAGCGTCCAGGCGGGCGCCGTGATGTACGCCTATGGCCACTTCGACATCCCGAAGCTCACCGCGATCGCCGGCGGCGCCAAGGAGTACCGGGATACGGCGCTCGGCGCTCGCCGCCTGTTGAGCTGGGCGGACAAGGGCAAGCGCAACAACCTCTGCTTCATCAACCCCACCCTGGCGGTCATGTCTCAGGACGAGGCTCTGCTGCGAGAATCGGTCTCCCTCATCGACGGGAAAAAGCGGGGGCTGACAGACGGGCAGCCGTTCGCGAAAACGCTCGCGCACAAAAAAGGCCGGTTCCTCGCGCTCCAGGCGCAGAACCTGACGGACTTGGCCGGAACGAACCCCCAGCTCCAGCTCTTCAAGCAGGCCGAAGCCGCGCTGGTGGAGGTCGGCCAGGCGAGCGGATCGAAGGGCCTCGACTGTTCCCTGGCGCTCAAGGCCGGGAGCCGGGAGATGGCCCAGCAGATGGATCAGGCGGCCATGGGGCTGCAGGCGCTCTTCATGCTGCAGGCGGCCCAGGATCCGGACGCCGCAGCGCTCGCCCAAGGCTTACAGGTCGCCATGCAGGACAACTGCGTGACCGTCAATCTGAGGGTGCCCGAGGAGTTTCTGAAAAAGCAGCTCCAGCTCCGCTTCGATCAAGCGGGGAACGGGCAGACGAACCGCAAAGCGACCGGCAACGGCGTAAAACAAGCCCAGCGGACGACGTTCTGAAAGCGGCGGTCCCGCGACGCGAAGCGGCGCAAAAAACGGTAAACCGCGTTTTTTTCGTTTTTGCGCTTGAACTGTCGCGAAAAAAAGTCAAAGATAAGTGCTTTTAATTGCCCGAAAAAGGGCTTTGACTTTGATTGTGCCGGACGAAGGAGCCCGGCCAATGCCGGTGACGCCGTTCAACAGGGCGGTGCCAACGGGGCGAAGACTAAGGTGACAAGGAGTCCAAGATCATGGCCAGAACCATTCCGCTGGAAAGAGTCCGTAACTTCGGAATCATGGCGCACATCGACGCGGGAAAGACCACAACCAGCGAGCGTATCCTTTTTTATTGTGGCAAGAATTACAAGATCGGCGAGGTGCACGACGGCGCGGCCACCATGGACTACATGGTGCAGGAGCAGGAGCGCGGCATCACGATCACGTCCGCCGCAACCACGGTGATGTGGAAGGACTACCGTCTGAGCCTCATCGACACCCCGGGACACGTGGACTTCACGGCGGAAGTGGAACGTTCGCTGCGCGTGCTGGACGGCGCGGTCGCGCTGTTCTGCGCGGTGGGCGGCGTGCAGCCCCAGTCCGAGCAGGTTTGGCGTCAGAGCGAGAAGTATGAGGTGCCCAAGCTGTGCATGGTCAACAAGATGGACCGCATCGGCGCCAACTTCTTCAACGTGGTGAACGAGATCCGCGACACCCTGAACGGCAACCCCGTGGTCATGGTTTACCCCATGGGCGCGGCCGAGTCCTTCCGGGGCGTGATCGACCTGCTGACCATGAAGGCGCTCACGTTCGACGAAGCCACCAAGGGGTCCACGATCACGGAGGGCGAGATCCCTGAGGAATACCTCGAGGAGTGCCAGCGCCTGCGCGTCGAAATGATGGAGAAGGCCGCCGAACAGGACGACGCCCTGATGAACAAGTATTTCGAGACCGGCGAACTGACGATCGACGAGATCAAGCGCGGCCTGCGCAAGGGCACCATCGCCCGCACGATCGTCCCGACCTACTGCGGCACGGCCTTCAAGAACAAGGGCGTGCAGCCGCTGCTCGACGGCATCATCGACTACCTGCCGTCGCCGGTGGACATCGGCGCGGTCGCGTCGGCCGACAATCCCGAGATCACGCGCAAGCCCGAAGACAACGAGCCGTTCGTGGGCCTGGCGTTCAAGATCCTTTCCGACAAGCACATGGGCAAGATCACCTTCGTGCGCATCTACTCCGGCACCCTGAAGGTGGGCGACCCCGTCCTGAACAGCACGATGAACGCGGAGGCCCGCATCGGGCGCCTCTTCCGCATGCACGCGAACCATCAGGAAGCGCTGGACGAGGCCCATGCGGGCGACATCGTCGCCGTGGTCGGCCTCTCCAAGACCCGCACCGGCGACACGGTCTGCGATCCGGCCCACCCCATCACCCTGGAGTCGATCGACTTCCCGGCGCCCGTGATCTCGATCGCGATCCGCCCCGCCTCGCGCGGCGACAACGAGAAGCTCGGCACCGCCCTGCATTCGCTGGCTCAGGAAGACCCGACGTTCGTCGTCAAGTTCGACCAGGAGACGGGCGAGACCGTCATTTCGGGCATGGGCGAGCTCCACCTCGAGATCATCGTCGACCGCCTGCGCCGCGAGTTCAACGTGGGATGCGAAGTCGGCAAGCCCGAAGTCGCCTACCGCGAAACGATCCGCCACCAGGTGGAGGGCGAGTACAAGCACGTCAAGCAGTCCGGCGGCCGCGGCCAGTACGCGCACGTCTGCCTGCGCCTCGAGCCCCAGGAGGCCGGCCGCGGCTTCTCCTTCGTCAACGAGGTCAAGGGCGGCGTGATCCCGAACGAGTTCATCCCGGCGGTCGAGAAGGGCGTCATCAAGGCGATGGAGAGCGGGCCGTGCGGCGGCTTCCCCGTCGTGGACGTCAAGGTCGTCGTGTACTTCGGCTCCTACCACGAGGTCGACTCCAACGAGTTCGCGTTCGTGGAATGCGCGCGCCAGTGCTTCAAGAACCTCTTCCTCAAAGGCAACCCGCAGTTGCTGGAGCCGATCATGAACGTCGAAGTGGCCGTGCCCGAAGAGTACATGGGCACCGCGACCGGCTCGATCTGCTCCCGCCGCGGACGCGTCGAGGGCATGGACGACAAGGCGGGCACCAAGCTGGTGCACGGGTTCGTTCCGCTCGGCGAGATGTTCGGCTACTCCAACGCCATCCGCACGGTCACCCAGGGCCGCGGCACCTACACGATGGTGTTCGAGCGCTACGAGGGCGTCCCCTTCGAGCTCGCCGAGACGATCATCGAGAAGCGCAAGAAGGACGGCAAGGTGCACTGAGCGCCTGCCTGAAGCAACAAAAAAGGCCGCCCGGAAGGGTGGCCTTTTTTGTTGCCGCCGCGCGCCTTTTTTCAAGCGGCGTGGCGCTCCAGCCACGCCACGATCGCGCGGCCGACATCGAGCTTGCTCTGAAGCGGCAGGGGGCAGGGCGGCTCCCCTTGGGGAATCAGCGTCACCCGGTTGGTGTCCACCGCGAAGCCCGCGTCCGGCCGGCTCACGTCGTTCGCGACGATCAGGTCGAGCCCCTTCGACTCCAGCTTGCGCCGCGCCTCCGCGAGCGGATCGCCGGTCTCGGCGGCGAAGCCCACGAAGAGCCGCCCTCCTTTGAGCGGGCGGACCGTCTTCAGGATGTCGGGGTTCGGCTCCAGTTCGACGACGGGGGCCATGTCCGATTTCTTGAGCTTGGCGCCGCTCATCTGCTTGGGGCGCCAGTCGGCCACGGCGGCGGCCATCACCAGCGCGTCCTGGGAGGGAAGCAGCCGACGGACCGCCGCCAGCATGTCGAGCGCGCTCACCACGTCCACCCGGGCGACGCCAGCGGGCGTCGCCAGCGAGACGGGCCCCGCGACGAGCGTGACGGCGTGGCCGCGCTCGGCCGCGGCCTGCGCGACCGCGAAGCCCATCTTGCCGGTCGACCGGTTGCTGAGGAAGCGCACCGGGTCGAGGTGCTCCCGCGTGGGACCTGCGGTGATGAGGAGTTTCATGAGGCCCATGGTACACGGTTTTCATTGACAATTCAACGCGAGGGTTGTGATAATACGGCCACAATAAGTCGGTGGATGGGAACACTGGCCAAGGGTGCAGGGCTGATGGCGCCTCTCAGGTGAGGAACGCCTGAGGGCGTCACTGCGGGCGAAACAAATACGAACGCGCGCACGCGAAACCGGGCCGCGCAAAGGGAGTTGCAAAGGTATGTCGAACACGATGCCGATGGGGACGCGCGTCAAGCTGAGCGCGATGATGTTCTTGCAGTTCATGATTCTGCCGGTCTGGTTCATCCCGATGTTCCCGTACATCACCAAGATGGCGCCGGAAGGCAGCATGCTGCCGCTGTTGTGCGGCATGATCATGGGGTTCGGCGCGCTGGCCTCCCCGCTCTTCGGCATGTTCGCGGACCGGCTGATGAACAGCGAGAAAGTGCTGGCGCTCTGCAATTTCGTGGCCGCCGTGCTGCTGGCCTACGCGTACACGGTCAAATGTCCCGCGACCTTGTTTGTGACCCTGCTGCTGGTGATGGTTTTCTACATGCCGACCTGGTCGCTGACGGCCACGATCGCGATGTCCAACAGCACGACCGAGGCGTTCCCGCAGATCCGCGTGTTCGGCTCCCTGGGCTGGGTCGCCGCGGCGATCTTCAGCATCGTCGGCACCAAGGTCTTCGGCATCGCGAACTTCGACAGCACGCCCTACATCTTCCTGGGCGGCTCGATCGCGGCGGTGCTGGGCGGCCTGCTGGCCTTCTTCCTTCCGCCCACCAAGCCGCCGGCCAAGGGCCAGAAGGCGTCGGTCATCGACGCGCTCGGGCTGCGCGCGCTGGTGCTGCTCAAACGCCCCGATTTCCTGGTCTTCTCGGTGCTCATCCTGCTCGCGATGGTTCCTTTCCAGTGGTACAACGTCTACAACAGCCTCTATCTGAAAGAGCGCGGCTACGAGTATCTGACCGGGGTCATGAACCTCGGGCAGGTGCTGGAGCTGGTCTTCATGCTTCTGATCCCGATCATCCTGAAGAAGGCGGGATACAAGTGGGGCATGGTGCTGGGCCTGCTGGCCTTGGTGTTCCGCTACGGCATGTTCTACCTCGGCGCGTCGAGCGGCATGCAGGCGGGCGATTACGCCGGCATCCTGATCCATGGCCTGATCT
>Ga0116170_10000999_pt1 | contig 29383 bp, 21 predicted proteins | sample AD_JPNHW1_MetaG_FD_89797 | JGI IMG/M metagenome (GOLD analysis project Ga0116170, IMG submission 89797) | Active sludge microbial communities of municipal wastewater-treating anaerobic digesters from Japan - AD_JPNHW1_MetaG | ecosystem: Engineered > Bioreactor > Anaerobic > Digestate | place... | reverse complement strand
CACCGAGGGGGATTCAGCAAGCGGTTCAATTACCAAATCGCGCGATGTTAATACCCAAGCAGTATTCTCACTTCGTGGAAAGCCGCTTAACACCTACGGGATGACCAAAAAAGTGGTTTATGAGAATGAGGAGTTTAACCTGCTTCAAGCGGCATTGAATATTGAGGAAGATATTGAGAACCTACGCTACAACAAGGTTGTAATTGCTACCGATGCCGATGTGGACGGAATGCACATACGCCTTCTGCTGATATCTTTCTTCCTTCAGTTTTTTCCGGATATGATTCGTCAGGAGCATCTTTTTATTCTTCAAACACCGCTTTTCAGGGTTAGGAATAAAAAGAAAACGCTCTACTGCTATAGCATCGAGGAAAAGGAAAAAGCAATACTAGAACTCGGCCCAAACCCCGAAATTACTAGGTTTAAAGGGCTTGGTGAAATATCTCCTGATGAATTTAAAAACTTCATCGGCGAGGATATCCGCCTTGATCCGGTTCGTTTAACTCGCGACGATACCATAAACGATCTTCTTAGCTTTTATATGGGTAAGAACACACCTGAGAGACAGGACTTCATCATCGAAAACCTTAGAATCGAAGAGGACGTTGTAGAAGACGATTCTAACCCTTTGGATGAAGAAGAAATAGAGCTTGAAGTGGCATAATTTTAATACAATGATGAACTCACTATCTTTTTGTCATTCCCGCGCAGGCGGGAATCTAGTTTTTAAAACAATAGATTCCGGGTCTTCGCCCGGAATGACAAGTAAGCCATAGTTTTATTGCAGTACAGCATTTTACAAGAAATACAAAATTCAGATAACTAATTTAGGAAATGCGTTTAGACGATTTTGATGCGGATGAGCTGTTGAACGAGGAAAACACTCGGCAAACATCAGCCGATGAACATGCAAGAATAACAAAAATTACCGGTGATACATCCAAAAAGGTTCACCTTACAGGGATGTACAAGAACTGGTTTCTCGATTACGCATCTTACGTAATCCTTGAGCGTGCTGTACCCCACCTTGACGATGGATTAAAACCAGTTCAACGAAGAATTCTTCATTCGATGAAACGTCTCGATGATGGACGTTACAATAAAGTTGCAAACATCATCGGACACACCATGCAATTTCACCCCCACGGTGATGCTTCAATCGGTGATGCACTTGTTCAGCTTGGACAAAAGGAATTGCTTATCGATCAACAAGGAAACTGGGGGAATATACTTACTGGCGATAGCGCTGCTGCTCCTCGTTACATTGAGGCTCGACTTTCAAAATTTGCATTGGATGTTGTTTTCGACCCAAAAACAACTGAGTGGATGCTCAGCTACGACGGCCGAAATCAGGAACCTATTACTCTACCTGTAAAATTTCCACTTCTTCTTGCTCAAGGGGTTGAAGGTATTGCTGTAGGTTTGGCTTCAAAAATCCTACCTCATAACTTTAACGAACTGATTGATGCCGCAATCTCATACCTTAAAAGTCATGACTTTGAGCTATACCCCGATTTCCCAACTGGGGGGTTAGCCGATTGCACACGCTATAACGACGGGATTCGCGGAGGAGCAGTGAAGGTTCGAGCAAAAATCCAAAAGATTGATAAAAAGACCCTTTCAATTACTGAATTACCTTTTGGAAAAACTACCTCATCATTAATTGAATCGATTGTAAAGGCTAGTGATAAAGGGAAAATCAAGATCAAGAAAATCGACGATAACACAGCCAGCAATGTTGAAATACTAATCCATCTTCCAGCCGATGTTTCGCCAGATGTGACCATTGATGCGCTTTACGCATTTACCGATTGCGAAATCTCAATATCAGCAAACTCATGCGTAATCTACGATGACAAACCTCGTTTTATGGGGGTTAAGGACATCCTTAGAGCATCTGTTGATCACACCAAATTCTTACTCACCTGGGAGCTTAAAAATCGTCTACATGAACTTGAAGAAGATTGGCATTACTCGTCGCTAGAGAAGATTTTCTTCGAAAAGAGGATCTACCGTGAGCTAGAAAAGGATACTGAAACTTGGGAGATGGTAATTGATGCCATTGATAAGGGTTTTGCCCCTTACAAGAAGCTTTTCAAACGCGAAATTACCAGAGAAGATCTTCTTAAACTAACTGAAAAACCTGTTCGCAAGATTTCGAAGTTTGATATAAAGAAAGCCGACGAGCACATTAAGGCTGTTGTTGAAGAAATTGAGGAGGTAAAAAATCATCTTAACAATATTATCCCTTACACAATCAACTACTATCAGCAGATTAAGAAAAAATACGGGAAAGGACGTGAACGTCGGACTGAGCTCCGCAGCTTTGATACCATTCAGGCAACTCAAGTTGTTGTAGCAAACGAAAAACTTTACGTTAACCGCGAAGAGGGGTTCTTTGGTACTGGGCTTAAAAAGGACGAGTATGTTAGCGATTGCTCTGATATTGATGATATTATTGTATTCCTAAAAACAGGCAAATACTACATTACTAAGGTAAAGGACAAGGACTTTGTGGGCAAAGATATTATCCACATTGCTGTTTTTAAGAAGAACGATCAACGAACAATTTACAACGTAGTTTACCGCGATGGCCGTAACGGATCAATTATGATGAAACGTTGCGCCATTACCGGTGTTACCCGCGATAAAGAGTACGATATAGGAAAGGGAACCGAGGGTTCTCAAGTTCTCTACATGAGCGCAAACCCCAACGGTGAAGCAGAGGTTCTTAAAGTGTTCCTAAAACCAAAACCAAGGTTGCGTAACCTTATCATCGAACTCGATTTTAGCCAGCTGGCTATTAAAGGACGTAGCTCAATGGGAAACATATTTACCCGTTACGCAATCCATAAAATTCAGCTGAAAGAAAAGGGTGTAAGCACACTTGGTGGTCATAAAATTTGGATCGATGAGGATGTTCTAAGACTCAACCCCGATGGGCGTGGTAAGTACTTGGGAGAGTTCCTTGAAGGCGAAAAAATACTAGTGGTTAATGGAGATGGAACTTATAGCTTAACAGGGTTTGACTTCTCGGTTCGCTTTGAGAACAATCCAATTATCATTGAGAAGTTCGTTGCCGATAAAGTATTCTCAGCAGTTTATTTTGATGGTGAACAGGATTTCTACTACCTAAAACGTTTCGCTTTTGAACCAACTGAAAAACCTCAATCATTCATAGCTGAGGAGGAAGGATCAAAGTTCATTGCCATAAGCGATGATGACTTCCCTTGCCTCGAGATCACCTTTAAAGGTAAACACGCGAAGAAAGATCCTGAACAGGTTGATGTTTATGAGTTTATTGCCGTTAAGGGTTACAAGGCTAAAGGTAAACGATTAACCACTAATGAGGTTAAAGCTATCACCTTTATTGAACCATTGCAAAAGGATATTCCAATGCCTGAAGGAGAAGAAGATGATGAAGAGGTAGAAGAAAATGATCCCAATAGTAACGAAGAAACATCTGCAACACAGATGGAATTAGGAATTTAGCTCACCTAACAATAAATCGAAAACCCTAGATCGTTATTGACCTAGGGTTTTTTTGTACATATACGACAATTAAAAGAAAAGGAGATAATTCCTCTGCTGGGCGAAGTCTGAGGCTTTGCCCTAACTAAAGAGCAGTCTCCAATTGCATGTATTTAGTGTTGTGCTGTAAGATAGAACTTATGCTGTCAAAAAATTGCAATTTAATCATGCGTAATTTGAAATCTAAGGTTATCTAGAATAGTTATTAACAGAACTTTAATAATCATTATATTAGTTTTATATTTGCATTGGAAAAAGACATTTTACCAAGACATACCGGAAAAGATAACTTCCAAGAAATAATAAGCAGACACGCTTATAAGGTCCGTAGGGAAGACACTCCCAAAGAAATCAAAATTTTAGTAGGAAAAGACAATTTCCAAGATTAACTCAGAGAAGAGTAGTTTTCCTTATTAAATTTTAAAAAATACAAATATGGAAGTTTTTCTTGCAATCATAATTCCGTTCCTAATTTGGATACCAATCATGGTGTTCATTCTAGGTCGTTACAAGGTGTCCAAAATACGGGCAATGGCAGAGTTCATTAAGACAGTCCTTAAAAGTTTTTTCCACTGATTGCCCTAAAGTTAAGAAAAAGTAGGGGCACCTTAGACACCTTTTTCTTTTAACATGAGAACTTCAGTTCGTCTTAGGCTATAAAAACAAAGAAGTCCTGACGGCGGTTACAATCGCCGTCGTTCTATTGTAGCATGCTAAGCCTGCGAATTAGAAAAGACAATACCTCTCTTTAATACGTAAAAGCCCCAAAACATTCCTGTTCTGGGGCTTTGTTTTCGATTGAATAATGCAAACAACTAGAAAAATAAAAGATAGTTTCTAATAAAATTGATAATACCAAAGAAAATTATGCACGTTCCTATTATAATAAGCGCAATAAATGCCAATGCTGCAATTAACAAAAATCCAGTATTCGCTTCTTCCGATTTAGTTTTCGTACCATCGCTCCAATGGGTAACAACAGCATAGGTAGCAGGAGTTGCAGCAACAATTGCCAAAACAGTTTTAATCAAACCGCTCGAAAACTTTTTCCCTCCAAACCATTCCATTCTTTTCTCAATCAAGAATTGTGGGGCAAAGCTGGCCATAACATAGAATATCATTGAACCCCAAAGCCACCATAAGCTGAAGAATTTTTGGAAGAAACTTCCTTGCCCCGATCCAACAAAATAGAAGAAAAGCATCACTAAAAGCGAAACAACTAATAACGACCAGCTACCTGCAAATGAACGTTTTGTTCTTTCATTTATAATTCCACCCAATTCGTTCATTCGATTAATAACGGTTGGGTCGGTTGGATAGTAAGTTTTAGCCTCATTAATAAGCGCAACCGAACGCTTTACGTGAACCATCCTACGAGGGATGTAATAGGTTTCACCATCCTCGGCTTTGAAAGAATGCCACTGACCCAGAACATTCTCAAGCAGCTCAGCGGCTTTCGCATTCTCCTCATCGGTTGCTTTTGGTCCCATCCCGTTTGATAATCTTGCATCCTCCATTCCTGCTGGAGTTACCTCAACATAGTACTTTTTGCGTAGTACAAGAACCATATAAACAAGTCCGCCTGCAAAAGCCCCAAGCACAGCAATACCCATTATTAAATTGACCGCCTTTTTGCCAGTTGATTCCTCTGTTTTGGTTTGATCAGTGGCGACCTTTTGATCCTGGGCAAAAACACCCTGAATTGCAAAAACAGAAAGCATAAGAGCTCCAATAAAAGCAAAGATTTTTTTTCTCATACTATTTAGATTTTGGTATACGTGAATTTGTTTTTGATTTAAATCAATATTCAAGTTTAGCAAGCATCTAACACCCCGGCAAATAATGGTTGTACGGATTTATAAATCGGAACAAGAAGTAATTTTTAACTACTGATTTACAATGGCTTATTGGACTCTCTCCATTGAGTAGGCGTTACACCTTTTAGGCTTCGGAATGAAGTATTGAAAGTTGACTTTGAGCTAAAACCAGCAGCCTGAGCAATAGCCTCGATGGTTAAATTATCCATTTTGTTGTTTAGTAGAAGAGAACATGCCTTTTCGATACGATGTTGATTCAATAACTGCGAAAAGTTGGTTTTATATTCATCATTTATAAACCTAGAAAGGTATGTTGTATTCGTCTTTAATATTTCAGATAGTTTTTGAAGAGTAATATCTGGCTGTGTAAATATTTCATCGTTTATGAATACTTTCTCGAATTCACACTTAAACGTTGCAGGTAAAGGAGTACTAATCCGTTTTGCCCCCTTTACAAACTGACCTTTATAAGACTTCCCATTATAGTTTGAATTTTTAATCCTGAAAAAATAAACTACAAAGAATGCAATAACAAGTATTGATCCAATAATAATAAGCAAAATCAGCCTCTTAATTGCCCCTAATCTACTCCCTAACCTTTTAATAGTTGATTCCTTTGCATCGAGTTGATACTTTGCATTCACCTCAACAACCTGCTGATTAACCTTTTCGTTAACCATTTTTGATTGAATGTAAGCTGCCCTCTCACTATAAAACAAACTACTATCTAATCTATTTGTTTTTCGATATACATCGACTAATCCCTTATATATATCGGGTAGGTAATAATTGTAGGGGCCTGCTTTAGCGAGGTTTTTTGCTTTGATCAACGCATTTATTGCTTCGTCATTGCGATCCTCTTTTATATAAATGCTACTTAGCGCTATATATATGTGAGTACGATGAATCTTTTCATTAATACTAATTGCTTTTGCTAATGCCTCTTCTAGCATTTGTTCTGCTTCGTTTAGGCTGTCTATATCAATTAACACTTTTGAGGTTTGAATTCGAGAGTAAAGAAAAACTATTGGGTCTTTCACTGAGTTTGAAAAAAGTACGGCTTTTCTTAAATACTTCAACCCAACTTTAACATCACTCCCTGCAGCACCCAATCCATAGTTGGTGTAAGCAACAGCGATAACTAGAGTATCTTTACTAAGCAATGCATAATAAAGGCATGAGTCCATTAAGCCATGAGTGGTATTTGACCCAATATTGGTAAGCAGTAGTGCGTTGAGTGCTCTGAAATTATCCGAAAGGGATTTATAGTTTTTTCGAAGTCGATTAACCTTTAACCTTTCATAGCAAATTACTATTGCTGAATCGTTTTGTCCTTGCTCTGAGTAGAGTTGTTCGAGTTTAGAAAGCCCTTTCAGAAAGTAAGTTGTATCACCATTTAACCTACTCTCCGAAATGGCTTGATTTAAGTAAAGTTTTGCCTGTTTGAAATCTTTCTGCTCCAAACTCTTTTGTGCTAAACTCCAAATTTCTGAAGTTTTGCTCTGTTTGTTCTCAGCAAAAACGGTGCTTGTAACAACAAGCATTGACAATAAAAGGCAATAATAAATGCGAAGCATTCTCAAAAATAAGTAACTACAATTCTATACTATAAATCTACTCGTTTTATAATTGAAAGTTGAAGATCTTTTATCTTTTTAATCAATTCAGGTTTTGATAGATTTAATTTTATGAACTTTATATCGGATATTGCACAAAGGCAATATTTACGCCACAAATAAACAGCAATTGCGCTGACTGGTAGACTAATTAAGTAGTACAGTGCATATAAACCATTTCCCGAGACTGCCCAAAAGATTAGAGTTTGGATTAAAAACATAATCGGGAAAACAAACATTGCAACTACAAACCGTATTGAACTTATAAATTGATCGTCCTTTACCTTTTTGCTTAGCTTATATGGAGCTAAAATCGAAACGATATTATTCAAATAACCATATATAAAAAGTGGCAAGGTTGCCAGCAATAGTGGTATTCTAACAATTAGGCTCCATAATTTTAAGGTTGATGTACTAATTGACTTTGAAGTCAATCCACTCTCTTTAATCAATCTGGAATATTCCTTAATATCTTCCATTAAAGTTTGAAACGATTGCTGATTCGAAACCTTTATCTCATCAACCTTAGCAATCATCTTTTTATCAACCTCAAATTGCGAGTTGTGTTTGCACGATAACTTGTTAGCCTTAATGTAAACTGGGGTTGCTATCTCTCTTAGCATTTCGTACTCATCGTAGTAAGCCTCATCATCAATTTGAATCATCTCCTTTTTCATTCCTTCTTCGAGCTCCTCAATCAAAGCGTTGTAAGCCAATGCTGGATTTTGGTTATATAGTTCAAGGTGCTTGCTGATATCAATTGGCTCCCCAAGGCGAATAAGAAGTTTGCTCCTAAAATTTATGTAATTGGAATAGTTTAACCCAACCGGAACAATATGAATTTTAAGCTCGTTGTTACATGCATCCTCTGCCTGAAATGCTATACGAGCGATGCCCTTCTTCAGCGGACGAAGCCTGCGCTTGCCCATATGATTGCCCTCAGGTAGAATGCCAATCCCGTTCCTGTTTTTTAGAACATCTAGAGTTTTCCTGAATATATCATCATTTAGAGAAAGGTTTTGATAGCCATCACGAATACGGTAAACAGGAAGTATCTTTAAGAAAGTAAGTATTTTAATCAGTGTTTTAGATTTAAAAATATCTGCGCGGGCTAAAAATACTGGTTGCCATCGTTTTATAGCTAAAACAGCCAAAGCATCGATAAGAGAGTTTTGATGGTTTGGTGCAAATATCAAACTCTTGTCTTTAGGAAGTTTCTTAAGTCCAACGACTGTTGTTCTGAAATAGATTTTAAAGCAAAAATCGTGATACGACTTTAAAAGATGGTAACCAAGCGACCATTGTTCAATTTTCTCTCTATCTGTTGGCATAGATTAAATATCGTTTTCAGTTCAAAGGATCGTAAAAATGACTAATTCTTTTCAATTTGCCAAAAAGGGATAGCAAAGAGCTGTTTAATTTTTTTCAAATCCTTTAATCTTTTTTCAATTTTTAGTGTTTCTTAAAAACTGGCTATAAACACATATCAATAAAAACCCTATTTTTGATAGGGATGAAATTGAATCAATATGATTAAAGATTTCTTTAAAAAAGCATTTCACCTTTACTACGATGGCTTTAAAAGCATGACTGTAGGTAAAACCCTTTGGGCAATAATTATCATTAAACTTTTTATATTGTTTTTTGTGCTCAAACTGTTTTTCTTCCCCGATTTGCTCAAAAAAAATTTCAAAACAGATGAAGAGCGAAGCAACCATGTAATTGAACAATTAACTAAAAACAAATAACCCAGATATGATTGAGAGTTTAGACCTTTCGTTGGTCGACTGGTCGCGTGCCCAGTTCGCGCTAACAGCTATGTATCACTGGATATTCGTACCACTAACCCTTGGTCTTGCGTTTATTATCGCTTTTATGGAGACCATCTACGTCAAAACTGGCAATGAAGAGTGGAAGCGAATTACTAAATTTTGGATGACCCTTTTTGGAATCAACTTTGCTATTGGCATTGCTACAGGCATAATCCTAGAGTTTGAGTTTGGCACCAACTGGAGCAACTACTCTTGGTTTGTTGGTGACATATTTGGAGCCCCTCTTGCCATTGAGGGAATCATGGCGTTTTTCATGGAATCTACCTTTATTGCTGTAATGTTCTTTGGTTGGAACAAGGTTAGTAAGAAGTTCCATCTACTTTCAACTTGGCTGGTAGCCATTGGAGCAAATCTATCGGCGCTATGGATTCTGGTTGCTAACGCATGGATGCAGTATCCTGCAGGAATGCACTTCAACCCTGATACTGCACGAAACGAAATGCTTAACTTCTGGGAGGTGCTTTTCTCGCCAGTTGCAGTAAACAAGTTTTTGCATACTATATCTCAAGGATTTTTGATTGCATCAGTTTTTGTGATTGGCATTAGCGCTTGGTACCTTTTAAAGAAAAGGCATCTACTTTTAGCCAAGCGAAGCATTATCATTGCATCGGTTTTCGGATTGCTATCATCGCTGTTTGTAGCGTTTACTGGCGATGGATCAGCTGTACAGGTTGCCCAAAAGCAACCCATGAAACTGGCTGCACTTGAGGGATTGTACAAAGGAAGCGAGGGTGCTGGCTTGGTGGTAATTGGCATGCCAACTCCAAATAAGGTTTATAATGATAACAAAGATCCCTACTTGTTTTCAATTGAGATACCAAAAATGCTATCAATACTTGGGTATCATGATAAAGATGCTTTTGTACCCGGTATTACCGACATTATTGAAGGAGGTTATACATATAAAAATAAAAATGGCGATGAAACCATTGCATTGCCAACTGCCAAAAAGATTGAAAAGGGGAAACTGGCAATTCAAGCACTTGCAGATTATAAAACCGCTAAAGATTCAGGAAACAAGGAGATGATGGAATATCATAAAAAAATTCTCGATGAGAATTTTGAGTTCTTTGGTTACGGTTACCTAAAAGATCCAACCAAGATAATCCCTAATATTCCCTTGGTTTTTTACAGCTTTAGGGTTATGGTTGCGCTTGGATTTCTCTTCATTCTGTTCTTTGCATTGGTTCTATACCTTATCCTTAAAAACAAACTGGAAGGTAAAAGGTGGTTACTTAGAGCATCAATTTTTATGATTCCCCTGGCATACCTTGCTAGTCAAGCAGGTTGGATTGTTGCCGAGGTTGGTCGTCAACCCTGGGTAATACAGGATATTTTACCAACATATGCCGCAGTATCGAGCATAGGAACTGGTGCCGTACAGGTTACATTCTTCCTTTTCTTTGCAATATTCACAACACTGCTTATTGCAGAACTGAAGATTATGTTTAAACAGATTAAAAATGGACCTAAAGAAGGAGGAAACTAGCCATGATAGATAGCACATACATTTTACTTCAACAATACTGGTGGTTTATCGTTTCGCTTCTTGGCGCAATGCTAGTATTCCTACTATTTGTTCAGGGTGGACAAACATTGATATATACCCTAGGTAAAAATGAAACCGAACGCACAATGCTTGTTAACGCACTGGGTCGTAAATGGGAATTCACCTTTACCACTTTGGTAACATTCGGTGGCGCATTCTTCGCATCATTTCCACTCTTCTACTCTACCAGTTTTGGTGGTGCATACTGGGTGTGGATTGCAATACTATTTTGTTTTATTGTTCAGGCAATCTCCTATGAATACCGAACTAAACCCAATAACTTTTTAGGGCAGCGAACCTACGAAGCGTTTCTATTTGTTAACGGATTACTAGGAACAATTCTGCTTGGAACTGCTGTTGCTACCTTCTTCACCGGATCGATGTTCTCGGTTGAGAAGATGAACCTTACAAACATTGCAAATCCAATAATATCATCGTGGAAAACACCTTGGCATGGGTTGGAGGCAGCAATTAATTTTCATAATCTATCGCTTGGCTTAGCAGTTTTCTTTTTGGCAAGGATATTGGCAATCCTTTACTTTATGAATAGCATTGCTAATGAAAATATTTTTGAAAGAGCAAAGAAGCAGCTACTTTACAATACAATTCCATTCCTTGTATTCTTCCTAACCTTTGTTGTTTGGTTAATACTTCGCGATGGATTTGCAGTTAATCCTACCAACGGACAGGTTTCAATGGAATCGTTCAAATACCTCCATAACCTTATTGCAATGCCTGTAGTTCTAATACTTTTCTTAATTGGTGTTGTACTTGTATTATGGGGAATTTGGAAATCCTTTATTAGCAAATACACTAAGGGTATCTGGTTTACAGGAATTGGAACTGTTCTTACCGTTCTATCTCTTTTCCTCGTTGCTGGATATAATAATACAGCCTACTATCCATCAACATACAACCTGCAAAGTTCACTTACTATTTACAACAGCTCTTCGAGCAAGTTCACGCTAACCGTAATGAGCTTTGTTTCGTTGCTAGTTCCTTTTGTGCTGGCTTATATCTGGTACTCATGGAAATCAATCAATAGTAAAATGATTGATGAAGATGAGATGAAACAAGATGGACACGTTTATTAATGAAGAATGAAGGACTGTAGATTTTTTACATGAATTCGATTAAAATGTCATCCTGAGCAAAGCGAAGGATCTTATAACTTAAAATATAGATGCTTCACTTTGTTCAGCATGACAAAGATTTAATCATTATAAATATCAAAAATCAATTCATTACTTAAATACTAAACGAATTTTAATTAACTATAAAGGATATGACATATCTAACACAAATACTCTGGTTTCTTACTTGGCCGCTGCTAATCTTTATAAGCTATAAACTTTCGGTTTTGGCTTTGAAGTATTGGGAGAAGAAACAGGTTAAGGAATAACGAAGAACCCCAAGATTTTTTCTTGGGGTTTTCTCTTTTTAAAGTTTTCCGTAAAAGTTTGAGATATCAAAATAAACACTAACCTCTTTCCCTTCCTTTATTATAATTTTAATTATATCGTAAGGTTTCTTATTTTGAAAGGTTAAAGTCTGATTCACGATACGATACCCTGGATATCTTTGTCTTAGCCAAGCATATTCAGCGCTTACCCCTGTGCTTTCGGATTCCTCTTTTATCACAACAGGATTATCAAAGGATGTTCCTTCCTTAAAAAAAACCTCTGCATTATTCCCATTTGTTTCAGATTTATCTGTAATGTTTTTTGTTGTTGAACAAGAAATAATAAAACATAATGGGATCAAGTAAAAAAGTATGCGTTTCATAGCTATTTGTTTATTAATTGTTATTAATATTTTTAATGATAAATTCAATCAGTTTATTCGAAGATTCTTCAGGTGATTCATGATCGGTATTTAGAATTAAATCGGGATTAACAGGGTTTTCGTATAAATCGCTTATCCCAGTAAATTGGAGAACTTTGTCGGGATGGCCATCGGGCAGTAATGCCCTTTTGTAAAGACCCTTTGGATCTCTTTGGATCAGCGTATCAAGGCTGCAATTAATCCAAACCGTTTTAACCGATTTTGAGCTCTCAGATAATTCTCTACGAATGTTTTCGTAAGGGTTTATAGCCGAAATTATAGAGATCACTTTATTTCGTAACAGCAGCTTGCCAACAAACCCTAAGCGTCTTAGATTCTCAACCCGATCCTCGTAAGAAAAACCAAGCCCTTTGCATATTGTTTTTCGATACTCATCACCATCAATCACCTCAATAGAAACCCCCTGCTTAGCCAATTTGTTCTTGACAAGATTTGCTATGGTGGTTTTGCCAGAACCCGGAAGACCCGTAAATTGGATTAATAACATATACTTATTTGTGTGAAAAAATAAAATCTAATCGCCGCCACCTCCTGAATCGGAACTATCGCTCCCCCCTGAGTCGCCACTATCACCCCAAGAATCACCTGCTCCTGCTCCTCCAAAATGTCCACCACCGCCACCCTCAAAATGGGTTGTATCAGTATCGGGAAATGATTCTGCGCCGGGATTCAGCATAATAAAAGAATCAGAATCCGAACTCGGTGAACTAGTTGTTCTGCCATTCTTGAATAGCAATACAAAAATGACAATAATGACTGCTACAACAATTATAAATATTAGCATAGGATTATCTCCTTAAAAGTTAAAGGTAGTAAAAATGCAGCATCTGCAAATTTTGCGCAACGTTTGCTGCTAAATTGTCGGCCGGGATGAAGACGGCAACGTCTTTATCCCCCGACAATTTAGGTTACAAGGTAGGAAAAATTTAGCATCGCGAAATCTGCTCGGCTGAAATTTAGCAGCTGTTGTACGCAGTTGTTATCACCCAAAACAATATTTTGCAATAAATTTATCTTTAGGAACTTTTTTAACAATTAAGTCTGATTTTATCCGGAGAAGTTCCTTTCCTGTGTCTAGAAACACTGGAAAATTTGCATAATTCCAAACTTTTCTCCTCCATTTCCATGAGTATTTATAGTTTTGGTTTGCTTCATCATGTGATTTGTTTTCTTCTATTAATTTTTCAATCACTGTTCTTGCTTCAATAAAAACTGGCTGAAACAAGTTTTTCCTTAAAGATATAAGATCAATACAATTTGAATTTGGTTTTAACCCTGAAAGAATTTGACTTACTAAATTATCAATTTCTTTTTCGAAATGTTTTATTAAATTCTTTATTGTTTCAATGGGACTTCGACTAATATTTTGCAGAGTTTGTTTTCTCATATAATAAAGTTCCTCCTCAATATTACGTGGCACTTTAATGAAACCGTTAAGCCATTGCTTAAAAAAATTGTATTCTAGAGTTTTTATTTCAGCTAAAATAGATTCTATCGGAAGTGTTTTAATTGAAATTTCTTCTGCATATACAACCCAAATCATTTTTTCATAGAACTTTTCTCTTGATTCTAGTTCGATTTTCTCAATTGGGGATTTTTGAAATTCAATCACTAATTCTTTGGATGGAATAAGAATGTCTGCAATATGTTTTTCGCTATTACATTTATCAAACCTTATTTTTTCTTGCCATTCTATTGGGAATTTATTTTTCCATTCACGGTGCCATTCTGTTTCATGTTCCCACCAGTGGTCACAATTAAATCCACTTTTGTGCGCCCAATGATGCACTTTAATTTGGCCACATTTTGGAATTAAATCTGTTTCACAACATTGGCAAATCGCAACTTGTCCATGTTTTGGCTCGATTCTTTCCCTTGTCTTTTTGTCAAGACCAAATTTCATTTTTGCTTTGTAGTTAAGCAATTGCGTACAACGGTTTCGTGGCAAGGAATGTTGGGGAGTAAATACTCGAACATCTATCCCACGGTAAACTGATACTAAAGTACTAAAAACTTGCTTATCTGCGTATAAACCCCAATGTTTTTTGCCACGTGTTAGCAGGAGCAGCATCGGGAAAGCCGATCTGCGCACTGCTATACGCCAATTCCCATGCAGGGAGCGGGCACGGCTTGCGCAACCGCGCATGGTGCGATTTTGCAAATTAGGAACAAGGCAAAATCGCGGTCAGGATTGCGCAAGCCCGGCTACGCGGTGGTGAAGCTCGGTGAAAAGGGTGTTTTGGTGCGAATGGGATCTACCCAGGTTCACTTCGAAATCGCCGTGCGCGATGGCCTATCCTGCGTTAGCACCAGCGGGTGGGCGTGCTTGCGATTGCGTTCATGATACGCTTTTGTACTTTTTTTAAAACAAAAGCGTGACCAGCAAGCGCAAGCGCAGGGCTTTGGACGTTATGAATAAACGAAAAAAAGATGGGTTGGGGGAGAGCGTACCGTGAAAGCTAACCGAAAGAATAGGAAAGAAACTTTTACATATACCTGTTACTGCTAACTACTTATAAATAAACCAAAAGCAATGCTATCAATACTTATAAAATATATAACTGCACCCTTTATCAAAGGTAGCAATAAAATAAATTGAAAATTATCCTTCCCCTGACTGATAGATTGACGCTATCTACACTCTGCATTTACAACTGCAATCCTTTGTCGGATGTAGGTTCTAAACGAGCTTAAGTCCTGAGAAAAGGGGTAACTATCGTAAGAAATATTGTACCCGCTAGTATAGCTAGATATTGCGCTTTGCATCTGCTGAATACGACCAATTACATAGCTCTCGGTGTAATACCCGCTATCTACCATACTTGTGAGGTAAGCTTTATAATCAATCATGTATTGCGGTATGGCTAAAATGCGTTTAACCAGTATCGGGTTGCATGATGTACCTGAGTTATCGCCCCAATGTATTACCGATGAGGTTGATGTTTCGGGACCAAAGGTGTTTATCCCAAATGTTCGATCGTAGTCGTAGGGTAAAAAGCTCCATTTATTATTAGAGGGGTTTTTATATAGGTAGTAATTATTGCCTCCGCGCCAGTAATCATCGGCCATACCAATCATAACGTTAACAGCCAAGGCCCTCAAAAAAGCCTGCACATCAATTTTACTCTCCAATTGCTCTTTAGTAGGGTTACCGTTAAGGAAAGTAATCAGGCTATTTAAATCATTCACTCCAGTTCCTGTTGGGTCTTCCTTTAAATCGTAGGCAGGGTGGTAGGGTGAAAAACCTGAAGTAAAAACTGCGTTACTAGATGGATCGGTCTTTTCCTCCCCTATTCTACCTGTTTTTAGGCTTCCATCAAAATCGTTTGTGGTAAGATCGGCTGGGCCAAAATCCTGCCACAAGCACTTAAACATTGTCCCATCGGCTCCGGCATTTCTCTTTCGAATCCATGTTTTATCAATATCCTCAAATGCAAGATAAACTCCAATGTACCGTTCACTTTCGGAACCTATTTTAATATATAACTTTGCAAAGGTTGAATGAACAACATCCACCCCAAAGCTCCGAAACAGATCGTAGCTCAGCGCCTCACGAATGTATGATTGATCATCCTTGTTATACTTTAAGTTAATTGCCTTTACATTGTCTAGCAACTGCTGATTTTTTAGTGCTGTATTTGTTGGTATATCAACCGATGGAGCCCCGTAAGCAGACTCATCCTTGCTAAAATCGTGATTGAGTTTTATTTTAAAATGAACCCGGTTAAGCTGATTAGACGTGAGATGGTTTCCATATCCATCTTCGGGTCGTTTACGACTAGTATTTCCTCTCAACCGTACACCAACACCCAAGAGCGTAAGGTCTAAACCGTTCCCAGTTATCCTACACTTTGCAAAACGATACATTTCGTTCCTATTATTCATATCAAAATCGTGTAAAAGGCCATTCCATTCCTCCTCGGTAAAAAACAGGCGAATCTCTATTACAGAAGTTGGATTGAAGAAATTTTCGAAACTATTTCCCAATAATGGTAGCTTTGGGATGCTCCAATTGGGGCTTGTTATTGAAGTAGTTGGATTGTGTGGATCGTCGTTAGAGTTATTCTCCTCTTTCTTACATGTAAAAAGCGAAATCGCTAAAACCAAAAACAGGAAACCTCTCAACATATTTTTCATCATCAGCTATATATTAATGTAAAATTTTACCTCTTTACAATAAAATGAAAACACAAACTTAAACCAATATCGCAATTAAAAATCTTGTTTAACCAAAAGAATTCGTTACAAATCAGCTTAAAAAATTCAAAATATTACTATTTTCAATGTTTAATCAAAACTGCCCATAAACAAACCTAAAATAACCATGAAAAAGAACCCCAAACGAATAGGTATTGCATTATTTGTAGTATTTATTGGTGCATTTATAGCAATATTTAGTAATCGGCATCATAAAGTCGATCTAAAAGGAAAAGATTTCAGCAGCTACATTTCCGCATACACTAACGGCGTAATCTCGAATCATAGTATTATTCGAGTTGTATTTGCGTCCGATTTTGCAGGAAATTCCGTTACCGGCACAGTTGCTGATAAGAATCTGATTAGTTTTAGTCCATCAATAAAGGGCGAAATGATTTGGGTTAATTCCCGAACTGTTGAGTTTACACCATATAGCCCACTTCCTGAAGATAAAGAATATACTGTAACTGTTTCACTTAGCAGGATAGTAAAAGATATTCCAAAGGGGTTTGAAGAGTTTGAATTCACTTTTCGTACCATTAAACAGTCGATGGAAGTGATTGTTAATGGGCTTGAGTTCTATCAGGAAGCCAGTAAAATGGAGCGTCGTTTAAACGGTACAGTTAACACTGCCGATTTTGCCGATGCAGAAGCAATTAAAAAAACAATTGAAGCTAAGCAAGGGAACGATAAGCTTGATATGACATGGGAAAGCTCATCCGATGGGAAATTGCATCGATTCTGGGTCGAAAATATCAAGCAAGGGGATGTTCCTTCAAAGGTAACCCTAAATTGCGATGGAGACCCTATCAACACTAACTTCTCAAACAAAATTGATTACGAAATACCTGTTAAGGGTGAATTCCGAATACTATCAACAAGGGTAATCCAAAACCCAGAACAATACGTTGAGATTCGTTTTTCAGAACCGCTCGATCAAAACCAAAATCTTCAAGGACTCATCACTTGCACCGGAATCTCAGATCTTAGAATGATAACTGAAGGAAATATTATAAAAGTTTACCCTTCAGATCGCCAGAACGGAACCTATAACTTAAATGTTGCTGAAGGAATTAAAGGGTTTGGCGGTCAGAAACTTGGAGAAGCCGCCGTTTTACCAGTTCAGTTCGAAGTATACAAACCTGAAGTTAAAATGATTGGCGAAGGGGTAATTATTCCATCAACCAAAGGTATACTTCTTCCTTTCCAAGCAGTTAGCCTAAGGGCTGTTGACGTTGAGATTATTAGAATTTTCGAAGATAATATTGCCCAATTCTTACAAGTAAATAACCTAGCGGGTAGTTCCGAACTACACAGAGTTGGAAGAATGTTGCTTAAAAAGACGATTCTACTTAATGCGGGGGGAGAAATTGATTATGGAGCATGGAATACATTCCATATTGATTTATCAAAACTAATAAGTGCAGAGCCAGGGGCTATTTATCAAGTTAAAATATCGTTCCGAAAAAGTTATTCGGCCTATGGCTGTGAAGGAAAAACAAACACAGAGCCCATTCAAATAACTCAAGAAACATATGATCCCAGCGACGACGTACATCAAACATATTACTACTATGATGAAGGGGACTACTACTATGAAGAAGGAGAAAGTTACAATTGGCAAGAAAGGGATAATCCCTGTCACTCAACATACTATTACAACAAAGAGGTTAAAAGAAATATTCTTGCATCAAATCTTGGTATTTTAGCAAAAAGGGGTACTGATGGTTCGTCGATATTTGTAGTTACCGATCTGCTTACTGCAAAACCTATATCAGGAGTTACCCTTGAAGTTTACAACTATCAGCAAAGAATTATGGCTACCGCCTCAACCGATGGTGATGGCATTGCTAAGATTGAGTTCAAGAGGCCAGAGAAACCATTTCTTGTTATTGCAAAACAAGGAGATCAACGCGGTTACCTAAAACTTGACGATGGTTCATCGCTATCACTAAGCGCGTTTGACATTTCGGGAGAAGCCGTACAACGAGGAATTAAAGGACTAATTTATGGTGAACGAGGAGTTTGGCGCCCTGGAGATACATTATTTCTATCATTTATACTAGAAGATAAAAACAAGACCCTGCCCGAAAATGACCCAACCTCTTTCGAACTATTAGATCCAAAAGGACAGGTAGTTTATAAAACAGTATCTACATCCAGTGTAAATGGAGTATATGCTTTCCCTGTCGCAACCGCACAGGATGCGCCAACCGGAAGCTATACTGCACGGGTAAGAATTGGCGGGGCAACCTTTACTCAACCTGTAAGGGTTGAAACAATAATGCCAAATCGCCTTAAACTTAACCTCGATTTTGGTGTAGATGAGCTGAAAATTAATCGTAGTATTTCAGCAAATCTAAACGCTAAATGGTTACATGGTGCACCTGCACGGAATCTTAAGGCAAAGGTTGAAATCACCTTAAGTCCATCAACTACAACTTTTAAAAACTATAAAGGATTTTCATTCGATGACCAAGCCCGAACCTTCTCATCTGAGGAGCAAAGCATTTTTGATGGGATTCTCAACGAAAACGGGAATGCCTCATTTAGTCCAAGAATTGATGTCCGGGCATCGGCTCCGGGTGTTCTAAAAGCCAGCTTTAAGGTAAGGGTATTCGAAGAGGGAGGAAATTTTAGTATTGATAAGTTTTCAATGCCGTTCTATCCATTCGAAACTTTTGTAGGTGTTAAGATGCCCGATCCTGGAACACGCGGGAATATGTTTGTTACCGACACCGATCAAAAACTTAAAGTGGTTACAGTTAATTCCGATGGCTACCCAGTATCAAAGAGCGGGTTAAAAGTTGAAGTTTATAAACTCGATTGGAGATGGTGGTGGGAGCAGAATTCCGATGATCTCTCGAATTACGTTTCAAACTCATATTCAAAAATAGTACAACGTGGATACGTTAGCACCGGCTCAAACGGGGAAGGTGAATTCAATGTTCGAATCAACCAACCTGAATGGGGGCGTTTTCTAATCAGGGTAATTGACCCAGATGGTGGCCACGCCGCAGGAACTATTGCGTATTTTGATTGGCCAGGATGGGTAAAACGCGATCGCAATAGAAACCCAGAGGCTGCAAGTATGCTGGTTTTCTCATCGGATAAGCAAGATTACAAAGTTGGAGAAAAAGTTAACCTCACTATTCCAACTGCAGAAGGTGGAAATGTGTTTGTAAGTATTGAAAACGGAATTAACGTAATAGAAACTTACTGGGTTGAGGCTAAAAAGGGTGAAACACGCTTTTCTTTCGAGGTCACCGATAAAATGACCCCAAATATATACGTTCATGCTACTTTTATTCAACCCCATGGACAAACCACAAACGATCTTCCGATTAGGCTTTATGGCATTGTTCCACTCATGATTGTTGATCCAGAAACACATCTTAATCCGATTATTTCTCTACCAGAGGAATTGAAACCCGAAGAGAAAGTCAATATAACTGTTTCGGAAAAAGATGGAAAAGAAATGACAGTTACACTTGCCGTTGTTGATGAGGGGCTACTCGATATTACCCGTTTTAAAACACCTGATCCTTGGAGTCGCTTTTACGCTCGTGAAGCACTCGGTGTTAAGACATGGGATTTATTCGACATGGTTATGGGTGCAGATGCAGGTAAGATGCTTCGCATTATCTCGATTGGTGGTGATGAGGCCTTAATCAACAAAGGGGATCGATCGGCAAATCGATTCAAACCTGTTGTGAAATACATTGGTCCATTTACCGTTGAAAAGGGTGAGAAGAAAAAAATAAGCTTCATTATGCCTAACTATATTGGCTCAGTTAGAGTAATGGTTGTTGCAGCAAAGGATGGCGCATATGGCTCAGCAGAAAAGGCTATTCCTGTTCGCAAACCTTTAATGGTACTATCAACCCTACCTAGAGTTCTTGGACCGGCCGAAGAAGTTGTACTTCCTGTTACTGTTTTTGCAATGGATAAAAAGGTGAAATCAGTAAAGGTGAAAGTTGAGCTAAACGACTTACTTATACCAGTTGGTGAGATGGAAAAGACCATCAACTTTAGTGAAATTGGTGATCAGGTTGTTAAATTCAACCTTAAAGTTGCATCAAAACTCGGAATTGGCAGGGTTAAAGTAATAGCTTCATGTAGTGGAAGTGAAGCAATACATGAAACCGAACTTGATGTAAGAAATCCAAATCCATCAATGACCTTGGTACAGGAAATCGCCTTAAATCCAAATCAAAAATGGAATACAACCTATAGTGCTTTTGGAATGGAGGGAACAAATAAAGCAACGCTTGAGTTTAGTACAATCCCTCCTATTAACCTTGGGAAAAGGCTAGCTTATCTTGTTGAGTACCCATATGGATGCTGTGAGCAAACCACTTCTGGTGCATTCCCTCAACTTTTCATTAGCAAACTCGCAGAAATTGATGTTGAAACTCAAGCTAAAGCACAAGAGAATGTTCGCATTGGTCTTGACAAGATGAGAACATTTAGAACAATCGATGGTGGTTTAGCATTATGGCCGGGCAGCCAGCAACCCGATGAATGGGCTACATCCTACGCCGGTCATTTTATGCTTGAAGCGGAGGCATTAGGCTATAGTATTCCTGCAGGAATAATGGAGGGCTGGAAGAAGTATCAGCGTCAAAGAGCACTAACATGGGCTCCTGCTTCAAATAGTGAATACTACAATAGCGATCTAATGCAAGCATATCGTTTATATACCCTCGCATTGGCTAAAGTTCCAGAAATAGGTGCCATGAACCGTCTACGCGAGTATCCATCGTTATCCATCTCTGCACGTTATAGGCTTGCTGCCGCATATGCATTAGCAGGAAATCCTGAGGCTGCAAAGAGTTTGATTCAAGGCAGATCAATTGACATCAAAGATTACAGGGAAATGGGCTATACCTACGGTTCCCTTATTCGTGACAAAGCGATGATTGCTGAGGCATATATTCTTATGAAAGACTTAAATGGGGTAATGCCTTTACTCCGTGATCTTTCAAATCAACTAAGTAAAGATTACTGGATGAGTACTCAAGAAATCTCCTTTAGCTTATTGGCTTTCTCAAAGTTCGCTGCAAACAACAAAGCAAATGAAGGTATTAATGTTTCATTAAAAACAGATAACTCAGAAAGCAAAAAGCTTAAAACTAATCTTAGTCTTGCTCAGCATAAATTTATGCCAGTACAAACCGGAGAAGGCAAAATTGATGTTACCAACAACAGTAATGGTGTTGTATTTGCACGCCTTATCACATCAGGACTTCCTATCGCTGGAAACGAAGTTCCTCAGTCGAGTAATCTAAATATGGAAGTAACCTACCATCTTATGAATGGTGTTGAAATACAACCCGACCGGATTGAACAGGGTACCGATTTTTATTCTGAAATTAAACTAACAAATCCTGGGACACGGAGCAATTACGAGCAATTATCATTATCGATGATCGTTCCATCGGGGTGGGAAATTCGAAACACCCGAATGGAAGAGGCATCTGCTATTGAGAGCTCATCGTATGACTATCAAGATATTCGCGATGATCGAGTTTATACATTCTTTAGTTTAACATGGGGCAAAACAAAAACCTTCAAAATTGCCTTCAATGCTGCTTACATAGGTAAATACTATTTGCCATCATTTACCTGTGAGGCAATGTACGACAACTCAATATTTGCTAGGAATAGCGGCAAATGGGTTGAAGTTGTTAGCGGAAATTAAAAAAGAAAGAGGGTTGGAAATTTCCAACCCTCTTTCTTTTTATGCGTTTCTCACACTATCCTCTAAAGAATAGCGCTTTCATAATATGACTTGCTATTTTAGGATTTTCCTTTAAACGGCGAGTTGAATAACCAAACCATTGCTTACCAAAGGGCACGTATACTCTCATTGTATGACCTTTAGTTACAATAGATTTCCGTAACTCTGGGGTTACACCATATAACATTTGGAATTCGTACATGTTTTTTGGAACATTGTACTTCTCAATAAGTTTATAGGCTCCATCAATTAATGGTTTATCATGGGTTGCAATACCAGGATAAACACCATTATTGAACATAAACTCCAAATCCTCAAGGTAATGTTCATTTATCTCCTCATACTTTTTATAAGCAATAGCTGCTGGCTCAACGTATATTCCTTTACAAAGACGATAGTTCAAAGGAATTTCCTTCGAATGAATATCCATTAAATTCTCAACATCCTTTAAAGTTCTCTTGAGGTAAGCCTGAACAACTAAACCAACATTTTTGGGGAACTCCGCTTTTAATTTCCTGTATAGCTCAATTTCAAGATCGGTACAGGGAGAGTCCTCCATATCAACACGAATAAAGTTGCCATATGATGCGGCTTTTGCAACTATTTCACGAATATGTTGGTAACAGACATCTTTATCTATAAGTAATCCAAACATCGTTGGTTTTACAGAGTAGTTTCCATCAATATTCTCTTTCTGGATAGCATCAATCAGCTCTAAGTACTCAATTTTATTCCTTTGTGCTTCATCTAAATTTTTGATGAATTCACCCAGAATATCAATCGTCACCTTTATACCCTGAGCATTTAACTCTTTCGAAACACGAATCGCATCCTGAATACTTTCACCAGCGATATAACGTTTCGAAAATATCCAGATCAACTTTTTTGGGAAATAGGGCAGCATAGCTGCAATCATCTTATTAAACATTTTTTACACTTTAAATGGTTATTGAAAATTATAAGGTTTTACAATTCATAACCTACAACGCACTTTTCTTTAAAATGTTCCAAACGAATAAATTTTTTCCGACAAACATATTTTTAACTTTATTAAATATAAAATTAATTTTATTTATTTTTATATAATTTATTTTGATTTTAAAATCATTTTAATTTATCTTTGTCGAGTTAATATTTAATATTATGATCAAAAAAATTCCTAACGAATGTCCAAGTTGCAACAGCCAGCTTAAGGTTAAGAGCTTACATTGTAGCAATTGCGGTACTAGTATCGATGGGCTTTTTGACCTGCCATTACAGGCACGACTAAGCCAAGATGAACAGCAATTCATGTTAAACTTTATCAAGTTTAGCGGAAGTTTAAAGGATATGGCAAAACACTTAAACTTAAGCTATCCTACTGTACGCAATATGCTCGATGACCTAATTGAGCATTTAAACAAACTCGAAAAAAGTTCATCCGAAAACCAATAGAATATGAGTAAGAAATACGAATTAATATATAACCCATTTACCAGAATAGCGGGGTTAAAATCGTTACTATTTGGATTAGCTGTAATGCTTATCACATCAGTTGTTGCATACTATAGCCATACAAGATTTGATGGAGTAATTGACAGCCATGGCGGTGGAGATTATGCACCATATTATCTTTATCTAATTGATGCACTTAACGCTTGGCTTTCTGTTATCGTAGTATTTTATCCAATCAGCCTTTTCGTAACCAAATTTAGATCTCGGTTTATTGATGTTGCCGGCACCTTTCTCTTTGCACGTGTTCCTTTCATTTTCGATGCCTTTGCAACATTCTACCTTAGCAAAAGTGAGGTTAATAAATTTCTTCAGGCAGTGGTTCTTAAGGCCAAAGTTGAATATACTGTAAGCACTCTTGACTGGATGCTATTCGTTGGCACAATCCTATTTTTAATACTTTGTGCTGTATGGAATATCGCCCTTAACTACAATGCATTTAAAATAAATACAAATCTTAAAGGGGCTAAATCGGCTTGGATTTTTATACTCGGCATGTTGCTAGCCGAAATCATTTCTAAAATAGTATTCTACTATATAAACGGGGCTTCAACAAATATCAATTTATAAAACAATTAATTATAATTATTATGAAAACTAAATTATTCTTAAAACTTCTATTAGTTACTTGTATAGCAGTTTTGTCATCTAAAATGGCATTTGGACAAGCAAAAGCAAATACAATCGAAGGCTCTTGGCTTGGAAAATTAAAAACGCAAGGCATTGAACTAAGAGTAATATTCAACATCACAAAAGATGGTGATAATGGTTATAAATCAACACTCGATAGCCCTGATCAGGGTGCAAAAGGTATACCCCTTGGCAAAACCAGCTTGGATGGTAAAAAACTAAACATTGATGCTCCCTCTTTAGCTGCCTCTTACGTTGGAGAAATGGTTAACGATTCAACTTTCAATGGCACCTGGACCCAAGCAGGAAAGAGTTTTCCATTACAACTTGTTAAGCAAAAAAAGGCGTTTGTAGTAAACCGCCCTCAAGAACCTAAAGGGCCTTTCCAGTACAATATTGAAGAGGTTGTTGTTCCTAACAAACAGTTTGGGTTTAACCTTGGGGGTACCCTAACATTACCAAAAGGCGAAGGACCATTCCCTGCTGTAGTACTTATAACCGGCTCAGGACAACAAAATCGCGATGAAGAAATTTTTGGACATAAGCCATTCTGGGTAATTGCTGATTACCTCACAAAAAGAGGATTTGCAGTACTTCGCTGCGATGACCGTGGAGTGGGCAAATCAAAAGGAAGTTTAGAAAATGTTACCAGCTACGACTTTTCAACCGATGCTTTGTCATCAGTTGAATTCCTTAAGACCGATAAAAGAATTGATAGCAAGAAAATCGGATTAATTGGGCATAGTGAAGGCGGTTTAATTGCATGGATTCTTGCTGCTCAAAGCAAAGACATTGCCTTTGTTATTTCGCTTGCAGGACCAGGCGTTAAAGGTGAAGATGTGCTATACAGCCAAAGTAAAATTATTGCCAAACTAAGCGGAGCTTCCGATGAAGAAATAAATGAGGATAATGAGGTAAATAAGATCATTTACACCATTCTCAAAAATGAAACCGACAACTCAAAGGTTCAACAAGAAGTTACTGAGGCTACCAAGGCTTTCTACACCAAAAGAAATGATAAAGAAACAGACCAGAAAGTAGATGCAATTAGCAAAAGTTTATCCCCAAAAGCATATAGCTGGTTAAGGTATTTTATCGTTTCGAACCCTTCCGAATATTTACAAAAAATAACCTGCCCTGTGTTAGCACTTAATGGAAGCAAGGACGTTCAAGTGATTTCTGAAATAAATCTTCCAGCAATTGAGACATCGCTTAAAAATGGAGGAAATAAGGATACCACAGTTGAAGAGGTTAAGGATGTCAACCATCTCTTCCAACATTGTAAAACTGGATTGCCTACCGAGTATGGGAATATTGAAGAAACATTCTCCGAGGATGTTCTCAAAACAATGGGAGATTGGCTTTCTAAAAGGTTTTTGTAAAAAAACTTATAATGATCATCTTTAGATTAAAAATTACTATTTAAAAACTTATTAATTAAAAAATTGTTGGAGTATTGGAGTGCTATTATCATTCCAGTACTCCTTTCTTTTTAATTACATTTTTCAAGTATCTTTGCAATCGTGATAGAAACCTTAAACATAGTACCCATCTCTGAATGGATTAATGGACTAACCGAGCCCCTCATAATTGCAGGACCTTGCAGCGCTGAAAGCGAAGAGCAGGTTTTAGAAACTGCAAAGGGAATAGCAAAAGTTGGTAAAGTTCAAGTTTTACGGGCTGGCATTTGGAAGCCCCGCTCACGGCCGGGAACATTTGAGGGCGCTGGCGATGAAGCCCTGAATTGGCTAAAAAAGGCAAAAAACGAAACCGGTTTGCTTACTACCGTTGAAGTTGCCACCCCGCTTCATGCTGAAAAAGCTATTGCTGCTGGTGTTGATATTCTTTGGATAGGTGCACGAACCACCTCAAACCCTTTTTCGGTTGAACAGATTGCACAAGCGCTTAAAGGGATAAACATTCCCGTTCTTGTAAAGAATCCTGTCAATCCAGATCTTGAACTTTGGATTGGAACTCTTGAAAGATTAAATCGTGCCGGAATCACAAAACTTGCTGCCATTCATCGTGGGTTTTTCCCCTACGAACGAACCCGTTTACGTAACATTCCAAAGTGGGAACTTGCAATTGACTTGAAAAGCAGATTTCCGAACCTTCCAATCCTTTGTGATCCAAGCCATATAGCCGGTCAGGCATCGTTGGTTCATGAAATTGCCCAAAAAGCGTTAAACCTTTCCCTCGATGGGCTGATGGTTGAAGTTCACTGCAACCCATCTGTTGCATTAAGCGATGCAAAGCAGCAGATTACCCCTTTGCAACTTGAGTCGATGCTCAAAACGTTAGTTTTCCGCTCTCCCTCATCGTCAAACTTGGAATTCGTTGATAAACTTGAGCAACAAAGAAATAAGATTGATTCAATTGATCAACAGCTAATCGATCTACTTGCTCAAAGAATGAGGATTGTGGAGGAAATGGGTGAGTACAAGAAGAATAACGATGTAAGCGTTTTCCAACTACGTAGATGGGAAAGCATCCTTAAATCGAGAGTTGAATATGGAACTCGCTTAGGATTAAGTGAGGAGTACATAAAAAACCTGCTTCAGCTGGTTCATAAAGAATCCATCCAAAAGCAGGCAGATATCCTGAATAGAAAGGATAACCTTTCTGATAAATAATCGATTACTCTTTTACCTCTTTAACGGTATACTCAAAACCCTCCATTACGGGATTTGAAAGAACTTTTGCGCAAGCTTCGTTTACTTTTTCCAAAGCGATATCCTTCGAAGCGGCATCAATTTCAAGGGTTATGTGCTTTCCAACTCGCACATTCAAAACCTCAGTAAATCCAATATTGTGCATGGTATTACCAACGGCTTTCCCTTGTGGGTCGAGTAGCGCCTTTAAAGGCATTACGTTAATTTCGGCTAAAAACTTCATTTTGGTAGGTTTTATTCTGATGGCAAAATTAATTCTATTTTGATATTAAAAAAGTAGTTTGTTGAAAGCTAACAATCGATATTGAAAAACAATTGTTAAACTATCTTTTTCCCACCTTCAAGAATCCAGAAAAAGGTAGAAAGTAAAATATACCACAAAATCACAAGTATAAGTGATGCCTTGAGGAATATTACTATTATTATCAAAGACCCTAAAAGGAATAAAATTTGTTTATAGGCAACTGAAAACTTAAGGGTTTTAAGTTTTAACGAGAACATCGGTAATTCGCATACAAGAAGGGCTGATTGAGCGATCATCAAGATAATTAAAAGAGCTGGAGATGTTGTAAAGAACTCAAATATATTACTCCACGAACTATTCAACCCGAACACCAAACCAACAGTGAATAAAGCATTTGCAGGTGTTGGCAATCCAATAAACGAACTTGTTTGACGCTCATCAAGGTTAAAAATACCCAGCCTTAACGATGAAAAAGCAGCAACTAAAAAAGGTATTGCAAGCAGCCAATGACCAGAAAGCAAACCTTCGTGAGGGTCAATCCCAAGTGATTGCTTTAGAAGATGGAAAAGAATCATAGATGGAGCAACACCAAAACTAACCACATCAGAAAGTGAATCGAGCTCCTTGCCAAGTAGTGAGTAAGCCCCAATCATACGTGCAGTAAATCCATCAAGAAAATCAAATACTGCAGCAATAAGAATAAATACTCCTGCTATCTGTAAATTTCCTTCAAAAGCAGAAACAATCGAAAGACACCCAGCCACTAAGTTTAGTAAGGTGATTGCATTTGGTAAATGCTTAATAATTCTATTATCTGAGATCATTTGGAATGATATTTACAATATTTACCACAAAAATAAGTTTACCAAATGTAATACAAAAAGTATAAGTGAAAATAAAAATAGATATTTAGAAATTACATATGGATGAGTTTGCATAGTTTTCTTAAGCCATTACAAAACAGATTATTACAACTCACCCATCAGTATTATATTTTAAGGTTGGTAATAAAAATCGGATTTTGTATGTTTGCCAACTATATTGAATTATGAGAAAAACTGCCCTTTTCATCCTTGTTTTAACTTTCTGTACCAATGCCTATTCCCAAACAGCAAAGTACAGTAACGATTTCTTATCTATAGGGGTAGGCGCAAAATGGATGGGTATGGGCAACACCGGAACGGCATCGTGCAATGATGTAGGTGCAGCATACTGGAATCCGGCAGGTTTATTGGGAATCCAAAACCGATACCAAATAGAAGCTTTACACGCAAGCTACTTTGCAGGAATGGCAAGTTATAATCACATTGCATTGGGATACAAACCCGATACAACTTCAGCAATGGCTTTTTCGATTATCCGATTTGGCGTTGATGATATCCCAAACACAACAGATTTGATTGATGGAGAAGGGAATATCGACTACGACAGATTGAAAACCTTCTCTGTTGCCGATTACGCTTTCTTTTTCAGCTATGCTAAAACAACAAAAATTCCAAACCTTACCCTTGGGGGAAATGTCAAACTAATCTACCGAAATATTGGAAAGTTTGCATCTGCATGGGGATTTGGGCTAGATGCAGCGGCAAGGTATAAACTTAACAAATGGCAATTAGGCGTCACGGCCAGAGATATAACTTCTACATTTAACATTTGGTCATTTAACTCAAAAGAACTCGAAATAACAATAGGGGACAGTACCTTTAACGCTGCTCCCGACAATAACCTTGAAATTACTTTACCTCGAGTTATCCTTGGAGTAACGCGAACATTTCAACTTAACGAAAGTATTAACCTAACCCCAGAGGTCAATTTTGATTTCACTTTTGACGGAAAAAGAAATACGCTGGTATCAGGGAATCCAATAAGTATTGATCCTCATTTTGGAATTGAAGCAGGCTATAAAAATATCCTATTTGTCCGAGCAGGAGTAAACAACATACAGCGTAATACCGGATTTACAAGCAATGGCTACACCTTACAACCCAGTTTAGGTATAGGTATCAAATTTCGCAGCATAGCAATTGATTATGCAATGACAAACGCTGGAAGCCAAGGATATTCAAGGTACTCCAATATCTTTTCGCTCCGATGGAGCTTCGATTCTATTAAACTATAGGTTACAGAATAGCTAATTTGCTATATTTGTCCTCTAGTTAAACCCTAACCATGATCAAGATAGCCGTTGACTTTGACGGAACCATTGTAGAGCATTG
>Ga0116170_10000998_pt1 | contig 29390 bp, 16 predicted proteins | sample AD_JPNHW1_MetaG_FD_89797 | JGI IMG/M metagenome (GOLD analysis project Ga0116170, IMG submission 89797) | Active sludge microbial communities of municipal wastewater-treating anaerobic digesters from Japan - AD_JPNHW1_MetaG | ecosystem: Engineered > Bioreactor > Anaerobic > Digestate | place... | reverse complement strand
GCCTGCTGGAGAACGACCCCTTCGACCTGATCACGCTGCCCAAGCGGGAAAAGCGCCTGCCGCACTTCCTGACCGAGGGCGAAGTGGGCCGGCTGCAGGACTCCAACCGCCCGGCGGCGGTGGACGCGCAGGAAAAGGGTTATTATTTTTCCCTGCGCGATTACGCTATCTTCGAGCTGATGTATTCCAGCGGGCTGCGCCGCTCGGAGGCGTCGGGGCTGAATGTCGGGGACCTGGACCTTTATTCCGGGTTCGCCCGCACGCTGGGCAAAGGGGCGCGCGAGCGCCTTATCCCGGTGGGCGACAAGGCCCTGGCCGCCGTCAGGCTGTACCTCGGCACCCGCCCCAAGCCGCTGGCCCATGCGCAGCCGCTTTTCCTGAATTACAAGAACACCCGCCTCTCCGGTGCCGGCATCGCGCTGATCTTCAGGCGGATGGCGCGCCGCGCGCGGTTCGCCAAGCCGATGAACCCGCACGCGGTGCGGCATTCGTTCGCCACGCATCTGCTCGATAACGGCTGCGACCTGAAATCCGTGCAGGAGATGCTGGGCCACAAGAACCTGCAGACCACGGAGATCTACACCCATGTTTCGCTGGAGCGGCTGAAGGAAGTGTACGACAAGGCGCATCCCAGGGCGGAAAAGAGAGCCGGGGGCGGGGAGCGAGGACCAGGAGCCGGGCGCCGGGCGCCGGGCGAAACGGGTCCCTCCTTGCCGGGCAGCGGGGAAAACGAAGGTAAAGACGCGCCTTGAATTTTATGTCATACGATCCCAGCCTGGACAAAGCTCCCGAACTGCTGGCCCGCGCCGCGCGCGCGGCCGGCCTGCGCCCGGACCTGACGCAGGGCGGCGGGGGGAATGTCTCCATAAAACTCAATTCCGAACGCATGCTGGTGAAGGCGTCCGGAGTTAAACTTAAGGACGTCTCCGCTGCCGGCGGCTACGCGCTGGTCAACTACGGGAATATACGCCGCAGGATAGCGGCGGGCCCGGGCACGGAGGGCGAATTTTCGGATTTTATCTGCGCCCAGACGCTGCCGGTGCGCGGCGTGGCCCCGGCCAAGCCCTCCATCGAAACCGGGTTCCACGCGCTGCTCAATACCGTGGTGATCCACACTCATTCGGTGTACGCCAATATCCTTAACATGAGCGCCGAGGGCCACCGGCTGGGCAGGGAGCTGTTCCCGGCGGCCGAGTTCATCGGCTACAGATCCCCCGGGCCCCAGCTCTGTTCCGCCGTCAACGAGCGCGCCAGGGCCTCCGGCCCGCAGGTGTTCTTCCTGGCCAACCACGGGCTGGCCGCGGCCCACGCCGGCGTGGAAGGCGCGCTGGAGCTTAACGCCTCCGTCAACGAGACCATACGCCGCGGGCTGCGCCTGCCCGCTTATCCCGCCGCGGCCCCTTCGCCCGGGCTGTCGCCGCACAATGCCGAGCGGTTGGCTGTTTACGGCAAAACTTTCCTGCTTGAAAATGTGCTCTCCCCGGACCAGGCCCTGTATTGCGGCCCCGCCGAACTGGAGGGCAAAGGCGGCATGGAAGCGGCTAACGAAGTGCTGACCGCGCTTTTCTATATCCTGGACTGCATGCGGCTGCTGAAGCTGACCCCCAGGTTCCTCACAAAAGCGGAGACGGCGTACTTCGACACCATGAAAAGCGGGCGCTACAGCCGCAAAGGCTGACGCGGCCGGTTTTTAGTCCGGGCAACGGTTCATATGTCTACTGAAGAAATAAAAGTTACTCGCAGCGCGGCGCCGAAGCTCCTTGCCGCCGGCATGCGCGCGCTGGCGGCGGCCGCGCTGCTCCTGGCGGGGGCAGGCCAGGCCGCGGCCGGAAGCAGGCGGAACGTAATTATCATTTCCCTCGACCTGCTTACCATAGACAAGCTGGGGGCTTATGGCGGCGTCGGGGGACTTACGCCCAGCCTTGACGCTTTTTCTTCGACCTCTACGGTTTTTTTGAACGCGAGAAGCCCCGCCAGCTGGACCCTGCCGGCCGCCGTGTCGGTGCTGACCGGGCTTTATCCCTCCCGCCACAAGATGCGCAACGCCGGTTCAAAGGCCGAAAACTGGGAATTGTCCGACGCTAGGCTGGACCGCAACTTCAGGGTTCTGCCGGAGGTCTTTAAAAAACAGGGATATGAGACAAGGGCTTTTGTCGGCGGCGGGGCTTACTGCAGCTTCTACGGCATCGGCCGGGGCTTCGATAAATACGAGGAGAGCGATACCCCGGGGATCCGGAAGCTGGAAAGTTCCCTGGACGCTGCGCGCGGCTGGCTGGAAAGCCGCAGGGACAGCCGGCCGTTCTTCTCCCTGGTACAAGGCTTTGATCTCCTGATGCAGTTCCCGCTGCCGGGCGACGGGCTGGCGCCCGGCCAGGACCCTTTCGCCAACCCCGCCGCCGGCAATAAAGCGCGCGACAGAAGGCTGATGTCTGCAGACCGGGCTTTCGGCAAGTTCCTGGCTTTTCTTGAGGAAAGGGGGTTTTTGAAGAATACTGTCGTCGCTTTTATTTCAACTCATGGGGAATGTATCGGCGCCTGCGCCACTCATGGCACGGACCTTACCGAAAAACTTATACACATACCGCTTATCGTCTACAGCCCCGGGACCGGCGGCTCCGCGGCGGGCACCCTGGCGAGCCTGCTGGATGTCGGCCCCACGTTGATTTCGGCGGCCGGGCTGCGCCCGGATAAGGCTTTTTCCGCCCAGTCCGAAGGACGGGTCCTTTATCCTTTCGGCGGGGCAAAGGATGAGTGCCGGAGCGTGTTCTCCGAAACGGACTTCCTTTACCGCGTTCAGAAACGCGCGGTGGTTTCCTGTTCCGGCTGGAAACTGGTGTATGACGCCATGACTTCGGAAAGGAAGCTGTACGACCTGACCAGGGACCCGGAGGAGCGGCGCGACCTGTTCGGCGCGGAGCCGGAAAAAGCCGCGCAGTTGGAGGGCGAGCTTTTTGACTGGATGGCCAGGTAAAGGAACCTGCTGGCCCGGACGGCGCGGCTGTCAGAATTCCAGGTTGGGGCGGAGGATGAACTGGAAGGTGTTGGTGGTGTTGATGGCGCCGGAGGCGTTGGACAGCGGGCCCGAATATTTTTTATCGGCGGTCCACACGAAGCCCAGCCCCAGCGTGAAGGCCATGCGCGAATTCTTCATCGGGAATTTCTTGTCCACCACCAGCAGATGCCTGATCGGCTCCAGTTTCTTCTGCGAAAAATCCGAAGTGTATTCAAAACCGCTGTTGTTCAGCAGGAAGTTGGTCTTGCCCTCGGACTTGAAATCCGTCCGGCTGCGCCTGAACCCGACGAAGAAAGAGTCGGCGATATAGCGGTTCTCGTGGAATTTCGCGCCGCCGCGGAAACTCCACCGCAGGCTCCTGTCCGCCAGGATCTGTTCGCCTTTCAGCTTGCCCTCCATCTGTATCCAGTTGTCCCTGATCAGCGTGTTGTCTTTGATGTGGTGCGTGCCCATATCGATAAGCAGGCCGGAATAGCCGTTGCGCTTGCCCTGCAGGGGCTTGTTTATGGTATCGAAGGAAACCACGTTGCCCAGGAAGATGGACAGCGCCCACGGCTCTTCGAAGCCGGCGGTGACGGCCTGGACGATGTTCATGTTGCTGGTCCACTGCATATCCTTGTAGAGGCCGGGCTGGTGCCTTCTGACGAGGGTGCCGGCGTACGGCAGTGGGTTGATGCTGGCCTCGATTATCAGGGTGCGGGGCAGGTAGAATTTACTGATAAGTTCTTTGTAGATTTCCAGCTCGTTCTTCACCTTCAGGTGGGGTATGGGTTTGCCGGTGAGGCTGTTGTAGACGCCGGCGGCCGAGTAATACGGGTCCAGCTCTATCTCGATGGTGGTTTCCTTCTCAGGCGGTTCTTCGCAGCGGGCGTGCAGCGGAAGGAGCAGGAGCAGCGCGGTCAAAAGAAGTTTCATTGGAGATAATTTAGCATTTAGCGCGGGCGGGAAAAAAGTTCAGCGCCGCGGCGCCGCCAGGCCGGGCTTGAGCCGCAGGGCCTGCCGGTAATGCTTTTCCGCTTCCGCGCGCCGGCCCAGGCCGGCGAGGACAAAGCTTAAACTGTAATGCGCCTCCGCCAGGCCGGGGTTCAGCTCCAGCGCCCGCAGGTACTCCTGTATGGCGGCGGCGGGCCGGCCCTGCCTGGTGAGTACGCCGCCCAGGTTGTTGTGGACCGCGGCCGAAGCCGGGCCGGTCTTCAAAGCTTCGCGGTATTGCAGCGCGGCCTCTTCAAGCTCGCCCCGGGCGGCCAGGAGATCTCCGAGGCTGCCGCGGGCCGCCGCAAAATCCGGTTTGGCTGTTATCGCCGCGCGGTAATGTGCCTCGGCTTCGGGCGTTCTGCCCTGAACGGCCAGCAGGCCCGCCAGGTTATTGTGCGCCTCGGCCAGGCCCGGGTCGGCTTTCAGCGCGGCCAGGCAATGCTCCGCGGCCTCGGCCGTTCTGCCCTGCGCGGCCAGGATGCCCGCCAGGTTATTGTGCGCTTCCGCGAAGCCGGGGTTGAGCCGCAGCGCCTCCTGGTAATGCGGGGCGGCTTCGGCGGGCCTCCCGAGGTCGTCCAGCGCGCTGCCTAAATTATTGTGCGCCTCCGCGTAGCGGGGATTGAGCGCCAGCGCTTTGAGGTAGCTGGCGATAGCCGGTTCGAATTTGCGCTGCGCGGCCAGGATCACGCCGATATTGTTGAGCGCCGGGACATTTTCCGGGTTCAGGCTTACCGCCTTGGAGTAATAACTGAGCGCCAGCTCCTGCTGCCCGCGTTTTTTCAGGGCGTTGCCGAGGTTGTTGTAGGCATAGTCTAGTTCCGGATCCAGCGCGAGGGCGTGCTTCCATAAAGTTTCAGAATCGCGCCAGACGCCCTGCTGGCGCCAGGTCAGGCTGCCCAGCGCCGCTAACAGCAGGCACGCTCCGGCGAGGCAGGCTTTTTTGAACCGCCCGGCCGCGGCCCGCCGGCAGGCCAGGAAACCGGCCCCGGCCAGCGCGGCGAAGCCGAGGCAGGGCAGGTAAGAATAGCGGTCAGCCGCGGCCTGAACCCCGAATTTAACGATGCCCGATACCGGCGCGAGCGCGGCCAGGAAGCAGGCCCAGGCAGCCAGGCCGGCGGGAATGCGCCGCCGCAGCGCCACTGCCGCGGCGGTTATTGCCGCCAGCGCGGCGCCGGCGAAGAACGCCTGGGGGGCCAGCAGGCCGAAGCCGGCCGGCAGCTTGTACAGCGGCGACAGTTCCAGCGGCAGCAAAGTTTTTCTTACGTAAAAGAATGTCCCGAACAGGACCTGGGCGGCGCGCTGTCCGAGCCCGCTCTGCCGGTAAGACGTTATGCCGTGCGCCTGTCCCGCGTAGCCGACCGCGCCGAAAAGCGCGGCCAGCGCGAAAAACGGTATTTTTTCCGCCCAGACCCGCCGGTTTTCCGGCGCCAGCCATCGCCGCGGATCGCCGGGCAGCCGCCGCAGCGGGTAGATGTCCAGCACCAGCAGCGCCGCGGGCAGGGTGACGGCCATGCCTTTGGACAGCAGCGCCAGCAGGAAGGCGGCCAGCGGCAGGAGATGGCGGCGCCAGAACGGCTTTTCTGCCGCGCCCGGGCTGCGGGGCGCTATATACAATAACAGCGCCGCCAGGTAGAAAAAGCCGCACAGGACGTCGCGCCTTTCCGTTACCCAGGCCACCGATTCCACCCGCAGCGGGTGAATAGCGAAGAAGAGGGCGGCGAACCCGGCGGCGAGGTTCAGTTCCGCGTAGTCTTCCCGGCCCGGCGCCGCGGCGCCCAGGGCCAGCAGTTTCGCGCAAAGGAAATAGAAGAGCAGCGCGTTGGCGCAGTGCAGCAGCACATTGGTCAGGTGGAAGCCGAAGGGGTTCAGGCCCCAGGCCAGGTAATCGGCGGCATAGGTCAGCCAGCTCAGCGGCTGGTAGGGCCCCAGGTGGAAGGTCGTGAACATCCATTTGAGCTGGGCCCGGCCCAGCCCCATGTAATTTCGGTTCTCAACTAAATTGCTGATATCGTCCCAGTCCAGGAAGCCGTTCTTCAGCGCCGGCAGGAAAACCGCGAACGCGATCACGGGGATCAAGAGCGGCGTTAGAGCGGAAAGACGGCTCTTTGCGGAGGGCGGGGCCGGCGTCATAAGTATCCGGAGGCGGCCGCTGAAGCGCATGCCGCGCAAGGCGCGGCCTTTGGCCGGGGATCCCGCGCCGGCATCCTGTTCCCGGTCCCTTTTTTCGTAATCGTTCCGGTCATATTTCCCGTCCGGCTGATCGGGCTTAAGAGCACCACTGGTCCTATTATCGCGAACAGCTTCGGCATTCTTCCTCCGGTCCCGGAAAACAATTCTATCAATTCATCGCAGAACAGGTATACCGGAACCTGCCGGCGGCTTCCCTGCGGTCATACCGTATTGAGTTCGGCTTTTCAGCTCAAGCGGCCCGGACCAGGCCGGGAACCGGGGCCCGGCGGCCGCGCATACTTCACCTTTCCTCCGGCGCGTTGCGTGACCCGGGAAAAGTCGCCGGCGCACCGGCTGCCCGCTTTTTCAGCCGTCGCTTATTGCGCCGGAAAACCTGAATGTCGTTGACAAGCGCCGCCGGGTGAGCAATACTATGTGCATGGTAAAAATATTTTTCGCGCTTCTTTTTTCGGCCGCGGCCGGCTACGCGCAGGACGCGGTTTTAACTCCCGACCTGAACCTTATACAGGAGGCCGGGGCCGGGCAGTTCAACAAGCAGCCGCCCTACCTGGTACGCTTCGCCAAAGGCGGCCGCCAGCTGTCCTTCGTGGCGGCCCGGCACGGTAAGAAAACCGAGAACGCGCAGACCTTCAAGCTGGTGGAGGAAGAGCTGAAGGCGCTGGCTCCGGACGTGGTTATAATCGAAGGCGTCTTCACCGCCTGCCTGGAATGCCCGCCGGATTGCACGGCCAACTCCCGGTTCGTGCAGGGCGCTCCAGAGCAGATCATGTGCGACGACCTGCTGCCCCGGATGCGCAAGGAGGCGGCCAACACGGAAGATTTCTACGCCGCGTCCCTGGCGTATGATACCACCCCGCCCATACCATTTATCGGCGGCGAGATAAAGAATTCAGACCTGAAGAGCGTCCTGCTTCAGCAGTTCACCAAAAGCCAGTTCAAGCGGTTCTATGTGCTGCGTGCCCTCGGCAACAAGGTGACAGGCGGGTTCTCCTGCGAACCGGCCGAGGTCAGCGGCGCCGCGGCGGAAGCGCTGAAGAACTTTAACCGGGAATATTCCGAAGCCGAAACCATGACCGCGAAGGACCTTAAGTTCTTCCGCGCCAACTGCCAGAACAGCCCCATGGAGGTGCAGCCCAAGGCCGGCGGCACGGCCAGCCAGAAAGTTTCCGCCGCCTCCTCGTATATACGCGACCAGCATCTGGCCCAGGTGATCGCCACTATGCTAAATAACCATAAAAAGGTGATGATAGTCTACGGCGCGGGGCATTATGAAACGCTGTATAAAGTCCTGGCGAAGATGCTGGGGGAACCCGTAAAATAGAACTATGTTCTCCACGGACAACATCCACGAAAGCTGGCGGCCGGTTTTAAAAGAAGCTTTAGCGAAGCTGGATCAGGACTATCTCTCCGGGCTTCTTGCCGAAGAAAGCTGGCTGCCCGGCAGGCGGCAGATCTTTAACGCTTTTTCCCTGCCGCTGGGCGCGACCAGGTATATCCTGTTCGGAGAATCGCCTTATCCCAGGCCGCAGTCGGCCAACGGCTGCGCTTTCTGGGATGCCGCGGTGCGGGAACTGTGGTCGCCGACCGGATTTTCAAAACCGGTCAACAAAGCCACTTCGCTGCGGAATTTAATTAAGATGCTGCTGGTGGCCCGGGGGAACCTGGCGCCGGGCTCCGTCTCCCAGGCGGGCATAGCGGCCCTGGACAAGAGCCGCCTGGCGCAGACGCTGGCCGAAGTGTTCCTGAATCTGCAGGGCAGCGGATTCCTGCTGCTCAACGCTACGCCGGTGTTCCGCCGGAAAAATGTACGGCAGGACGCCCGGGCCTGGCGACCTTTTATCGACCACCTGCTGACCGCCCTGGCAAAGAAGAACCCCGGAGTGAAACTGGTGCTTTTAGGCGGTATCGCCAGGGAAATAGCGGAACTGCCCGGCTCCAGGTCCTTTTCCAGTTTCCAGGCTGAACATCCTTATAATGTGTCGTTCATTACGAACCCGGCCGTGCTGGATTTTTTCCGCCCGTTCAATTTGCTGGAACAGGACGGCGCTTAGGTCCGCAAAAGCGCCTGCGGCGTTCCGGGTTATAATGAAAACCCCCCGCTGAATAGCGGGGGGTATTTTTATTCTGGCTTCTCACGCCCAGAGTTTTCTGTTGCCGTGCATCTTGGTGGGGAAAAGTTCTCCGGTTATTTCCTCCGGCCAGAACCAGAGCTTTATCTCGCGCTCCCCTTCCGCCGTATCCGATGAGACGTGGATCACGTTCTCGAAAGTGCCTTTGGTGGTGACGCGTCCGAAACTGCCCCTGATGGAGTGATAGTCGGCGGTTTCCGGGTTGGTGGCGCCGGCTATGCCGCGGCCTTTGTTGACCGCGTCCTCGCCGTTGAAAACAAAGGCCAGCACGGTTTCCTGGTGGTTGTGCAGGTCGCCCATCAGGAAATGGATCAGCTCGTTGAAGAAGGGCTTGTCGCGCAGGTGGTGATAATGTTCTTCGGCCAGTTCCCTGGTAACTTTGACTACGCGCGCGCCCATCAGGCGCAGGTCCGTTTCCTCGAAGCGGGTCAGCACATGGCCCGCCAGCCCCTTGACCATGCCGTCGGGCTTTACGATAACGAGTATGGATTCTTTCATCGTGGATCTCCCGCCTGCCTGCCTGGCCGCTCAATTCATTCTTGGGCGGTCCTTTATGAAATTATAATACAAAAGACGCACTCTTTTTCTGTCATATGCGCCCGGCCCTGGGCCGCCGTCTGCGGCGGTTACCAGCGGGGCGCGGGCAATTGTTATAATTGAGCTGTAAAGCTTCAAAGGCCGACAATATGAAAAGAGGATCCATTTTTGCCCGTCGGGCGCTTTTTGTTTCGCTCTGCGCCTTTTGTTTTACCTCTTTTGCTTCTCCCCCGGTGGCCCTGGCCCTGGGGCTGGTCCTGGCGCTGACCGTTGGGCACCCCTATAAAACGCATAACAGCAAGGCCGTAAAATATCTGCTGCAGGCATCCGTGATCGGACTGGGTTTCGGCATGAATTTCGGCGAGGTCGTAAAAGCCGGGCGGACCGGCGTGGGGTTTACGGTGGTCTCCATCGCGGTCACGCTGGCCGCCGGGCTGCTGGCCGGCCGGCTGCTGGCCGTCAGGCGCAATACCTCCTGGCTCATCTCGATAGGCACGGCCGTCTGCGGCGGCAGCGCCATAGCCGCCCTGGCGCCGGTCCTGGGCGCGGACGACGAGGAGATCTCCGTGGCGCTGGGGACGGTCTTCATCCTCAACGCGGCGGCTTTGTTCGTTTTTCCGCCCATAGGCCACGCGCTCGCCCTGAGCGAAAGGCAGTTCGGTTTCTGGTCGGCTATCGCCATACACGACACCAGCTCCGTGGTGGGCGCGGCGGCCAGGTACGGCGCGGAGGCGCTAAAGATAGCCACGACGGTAAAACTTACCAGAGCCCTCTGGATCCTGCCCTTGTCGCTGGCTGCGGCGCTGGTGGTGAACAACAGGAAGGCCGGAGTAACGGTGCCGTATTTTATTTTCGCTTTCGTGCTGGCTTCGGCGGCGGTGACCGCCCTGCCGGCTTTCGGCGGCCTTTATTCCCTGCTCAGCTTTCTTGCCAGGAAAGGGCTTACGCTGACGCTGTTCCTTATCGGCGCCGGGTTATCCGCCGATACCATAAAAAAAGTGGGATTCAGGCCGGTACTGCAGGGAGTGCTGCTGTGGGCGTTCGTCTCCGCGGGCTCTCTGTTATTGCTGAAGAACCTTGTTTAAGGCGGGCAAGCCGGGGCAGTCTGTTTCGCCCGGAGGCTAAAGCCACTTATGCCTGGGGTAGCGTCGGGCGAGGGCGGGCTTTAGCTGCGGGTAGCTTTCTTTCCAGAAACTTTTCAGGTCTTTGGTAACCTGCACCGGCCGCATGGACGGGGCCAGGATGTGTATGACCAGCGGCACCCGCCCGGCGGCAATGCGCGGCGTTTCGGATAAAGTGAACAGGTCCTGGATCTTCGCTTCCAGGTAAGGCTCGCCGCCGCGGGGGTAGCGGATCTTCGCCCTGCGCCCGCCGGGCATTTCCAGCTTCGACGGGGCGTGCAGCTCTATCAGCCGGTTCTTGTCCCAGCCGAACCATTCCTGCAGGGCGGGCAGCACCGGCCGCTGTCTGGCTTCGGCCACGCTGCGGGCCCCCGAGCAGATCTCGGCAATTACCAGGTCCAGGTCCTCGGGGCCCAGCGCCTCTATACCCAGGTCCGGGCAGGCCGCGGCCAGGAAAGCCACGCGCGCCAGCCAGGCTTCCACTTCCTCGTCCCAATGCTGCAGTTTGTGCCGGCCGCTGGTGAATTCTTCGGCTATCAGGTCCGAGGACATTTTGCTGCGCGCCGCCGCGGCGATCTCGTTGCGTATCACCACGTCGCGGTAAAGCGTCAGCGTCTCGGTGGTGGGGGTGAGCATATCCTTGTCCAGGCCCGGCCTGGTCACGGTGGTGATGTCGCCGGGGAAAGATTCTTTGAGCCATTCCTCCGTTATCTCCGCGGCAAATGAAAGGGTTATGTCTGCGCCGCCTTTCTGCCGGCTTTCCAGCGCCTCGCCGGCGCAGATGATTGCCGCGCCCGTGGCCGCGCTGCCGGCTTTGAGCCGCGCGCGCCGCGCCCCGGGCAGCTGGTAGCGCCCGCTCTGGGCGGAAACAAGGGCGGCTACCCGGTCAGGGAAGGCCCGCAGGAAGCAGCGCGCCGCCCGCCGAAGGACGCCGTCGCCGCCGGGCCGTGAATTGCCGGCCAGGCGCTGCGCGGTGCGCCAGGCGTCCCGGGCTGCCGCGGGTTTTACGCCCGCGCGCGAGCAGGCGTAAGGGCTGAAGTCGTCGGAGGCGCAGTGCTCCAGCGCTTTTATCACGGCCGCCAGGTCGGAGCGCAGGTCCGCGCCGTAGCGGGGTGCGGCCCCTGCGCCTTCGGCCCACAGGCCGCGCCCCTGCGCGGCGGCGGCTATCAGCGCGCATTCATAAACGCAGTCAAAGTCGGACGCCTCGACCAGCATGCGCGAGTAGCGCGGGTGCAGCGGCAGGCGCGCCATGGCGCGGCCTTCTTTTGTCAGCGCGCCGCCGGCGTCGGTGGCCCCCAGTTCGCGCAGCAGCTTTTCCGCGCGCGCGCCTTCTTCCGGCGAGGGGGGGGTGAGCCAGCGCAGGGCGCCGAAACCGGCGTACCCGCAGGCTTTGAGCGTAAGCAAAGCTTCGCTGATGTCCAGCCGCAGCATTTCCGGCTCCAGCTCGACAGGGCGGCCCTGGTTCTCCCGTTCGGTCCACAGGCGGGCGCAGACGCCGGCCTGGGTGCGGCCTGCGCGGCCCGCGCGCTGCTCGGCCGAGGGGCGGGCTATCTGCTCGGTGAACAGGGTGTTTATGCCGCGCGCGCCGTCAAAGCGCGCTATGCGCGCCAGGCCGCTGTCTATCACCGCGGTGACGCCGTCTATGGTCAGGGAGGTTTCGGCGATGTTAGTGGCCACGATAATTTTCCTGCGGGCCGAGGGCAGCAGCGCCGCGTCCTGCTCGCGCGGCGGCATTTCGCCGTGCAGCGGCAGCAGCGCGAACGCCGAAAGGGACGGGTTCTTCGCCAGTTCGGCGCAGGTCCTTTGTATCTCGTAGGCGCCGGGCATGAAGAGCAGCGCATGGCCGCCGCCGATGGCCGGCAGCAGGGCCGCGCAGGTCCGGGCCGCGGCTTCCCAGGGGGGAAGCTTGGCTGTGTCCGCGGTGCAGTAGCTCACCTGCACCGGCCAGGCCCGGCCCGGCGCCTTTATGGCGGCGCAGGGCGCCAGGTAGGCGGCCAGGGCTTTCTCGTCGAGAGTGGCCGACATCACTACCACCAGCAGGTCCGGGCGCGGGCCCGCCTGCAGCGCCAGGCAGGCCGCCAGCGTAAGGTCGCCGTAGATATGCCGCTCGTGGAATTCGTCGAGGATTATCGCGGAGTATTTTTTCAGCAGCGGGTCCGAGAGCAGCTCGCGCAGCAGGATGCCTTCCGTCTCGAAGATTATCCGCGTTTTCGGGCCGGTCTTGTCTTCGAAGCGCACGCGGTAGCCGACCTCGGCCCCCGGCAGCGTGCCCCGCTCAAAGGCCACACGCTGCGCCAGCATCCTGGCCGCAATGCGGCGCGGCTGCAGCACCGCTATGCGGCCGGGCAGCCCGCTGTCCAGCAGCAGCTGCGGCACCTTGGTGGATTTGCCGGAGCCCGGGGGGGAAGAGATTATGAGGCGGCGGCTGCGCGCGGCGGCGCGCAGTATTTCCCCGGCGTTCTGCAGGATAGGCAGCTGGTCCATCAGCTAAATTATACAGTAAAAGGAAATCCCGTAAATAAAAAACCCGCCCTCGGCGGGCGGGTTCTTTATTAAACCGCCGGCGTCAGAACTTGACTTTGCCGGACAGCTCCTTTTCGGCGGCGGGCACCGCTTTCACCGGTACGGCCACTGTTTCTTCCGCCGTCTTGGCGGCGGCTATTTCCGGGATATACTTTTTCAGCATCTGTATTTTCGTCACGGCTTCGCCCCTGCCCTCGTCCTGGCCGGAGCGGAACTGGGTCTTGCAGCCGGCCGGGCTGTCCACGAAGTCGGTGCCGCCGCGCACCAGGATGCCTTCGATCTTGTTGGTTTCGGCGTTGAAGACGGCGCTGCCGGAATTGCCGCCGAAGGTGTCCAGGTCGGTGGTGAAGAAGGCCCTGTGCCCGGCGTCGCGCACTTTCGCGTCGCCGGCTACCTTAACCGGCAGGCCGACGGGGTGGCCTATCACGAAGACCTTTGTGCCTTCTTTGATCTTCTTCCTGTTGACCGGCAGCGGGGCGCGGTCCGTCACTTCCCGGTCCAGCTGTATCAGGGCGTAGTCGGGACCGGCTATGTTGAGCAGCGCCTTTATGATGTTCAGGGGCAGGCTGATGATGCCGGTATGCTGCTTGTCCAGGTCGCGCTTGATGATGCGCTTGCAGCTGTACAGGTCTTTGGCCGGCACGGTGGTGCGGGCCTCGGCGCCTTCGGCCGCGACGTTAAAGCCGAAGACCAGCTTGGTGTCGGCGCAGCTGGCCTCGTCCACGATGCAGTGGCCGGCGGTCATAACTATATCTTTTCCTACCAGGCTGCCGGAGCAGAAGGCGCCCAGCTGCTGGTCGCGGAACTTTTCTCCGGGGCAGAGGTTCAGGGCGTCCCCGAAGCTCATCGTGGCCAGCTTATAGTCGCCGCCGTCCGCTTTTACCTGCTTGGAGGGCCAGAGGGAGACCACGGAGTCCGCCAGTTTGCGCATAGCGGGCGAGGCTTCGTAATAATCAAGGCGGTTATCGTCGCCGTAAATGCTTTTTGTGTCAGCCTGGACGAAGGAAGGGTACAGCGCCGCCGTTATGATCGCCGCGGGAACCAGTTTTAATATGTTTTTCATAAGCCTCCTGTTTTGAACCCGGAGATAGTATACATTACGCCAGCGGAGGCGGCAATGCCCCGGGTCCCTGTATTTTCTGGGCCTAAAGTCCCCGGCAGGAACCGCCCGCGAAATTCTATAATCTTGTCTATGGCAGGTTCAGGCGGGATTAAATTTAAAAAAGGCCGCGCGCCGGCGCCCCGGCAGGACGCCGGCGGCTTTGTGCCGGCCTGGCTGCCGGCGGCGGCTGTGGCTGCCGTAACTTTCGCATTTTTTTCAGGGATACTGCACAACGGCTTCGTCAACTGGGACGACGACGTCAATCTGCTGCTCAACGCGAATTACCGCGGCCTGGGCTGGGCGCAGCTCAAGTGGATGTTCACCACTTTCCACATGGGGCATTACCAGCCGCTGAGCTGGCTGACCTTCGCGCTGGACTATACGCTCTGGGGCATGGACCCGGAAGGCTACCACCTGACCAGCCTGCTGCTGCACGCCGCCAACGCGGCGCTTTTTTATTTTGTCGCGCTGCGCCTGCTGGCGCTGGCCGCGCCGGCGGGCCCGGAAGAGAAAAGATCCTGGCTGCCCGCCGCCGCGGGTTTCGCCGCGCTGTTCTTCGCCCTGCACCCGCTGCGCGTGGAAGCCGTGGCCTGGGCCACCGAGCGGCGCGACGTGCTGTCCGGGTTTTTCTACCTGCTGACGCTGCTGTATTACCTGAAGTCCTGCGCCGCGGGTGAAGAGGCCGCCCGGCCGGGGCGGCTGGCGCTGGCCGTAGCGCTGTATATAACTTCCCTGCTGTCCAAAGGCATAGGGGTGAGCCTGCCCGCCGTGCTGATCCTGCTGGATCTCTACCCGCTGCGCCGGCTGCCGGCCTCCCCGCGGGAGTGGCTGGCCCCGCCGGCCGTGAAGGTCTGGCTTGAAAAACTGCCTTTCGCGGCGCTGTCGCTGGCGGCCGGCGCGGTGGGGCTGGCCGCGCAGGTCAGCACCGGGGCCACGCATTTCCTGAACGTGGGCGAGCAGCCCGCGCTGGGCGCCCGGCTGCTGCAGGCGCTTTACGGCATCGGTTTTTATTTCTGGAAGACGCTGGCGCCTTTTAACCTGCTGCCGCTGTACGAGCGGCCTTTTCATTCGGGCGCGTGGTATTGGCCCGTGGTCCTGGCCGCCGCCGACGTGGTTGCGGCCACCGCTGCGCTGGTGCTTCTGCGGCGGCGCTGGCCGGCGCTGCTCACTGTCTGGCTTTGCTATATAGCCACGCTGCTGCCGGTGCTGCAGGTGGTGCCGTTCGGGCCGTACATCGTGGCCGACAGGTACAGCTATCTCGCCTGCCTGGGCTGGGCGCTGCTGGCCGGCTACGCCCTGCTGCGCGCCCTGCGCGCCCAGGCTGATTCCCGGGCGGCCCCGCTGCTGGCGGCCGGGCTCGTTGCGGCGGGGCTGGGCCTGCTTACCTGGCGCCAGGCGAAAGTCTGGAACGGGCCGGGCACTTTATGGCGCAGCGTGCTGGCGGTGAATCCGGATTCCAGCATCGCGCACAGCAACCTGGGCTCTATCCTGCTGGATAAAGAGGGCAAGGTGGCGGCCGCGGCGGAAGAATTCCTGCAGGCTTTAAGGGTCAGGCCGGATTACGCCTACGCGAATTACAATTACGGCAACGCCCTTTTCTTCGAGGGCAGGATCGACGAGGCCATGGAATATTACCGCCATACGATCCGGCTGATGCCGGATTACGCCAACGCTTATTTCAACCTCGGCAATTCGCTGCTGAATAAAGGCAGGACCGACGAGGCTATTGAGAATTACCGCGCCGCGCTGCGGCTGCGGCCGGATTTCGCCGACGCGCATAATAACCTGGGCTCCGCGCTGCTGCGCAAAAATGAGATCGCGGAGGCTGTCGCGCATTACCAGGAGGCGCTCAGGCTGAACCCGGACCATGCCCTGGCCCGGAATACGCTGGAGAAGCTGCTGTCGCGGCCGTAAAGACCGGGAAGCAGGGGGGCTGCGGGCATTTTAAATTTATGCCATTTACACTGCTTGTGCTTATGCTGCTGCTGCCGGCCGCCGCCGCGGCGAAACCGGCCGGGCCGTATTACTTCACAGCGGTCAATAACGGCGCTTATGATTTTAAAGGCGGCGCGGTTTATCTTGAGGATTCCTACAAGGCGTTGGAGAAAATGGTGCAGTTGGCCGATTCTCAGCATGTGCGCCTGACGCTCCTGTTCAGCGCGCAGTACGCGGAGTATATCTCTTCAGGCACGGTTCGCCAGGCGGCGCTGGAAGAATGGAAAAAGAGCGGCCATGAGATAGGCGCATACCACCAGGGGCCGGATACCAAGGCCTGGGACGGCTATTCCGACCTGGCGGGCGAAGCCCTGGCGCGCGCGCGGGGGGGCAAGGTCCCGGAAAGCGTGCCTGGCCATGCCGCCTATTTCGCCGCGCTGGGCCGGCTGGCCGCGAAAATAAAGACCGGCTGCATGGCGGGGGCGGCGGACAGCAAGTTCCTGGCCGCCGCGCCGGAGTATGAGCTCTGCCCCGCAGAAAAGGCCGGTCTGACGCCCCGCGGCGTGAACGGGTTTATCTTCTCCGCGCCGGGGCCGGGCGGCGGGAAAAAATGGCTTTCGACTTCGGCGCCGTCGGACCGGGCCGGCATAGAGGCCGCAAAGAAAGCCTTTTCTAAAATGGAGGCCGGGGTTTATGGCGCCGCTTTCAAAAGTTCCCCTTCGGAGTTCGGCGCTTTTTACGCCTGGCTGCAGTTCCTGAAAGGCGCGGATCCGCAGGGCGTCCGCAGCCGCACGGTGGCGGAGGCCGTGGAGGAAAAACTCGTCGCGGACAAGCCGCAGGGCGCGGGGAAAACGCAGGGCGCGGAAAAGCAGGCCCGGACGGCCAAGCTGGCGGACGGCGCGGATGCCGGAACGGGCGTGATCCCGCGCCTTAAACCAAAACCCAGCCCTTTCAGCCAGGTGGAGCGGCTTTTTTTCGGGAGGTTCCGCTCCCTTCCCGGCGGGCCCCTGCGCGGTTCCTGCGGCGACGGGGTTTGCGACCCCGTTGAAAAGAAACAGCCCGGCCGCTGCGCGCGCGACTGCGGCGTCGGAAAATAGTGGCAAATACGCATAAAATGTGATACAGTTATCGCTGATGCGGGCGCTTTGGCAGGGGGCCGGCCCGTTACCGGGGATCCGCCGTGTTTTAAAAGTACATGGTAACAAATAAATCAAGTATTTTGGCTGGGACACTGTTGTTCTGCCTGCTGGCCGGCGGACTGGCCCCGGTCTCCGAAGCGGCCATTTCAAGGACCTCGAAAAGGGTTCTGCGCCTCAGGAGCGGCGTAAGCCAGGTGGCGTCCGATTTCTCCGCGGCGGCCCTGTCGACCACAAGCATACAATGGAGCTGGTCCACCGGTACTTTCATCGACTCTGGTATTACGGAGTACCGCCTTTATACAGGAACTCCTACCTCGCCTTCTTACCAGGCTTTGCCCCCGGGGACCAGTTATTATATCGACTCCGGCCTGGGGGTGAACAAAATGTACCTCCGGTGGCTGGTGATTTCCAGCGGAACCCAGCAGGGCAGCGATTCCGAGCACATCGAGAAGTACACCTATGCTCTGCCGCCGGACAATATTACGATCCCGGTGAGCAGCATTAACGCCACCAACGCTTATGTGACCTGGCAGTTCAGCACGGCCACGGCTTATGCGATAGAAACTTCCAGCGACGGGGGCGCCACCTATTTTCGCAACCGGGAAGCTTTTGTCCCCTGGCAGACCATACAGCTCCAGAGCAATACCAATTACCGCATCCGGCTGGGCGCCGTGAACGGGGACGATGAACTGACCCCTGGCGTTTACAGCGCCGTGAAGCTCATTACTTCTTACCCGCTGGACCCGGCACTGGTCGGGGTGGCCATTTCTTCCTACGCCATAAGATGGCAGTGGTCTACCGGGACTTTCACCGGCACGGGCATAACCGGCTATAACCTGTACAAGTCAAGCGTGTCGGAGGCCGCGAGCCCGCCTAATTTTTATGAGAATGTGGTGCTTGCGAAAGCCATCACTTCGCCGGACACCGGTTCCTGGACGGAAATTTTCACGGACAGCCAAACTGCGGTGGCCAACTCCCGGCACGCCCGCTGGCTTAAAGCGGACGGCATTCTGGAGAGCGAAGCCAATACCGTGGTGCAGAAATTTACCTACGCCATAGCCCCGGCCACCTGTTCCGCCTTATACTTCCTTCCTTTCCCTACCCTGCATATAAACCAGAATTCCGTAGGGCTTAACTGGAATATCGGCTGGAGCACTACCGCCCGCAACGGCATAGCCAGCAGCTATTTCGTGGAAAGTTCTACCTTCCATATTACCGACGACTGGGCCCTGCCGCTTACCACGGTGGCGGCCCCGGGCGCGCCGTTCACCGTTACCGGCCTGACCGAAAATACAAAGTACGACCTGCGCATCGGCGCCGTCAACGGCGACGGCGAGATGACCCCGAACAACGCGCAGAATCCTTACGCGTACAGCACCCTTTACAGGGCGCTGACCCCGCCGGCGCCCCCGGCGGACTTTCTTTGCAGCCCGTTCACCGATACGGCGCTGCAGTGTTCCTGGTCCACTACTACTACCACCGTGAACCCGGATTATATCAGCGGCTACGGGATAGGCGAGTACAAATTAGGGGGGGTGTCTCCGGATCAGTACTGGTTCTGGGACCCGCTGGACCAGGTGGCCGATCCCGCCAACACCAGCTACCGTCTTGACTACCTGATGACAAACAGTTCGCATACGCTGACCATGTTCACGGACCAGACGGACCCGGTATATTTCGGATCAGGTTTGCACGCCTCCGACCCGGACTGGTATTACAATGGCCCTTATTCGAGCGTTTATGTGTCCACCGAATCAGCCACTTTCGCCACGCCGCCCAACGATGTGGTTTTTGATACGGTCGCGGCGCGCAGCGTCGGCATGTGGTGGAAGGAACCGGAGGTCCCGGCGACGCAGTATCGCGTCGAGCGCTCTACCACCGCCGGGTCCCGCGGCCCCTGGTCCTTTGTCGCCAATGTGACCGGGAACCATTTCAACGACACCGGTATTTCCATTTCCACCGCGGGGTTGTCCCCGATGACGACCTATTCTTACCGCATAGGCGCGGTAAACCTGCTGGGCTGGCAGACTATCGGCCTGTCCTCGGCCACGGACGGCAACAGGCGGGATTACAGTTTCGCGGTCACCACCGTGACCAAACATCTCGCGCCCTTGCTGTCCGGGACCGGGGTCAGCACGACTTCCATAAACTGGTCCTGGGTAAATACGGTGCCGGATGTGACTTCCTATAATTTCTATACCGCTACCGGCGCGGTGATCAGCCTTGGCCTTTCCACCACTTATTACCTTGAAGTCAACCTGTCCAGCGCCAACGCGCGCTATACGCGGCGGGTGCGCTCTGTGGCGGCCGACGGGGAAGGCGACTATTCCGAGGCTTCCGCCTCTACCCTGGCCGGGCCGCCGGCCGCCGCGGTCGTTACCAGCTCCGCGCTGCATTCCCTGTCGCTGGCCTGGACTGCTGGGGCCGGCGCCGCCGCCTATAAAATAGACCGTTCAACGGACGGCGTCGTCTGGACCGTACTGCGCTCCTCGGCGGACGCTTTTTCCTCCACTGCTTTTACCGACACCCTCCTGCGTTACGCCACCGGCTATTATTACGCCATCCGCTCCTACAATGACGACGGGCTCATTTCTGTTTCAAGCGCGGTCGTCGCCGGGATGACGCTGCCGTTGCCGTCCACGTATACCGTAGTGTTCGCCACCGCGGCCGCAAGCCTGAACGTTACGGCCGCGCTGCCGGGACCCGGCGTGAGCCTGCTGACGGTAGAGATCCCGGCCGGCGCTCCGGATGGTTACTTCGGGATCAGCACCAGCGCCGCGGCCAGCCCAATGGATATCCCGAAGAGCGCCCTTGATACGGCTACGGCCAAACTTACCAACGCCTCCTTGTTCTCCGGGGCCATGGTGGAACTGCATCTGTATGACGTCTACGGCAATGTCCTTACGTCGAACCTGCCGGGTCCGGCCAGGATAACCGTAACTTACGCCGACTCCGCCCCTGCCGACGATATCGTGGACGGGACCGCCATAGATGCGGGCACTCTCAGGCTTTACGGCCTGGATACCGGCGCGCTGGCCTGGAACCTGCTGCCTGGTTCCACCCTGGACAAGGGCGGGAAAATAGTTCATTCCGAGATCCCGCATTTCTCCTTTTATGCGCTGGGCAGCCTGACAACACCGACAAGGTTTTCGGCGATAGCTCTTTCGACCGTCAGCATACAATGGGGCTGGCCGCCCGCTGCCGGCATCGACGGCTATTACCTGTACTCGTCAAGCACGCCTTTCCGGGTCGCGCTGAGTTCTTCCGCGAATTATTACGTGGATACCGGTCTCGGGGTCAACAAGGCCTATACCAGGTGGCTGACGGCCTACAGCGGCGCGGTCGAGGTGAGCACTTCGGCGCATGTGAGCAAATATACTTTCGCTTTGCCGCCGTCCACCATAGCCCTGAGCACGGGGACGGCCGAAAGCATGTACGTTACCTGGCATTTCAGCACGGCCACGGCTTATGCGATAGAATGCTCCACCAACGGCGGGGAGTCTTATATAAGGAACAGGGAATCGTTCGTCCCCTGGCAGACCATTCCGCTGATCAGCAATAAGAACTACCTAATCAGGGTGGGGGCCATAAACGGCGACGATGAACTGACCCCCGGAGTATACAGTACGGTCCGTTCTACGGTTACGCCTCCCTTTACCCCCGAGCTTACCGCGGTGCCTTTGTCCTCTTACACGATACAGTGGCAGTGGTCCACGGGCACGTTCACCGGGACCGGGATAACCGGTTACCGGCTGTATCATTCCACCACTACCGGGGACGACACTCTTCCTTCCGACGGCTTCGACGGTGAGATCGTAAGCGACATTTCGGGGATCAGCGTCAGTTCCTGGACGGAAGTCTTCGCCGACAGCGGTTCTTTCGTGGCCGCCAACTCGCGCCACACGCGCTGGCTTAAGGCGGTGGGTATCGTTGAAAGCCAGGGGCAGCCTACTTACCAGAAGTTCACCTATGCCGTAGCTCCGGCCAGCGCTACCGCGGTATGGCCCGACCCCGCCCCGTATAACGTCGCGCATGTCTGGGAGGACCGGGTAGGTCTTATCTGGAAACCCCGGTCGGGTCCGTCCGAAGCCAGTAAATACGTGATAGATTACTCCACCGTCGCGGGGTTCGCCGTGGCGGTGGCCTCGGCGCCGGCTTCCGGGAATCCGGCCACGGTGAACGGCCTGACCGACAATACCAAGTATGACCTGAGGATTGGCGCTATCAACGGCGATGACGTACAGACCCCTGAAAATGCGCTGAACCCTTTCGCCTACAGCCAGGCTTACAAACTGATCACCAGCCCGGCCATGCCTTCCAATTATTCATGCGCGCCGTACACGGATACCGCGCTGCGCTGTAACTGGTCTACCGCCACTTATGTGAACCCGGATTACATAAAAGGCTATTTTGTCGGCAACCTGCTTCACCGGACGGTGAACGGTACGGATGAAATATACTGGGACCCGTGGGATGTGCTGCCGGGAGTTGAAAGCCATGAATATGATCTTGACTATCTGCTGACGAACAGCACCCATACCGTCTCCATCTGGGTGGAACAGAAGGACCCGGACTGGGTGCCCGGCAATTCCCATTACGATCTTAACGAGTCGACGCATTATTACAATAATTTCGGCAGCTACCGGCAGGACAGCGACGCCGCAACTTTCGCTACGCCGCCCAACGATGTCGTCTTTGACACGGTGACCGCGCATGCGGCGGGCATGTGGTGGAAAGAACCGCAGGTGCCGGCCACCCAGTACCGCGTCGAGCGCTCTACAAATCTCGGCGAGGACGGGCCGTGGATATTCGTTTCCAGCGTGTCCGGTTCCCGTTATAATGACCCCGGGCCCTCTCCCGGCGGCCTCGCTGACAGCACCACCTATTCCTACCGGATAGGCGCCATAAACAGGCTCGGCTTTCAGACGATAGGCCTTTCCACCGCCACCGGGGGGAACCGCCGGGATTACAGTTTCGTGAGCAGCACGATGACAAGACATGTGGGACCCGCGCTGTCCGGGACGGGGGCCAGCACCACTTCCATAAACTGGTCGTGGGTGACCGCGGTGCCGGGCGTGTCTTCTTATAACATCTACAGCGCCACCGGCGGGGTAATCGCCCTTAACGTGCCTGCCAGCCCTTATCTCGAGGTCAACCTCTCCAGCGCCAACGCCCGGTATTCGCGGCGGGTGCGTTCGGTGGCCTACGGCCTGGAAGGCGATTATACCGAGGCTTCCGCCTCTACCCTGGCCGGGCCGCCGGCCGCCGCGGTCGTTACCAGCTCCGCGCTGCACTCCTTGTCGCTGGGGTGGACGGCCGGTGCCGGCGCCGCCGCTTACAGGGTGGACCGCTCGCTCGACGGAAATTCCTGGGCGGTGATAAAATCTTCCGCCGACGTCTATGTCTCCACTTCCTTTACCGACACCCGCTTGCGCTACTCAGCCACCTATTATTACGCCATCCGCTCCTTCAATGACGACGGCGCCGTTTCCGTTTCGAGCGCGGTAACCGGCGCGAGCATGACCCTTCCGCTGCCGGCCGTTTACACCCCGGTGTCCGCCGCCTCCGCCGTCAGCGTCACGGCGCCGCTGCCGGGCCCGAGCCTGGCCCAGGTAAAGGTGGATATCCCGCTCGGCACTCCCGACGGCTACTTTACTCTCAGTACCAGCGCGGCCGCCAGCCCGGTATCCATTCCTAAGCCAAGCCTGGATTCTGCCGTGCGCAAACTGAGGAACGCCGCTCTTTTGCCGGGCTCCATCGTCGAGCCGCTGCTTTACGACGTTTATGGCTCTACTTCCGGCCTGACGGCTCCGGCCAGGGTCACCATTACCTACGTGGATTCCACTTCCGACGATATCGTGGACGGGACCACGCCGCAGGCGCAGGTGGATATGCTGCGGCTGTATAACCTGGATACCCAGGCTTTGACCTGGGAACAACCCAATTCGGCGCTCGACAAGGGCACAAAAAGCCTGTACTCGGACGTGGATAGTTTTACGTTCTACGCGCTGGGCAGCAGGTTCGCGGGCGCCGCGTTCTCCGCTGCGGCCCTTTCTCCCGGCAGCATCCAGTGGAGCTGGTCCATAGACGCTTCCACGGGGTCCACCATAGACGCCTATCACCTGTATTCGTCAAGCACTTCCAGCTCCACGTACATAGTCCTGCCCGCTACCGCGGGCTTTTATATCGATACCGGGCTCGAGGTGAACACTCCCTATACCCGCTGGCTGCGGATCTCCAGCGCTGCCGCAGAGGGAACGGATTCGGCGCATGTGACCAAATACACATACGCCCTGCCTCCGCCGGATTTCAGCCTGAGCCAGGTCACTTCCACGGGAGCCTATATCAGCTGGCTTTTCAGTACGGCTACCGCTTACGATGTCCAGTGTTCCACTAACGGCGGGCTGGATTACACTCATAACCGGGCCTCTTTCGTGCCCTGGCAGACCATCCAGCTCCTGAGCAATAAGAATTATCAGATCAGGATGGGCGCCATAAACGGCGATAACGAGATAACGCCCGAGGTCTACAGCGCCGTACACCTGACTACCACTCCCCCGCTGGATATGACTATGACAGGGGTAGCTGTCTCTTCCTACAGCATAGAGTGGCACTGGTCTACCGCCACCATAGCCGATACCGGGATAACGAGTTACCGCATCTTCCGTTCCACCCAGGGCACGGACGCCGAGATGCCGGCCGCGGCCGACAACGGGCTGCTGGCGCGGGAGATCTTCGACACGGCCGTCAGTTCCTGGACTGAAGTCTTTACCGACCAGGACGCTTCCCGTTCGGCGGATTCGCGGCACACGCGCTGGATCAAGGCGAAAGGCATCCTCGAAAGCACGGGCAGGACCGTGTTCCAGAAATATACCTATGCCATAGCCCCCGCCACCTGCGCTCCTGTGGAGCCGCATTGGTTCCACGTTAACGAAACTTCCCTGGACCTGGCCTGGGACCCTGCCCCGGCGCACAATTACGTGATAGAGCGTTCTACCACCGGCAGTTTTACCGTGCCCATGAGCTCGGCCGTGATCGGGGCGGGGCCGTCGCTGACGTCGGGCCTGGCGCCGAACACGAAATACGATTTCAGGCTGCGGGCGATCAATGGGGACGGGGAAGTGACTCCCGACGACGCTTTGAACACTCTGGGGTACAGCGCGGCTTACAAAATGATCACCAGGCCTACCGTGCCCGTGCATTCCTGTTCCGCGGTCACGGATACCAAGCTCAGATGGACCTGGTCTACCGGCACTTATACGAACATGGATTATATCTCCGGCTACGGCATAGGCATAGCCAGTTACACGGCCGAGTTCGGGAACTTCTGGCTGGTGACGGCTTTGATCCCAGGCACTACCACCAACACTTACGAACTGGATTACCTGCTTACGAACAGCACCCATACGCGCGGCATCTTTGCGAACCAGACCGATCCGTCCTGCGTCACCTATTCGTCGGCGCCGGTGTGTTATGAGCATTTCGGCAGCTACGCCGCCGGTTCCAGCGGCGCCACTTTCGCCACGCCGCCAAACGACGTCGCGTTCGATTTCGTGGGCGCGCACGCGGTCGGCCTGTCGTGGCTTGAACCCGAGGTGCCGGCTTCCGGCTATATAGTGCAGCGTTCCACGAACCCCGGGGAGAACGGCCCCTGGGTTTTCCTTTCCAGCGTTACAGGCTCGCAGTATTACGATACGGGGCCCCTGCCGGACGGCCTTGCCGCAGGCGCCGTTTATTCATACCGGATAGGGGCGGTTAACCGGCTGGGGCAGCAGACCCTCGGCCTTGCCGCCAACACCGGCGGGAACCGCAGGGATTACAGTTTCGTCAACAGCACGATGACAAAGCATGTCTCGCCCACGCTTTACGGCGTGGCCACCGGCACCAACTCCATTCACTGGTCGTGGGACGACACCGTGTCCGGGGTGACGTCCTACAACCTCTACAATTCCACCGGAGGGGTCGTGGTGATCGGCCTCAGCAAGACCACGACGTTCTACTCCGAGGTGAACCTGCCCGGGCCGAATATCAGGTACACGCGGCGCGTGCGCTCTATCGCGCCGGACGGGGAAGGGGACTATTCCGAGAAAGCGGTCTCCACGTGGGCCAACCCGCCGGCCGCCGTGGTCGTTACCAGTTCCGGCGTTCATACCATGTCGGTGGGCTGGGCAGCCAACGGCAGCGCCCGTTACGAATTAAAACGTTCACAGGACGGGAACACCTGGACCGGCCTGAAAAGCTGGGCTGACGCTTTTAACTCGACCTCGTTCAGCGATACGCACCTGCATTTCGCCGCCACCTATTATTACGCCGTCAGCGGTTATAACGACGACCAGATAGTTTCGGTTTCAAGCGCCATAACTCCCGGTTCGAACATGACGCTGCCTGTGCCGTCCACCTATACCGTGGTGTACGCCACCGCCGCCGCAAGCCAGAGCGCCACGGCGCAGATCCCGGGAGTGGCGCAGTTGACCGTGGAGATACCGGCCGGCGCGGCTCCCGACGGCTATATCGCCATAAGCACCAGCGCCGCCGCGAGCCCGCTGGACATATCCAAAGCGGATCTGGACGCCGCCAAGGCGAAGCTGGTTAACAGCAACCTGCTGGATATATTCGAATTGCATCTCTATGACGCCTTCGGGTATCCCCTGACGGCGAACCTTTCAAGCCCGGCCAGGATAACCATAACCTATACGGATAACGATAACAACGATGTGGTGGACGGCGCGGTGCCGGCGCTGGTCAGCACGCTGAAGATCTTCAACCTTGACACGACCGCCCTGGTCTGGAAGCAGCAGACCAATTCCACGCTGGACAAGGGCGCCAGGTCGGTTTATTCCGACATCGCCCATTTCTCGTTCTACGCCCTGGGGAGCATTACCTCTTCGGCCGGCCTTCTGGCCGACGCGTTCGCCTACCCCAACCCTTACCGTCCCGGCAGCGGCGGGGATTTCGGAGAGAGCGCGTTCGGCGACGGCATCGTTTTCGCTTCGCTTCCGGCCAGGGCCAGGGTGCGGATATTCAGCCTTTCCGGCGCCCAGGTGGCCGACCTGAGCGACGAAGACGGCGACGGGCGCTGCCTGTGGAACACCAGGAACCCCGACGGCGGCAAGGCGGCTTCCGGGGTCTACTTCTATATAATTACCGGCCCCGGAAGTAAGGCCAAGAAAACCGGGAAGATAGCGATCATAAGATGAGGTTCCCGCGCAAGACCGGGGTTTATATGCGGAAGGATTGTCATATGGCTAGATTCATCTGCTGCGCGGCCCTGCTGCTACTGTCCGCCGGCCCGGGCTTTGCCGCAGACAGCGAGGGGACTTCGGCCGCCCAGTTCCTGCGCATCGGCGTGGGCGCCAGGGAATCGGCCCTGGGAGAGACGGGGGCCGTTGTCTCCGGCGCGCTGGGCATGTTCTACAATCCCGCCGGGCTTGGCGACGTGACCGGCACGGAGCTGGCGCTTTCGCAGGTTAAATGGGTGATGGACGTCAATTATTCCAACCTGGCCGTGGCCAGGAACTGCGGTTTCGGGGTCCTGGGCCTCTCGGTAAATTACCTTTCCATGCCCAAGATAGACAAGTACGACAAGCTGGGCAACAAGCTCGACGCCTCTTTTACGGCGGCGGACATGGCCGCGGCTTTAGGCTACGGCGTGAAGCTGTCGCCCCGGCTTGGCCTCGGGGCTAGCGCCAGGTATATTTCCAGCAGTCTGGACGATAAGACCGCCGCCGTAGTGGCTTTCGACGCCGGCGTGAAATATGCCGCGGTGCCGGGGGTGCTGGTCATAGGGGCGGCGCTGCAGAACGCGGGGGCTAAGCTTAAATATGAAACGGAAAGCAGCCCTTTGCCGCTGAACGCTAAATTCGGCGGCGCATATACGCTTACCCTGGACAGGGATACGGACCTGCAGAAGAACATCTCTTTCTTCGCCGACGTGAACCGAATGAAGGATTCCGGGCTCTATGGCAATGCCGGGCTGGATTTTATGTCCGTTTACCGTGACGGCACTTCTTTCTCCTTCCGGGGCGGTTACCGTACCAACGCCGCCGATAAGGACGCCGGCGCCTCGCTGGGCCTCGGGATCGGAGCTAACGCGTATTTAATAGACTATTCTTATTCCCTGCTGGGCGACCTCGGGCAGGCGCACCGGCTGTCGGTGACGCTCAAGTTCGGCGCCGGGTCATGAAGCGCGTTTCGGCGGGGAAAATTGTTTTTTGTTCCGCTTTCTTTTTTTGCGCGGGGCAGCCCGCCGGCGCGGCGATAAACGATGTTATAACTGAACTGGCCGCCCGGCCGGGCATAGCGAACGCGCAATGGGGAATAAGCGTGAAGGACGCGGCCACCGGCGCGGAGGTGGCGGCCTATAATCCCCGCGCGAACCTTACTCCCGCCAGCATCCTTAAGATATTCGTCACCGCCGCCGCCTTCGACCTGCTGGGCCCCGGCTATAAAATTAAGACCGGCGTTTATTACGACGGCTTTATCTCTAACGGTTTTCTCAACGGGAATCTTTATCTTAAAGGCGCCGGCGACCCGTCGCTGGGCTCGCAGCTGGTGAAAGACGCCCGCTCCCTGGAGGAGACTTTCAGGCTCTGGACCGAGGCCGTCAAGGCGAAAGGGATAAATGTCATAAACGGGGCGGTGGCGGCCGACGATTCTGCTTTCGAAAGCGCGCAGCCGGGGTCCTGGGCCTGGGAAGATATCGGCAATTATTATGCCGCCGCGGCTTCCGCGCTGACCGTCAACGACAACCTTTACAAGCTCTACTTCAAGCCCGCCGCCCAGGAAGGGGCCGGGGCCAAGGTGCTGCGCACGGAGCCGCTGCTGCCGGACCTGAAGTTCGAGAACCATATGGTTACCGGGCCGGCGGGTTCCGGAGACAACGGTTATATCTTCGCTTTCCCCGGGCAGAACGCCGCCGTGCTGCGCGGCTCCGTGCCCCGGGGGCCGGAAGAGTTCGCCATCAAGGGCGCCCTGCCGGATCCCGCCTTGTTCGCGGCGCAGGGTTTTAACGCCTACCTGGTCCGAGCGGGCATCAACTCCAATAAAAAACCGGTCAGGGCGGCCGGGCCGGCCGCGGGGCTGACGCTGGTAACAGAGACCGAAGGCGCCCCGCTGGAGAATATAGTCCGCATTACGAACAAGCGCAGCTTTAATCTTTACGCCGAACTGCTGCTGCGCCAGCTGGCGGTTTTTAAGGGGTTAAAGGGCACGGATACCAACGGCATTAAGGTCCTGAAGGACTTCCTGGCTGCGCAGGGTGTCGCCACGGGGGAGATGAGGCTTGAGGACGCGTCCGGCCTTTCGCAGTCCGACATGGTCAAGGCCGAGAACTTCACCGACCTGCTGTGCGCGGTTTCGAAGAAAAAGTATTTCGAGGCTTACAAGGATACGCTGGTTTTTCCGGCCGACGCGGAGGCCAGCGGCCACATCCGGCGCATGGGCCGGGACACTTACCTGGCCACGGGCCTGCGCATAAAATCCGGCTCGTTGACCGGCGTGCGTTCCTACACCGGCTACCTTAAAACAAAAAAAGGCCGCACCCTGGCATTCACCTTCATCCTGAACAACTACTCCGCCGACCCAGCCGATATAGACAGCCTCCACGAAGAGCTCCTCGCCGCCCTGGCCGATAACTACTGAGCCGATTTCGCCGCTGAATCTCAGAGGTTGCAGAGCCAGAGGGGAGGGGGAGGAAAAAATAGCGCGAGATGCGCAGCCTGGGCGGCCGGGGGAGTGCCCGACGAAACCGGAAGAAGGAACCCTTGCGTCGGTTCCCCCCGCCCAGGGAAATTATGGCGGGGCCCCCCTCCGCAACGGTTTCGCCGAGCACTCCCCCGTCCGCCCCTCCAGTTTCAATTTATCAGAAATTAGACAACAGGAAAAAATAATGGAACGCTGTAAATTAAAGATGAGCTATGTGCCTAGTATTATTGTTTTAAGTGTTTTTGTGTTGTTTCTTGGATGTAAAGGTGTAAATACACCCACTCCCTCCAATGCCGTAGAGGTAAAGAGCCTGTCAGCTCATAAGGCTGCTGTAAGTTCTTTTATAATTCCAAGAGGCGTTTTTAGAGGAGTATTGTGGCCATCTAAAGCGGATAATAATTTCCAAATATGGATTATAAAGCATAATGAGGAAATATTTTTTAAAATTCCAGCACCAGTTGGATTCGCTAGTGATTACAATAGAGAAGATACAGAAAGGTGGAATATTAATTTAAGTACTCTTGCCAATTGTAAGACAACAGTGATGGCAACCAAAACAGATGGGTCTAAATCTGTTGAGATAATTTTGCCGACGAAAAAGCGTCAATACAGCTTTGCGATATTCAGAAATTCTTCAGATGAAGAAATTGTGGTTTTCATGGATATTTCCGAGCATGTCGTTGATACGGGTTTATTTGGGTATATAATGCTCAAAAAATAACAGAACATTAATCAAGGAATTCCGCAGGGAAGCCTTGCGATTTTGTTTTAATGCTGTGAAGGCGTTGAGGGGCTGCCGTGATGCTGGCCTGCACAACCGTTGCGGAAGGGGGCCCCGCCATAATTTCCCTGGGCGGGGGGAACCGACGCAAGGGTTCCTTCTTCCGGTTGTGCAGGCCAGCATCACGGCAGCCCCGACTGGGCATCTCGCGGTTCCGTATCAGCTTTCTTCTCGGGTTCCCGACGGGGTTTTGACATTCCTGAAAAATTTTGTATCGTGGTCTCGGGTGGGGGACAACGCTT
>Ga0116170_10000994_pt1 | contig 29452 bp, 20 predicted proteins | sample AD_JPNHW1_MetaG_FD_89797 | JGI IMG/M metagenome (GOLD analysis project Ga0116170, IMG submission 89797) | Active sludge microbial communities of municipal wastewater-treating anaerobic digesters from Japan - AD_JPNHW1_MetaG | ecosystem: Engineered > Bioreactor > Anaerobic > Digestate | place... | reverse complement strand
TGGTCTGATGGGATCATTTGTCCAACAAGGTTTGAGTTGCTGTTAACTCTTACTTGACATATCTGTCCTCCGGACGCTACATTATAATTGGTATTACCTGAAAATATACCTCCGGCATAGTAAAATGTGACATTCATCATCTTCACCAGTGTCGATTCATTTTGTTCATTCATCCCATCAGGCGTAATTAATATAGGTTCCGGAATTGGTTTTGGGGCGACAGAAGTAATCCAATTGACCGGGTCAAGCTCAAGTAATTGGCAGTAATTTTTAATAACGCCTTGGATGAGAACTGAATCGCCTCTTGAAATGTTATTGACCGGACTTCCATAAGCTGCTATACCGGCAGTTGTGTCCTGGAGATACCGAATAATTCCAAGTTCCGACCCATTCGTTACTATTCCACTTATCAGTACGGTGGATCCGACAGGCATAGCTCTGGCTGCCGCAATGGTCATTGGTTGTGTTGGTATTGAAGGATTTGTGACATCGATGCAAAAATCATTTGCAGAATATTTAAAATCAGGGATGTATTTAAAAGTGACCGGCATGTTTATATCATTACCGGTAAGTTCTTCAAAGACAATCGGTATTATCCAATCACCTGCCGAAGTAAAAACATAATGAGAGGTACATTCAAAAGGTGCATTATGTGCATAAGGCGTTGGTTCCGTTACATTGTTGGGTAGGTTAACACAGTTTCCGGAGATATTTATTCCTGTCAATTTGTTCGTTACTAAATCAAAACCCCGGGCAAAAATGTCCGGCTGTGAATTGTCTGTTGACCATGGAACCTGCGTGTCGAGCCATGTGAAAAACATTTTCTTTCCATCCATTGATGTAGCAACATTTACACGATTGTCCTCGCTCGAACCACCAAAGTTCCCTCTGAATTTTTTCAGATGCCCAAGATTTTGTCCCTGCCAAGAGCCACCACCATTGGTGGAGTAAATATCAAAAACGGCAAAACAACTATCTGAATTCGATATCGTGTAATCTGATTCTGTCAAACCCACAACAACTCCGATGTGTGGATTTCCCCACTTATCGACTGCAAGATCGCAATCATAAGCAGTTGTGTATCCAATCTGATCCCGTGTGGGATATGGAGAAGAAAACAGTTGCTGTATACGGTAATCGGAAAGCAAGGTTTTAATCCCATTTATACCATTTGGTCCGTCGAGTTGTATGGAGTACGGTCCTGACCAGGTCAATCCTGCATTTACGGATTTAAATAAAACCGGGTAATAATTTTTATAGGCTCCGGTTTGAGTGGCTTCCCAATTATTGACAAGCGCAACAATCCAGGCCGTTTGCCCGTCAGGCGAAAAAGCTACGCGGGGTGTTTTTGGTTTTTGATCATTATCTGAAAATAGGAACAAATAACTTTCGGCATAGGTAAAATCGCGGGAAGCGGCATTCCAGGTACCCCGGTTCAAAATCAGTGTATCATAATACAAGAAATCTGATTGGTTAAAGGCCACATCGACACTTAATGCGATTCCCTGTTGAGAAATTGTGAAGCCATCAGGTATATAATGATTTGGATGAGGTGAGTTCCAGATGAGATGTTTTGTTGAGTCTGCCTGATTTACAAGATTTTGAATACCCCTGCTGTATCCACCCCATGTGTTTGTTACATCCGATAAATTTGCCGCAAAATAGCCAATATATGCGTTCGAAGGATCCGTATTTCCGAGTGGATTGTATAATGCTGCTTGCGGATAACGGGCCGCATCAGCATAATAGGTACCGCCCGAATTTAATGTAGCGGCATAAACCTGCCTGTTATTAGTCCAATTGACTAAGGATTGACCCAAGGTGGTTCCAATATCAGCAGCCAGGTAACCGGATAGGCTGGGAGGTGTAGTTCCTGGTCCCATCCGGTGAAAATTGATTACAGTTTTAAGGTTATCATCCGCCCAAACCATTGTCCGTTGTCCGCCATTAACACCGTATCCTAAACCATTTGCTGATGTGCCTAATGTAATTACAGCGTTTGTATTGATTACCAGCTCGTTACCATAAGATGTTCCAACTGAGTTGGTGGCATAAGCTCTAAAATAATATACTGTATTAGTCGCTAAACCCATAATAAAACCGGTAAAGGTCCCTATTCCACTCCCGTCACTGGTATGACTGTTAGTAACAGTTGGATTTGGAGAAGCGCTCCAGCAAATACCTCTTGCAGTTACCGAGGCCCCTCCATCGGAAGTAACATTTCCGGAACAGTTTAAGGTCGATTGAGTAATATTTGAAAAAGAGGTAGTTATCACCGTAGGAGTTTGAGTAGCCGTGCATAAATCAATCACACAACGTACAGAATTTCCGTTCATCTTTTGATCATAGTTCGAATATACTCCCTCATCAGAATTATATAGCCAATAACAATTACCCTGAGTAGAATCCGATTCTGTGGATGACCAAATTACGGATGATTCCTTCAGACCAGAAAAAAAACTCCAGCCAAACCATGATAGAACTTGACCTCCTCCAAGGGCGGTAAAGCCACTTGAGTTCGTTGCACCGGTATTGGGGCTCAGCCAATGAGTAAACCCCGTCTCCTTCATCTTTCCACCTGCACTATAACTCCCACCCAATAAGGATATCATTGCGATCCATTCCTGATCGTTCGGGATATGCCACCCTGATGGGCAAATGCCCTGCACCTGAGTATTGGGAACGGGATTCCATGAGGAAGTGTCAGAGGCTCCGTTCAGGTACTGAACCATCTCACCCCATTCATATAATCCACCATAAATATTGCAGTTTGATTCAAGATCGTCATAACAGTATTTCTCAGTAATACCATCATTTGTTTGACTATCGTAAGAATTTATTCTATTGCCAATATTGAGATTTTGTGCCATCCAACAACTGTTTCCAATCAAAACAGTGTTATACGTCCTGCCATCCCGGCTATCTGTATAAGGAGACCCACAAATAAAACCAGGTAGGGTTACGAAACTCATTAAACTACCGTAAGTTGTTCCAATACTGTTTGTGGCATAGGCGCGAATGAAATAAACAGTGCTGGACGTCAATCCTGAAATGGTACTGGTGAAAGTACCGGTGCCTGATCCATCAACAGTGTGATTGTCGGATATCGTCGGATTAGCAGCGGTACTCCAGCAAACACCCCGGGCGGTCACTGATGCACCGCCGTCGTTTATTACATTTCCACCAGAAAAAGCAGTCGTTTGTGTGATATTCGTGGCTGCGGAGGTTGTTACCGTAGGTGAATACGTCGAACTTCCCGGATTTCGCATACACCTTACTGAGAACGCATTCGTTTTGATGCGGTTATTTCGGGTTACTGTTAGTCCAGAATATACCAATTCCCTGACATAACCATCTGTTAAGGTGGCTTCTGAGGAAGCTGAGAAGCTGGCTGTTGCTTTAATCGTAAAGTTAGTTCCAGACCCGCCGTAATAACCTGCTCCAAATGCACTGAATCCACTTTGGTTGGTTGCTCCGGCATTTGGGGACAACCAGTGTTCAAATCCTGTATCTTTCATTGAGCCACCTGCAATGTTCACTCCACCAAGAAAATCTGTCAGAGTTGTCCAATCTGAATCCGACGGAACATGCCACCCTGATGGACAGATCCCTTGAGCGCCTGGCGTCGAAACGTATTGCATCATCTCATTCCATTGATAAAGGCCGCCGTAAACATCACAGTTTGATTTTAAATCACTGTAACAGAATTTCTCAATCTCTCCATTGTTTGTTTGTGACTGTGAACTGTTAATTTTAAGTCCAATATTCAGATTTTCTTTCATCCAGCATTGTGAGCCGATCTGAACAGTATGATAAACCCGTTCACCATAAGTAACTGTTGGAATTCCTGAACAAGGCTCTCCTGAATTGTATACAGTTACGGTGAAAGTACAAGCCCCGCCTGAATTTGAAGCCGTTGCGATAAATGAGTTAATACCTGCATTCATCGGGGTTCCGGTTCCGGTCAACGTGATCGTTTGGGTTCCTGAATTTAAAAATAATCCTGAGCCGCTAAAACTAAAACCGTTGATAACCCCCGTTGTCACGGAATATATTCCGGGAGCAGCGACTAATGCCTGCATCGTCACCGTACTTTGAGCGGTTAATGGAATTCCTGAGGAGTATCCGCCGTTGACTGTTGCATTTATACAGGAATTACCGTTGCCGATTGAATAGGAAGCAACGGGAAATGGTCCGGATACCAACATTTGTATATTGGGTCGATCTGTTTTTAATCCTGTGTAAGGGGAATTGCATCCGGAGGTGGAAGTTCCGTCAAAATAATAATGTTGGGTCAAATTTGGAATCGTTGTACAAAAAACGGTTGAGCTTGTTGTATATGAATTATTATCATAACATATTTCGATGAGTAAATTAGATCCGTCCCAAATGAATGGAGTCTGCAATTGAATCATCTGCCAGCCGGATGATGGCACTGCATATGTTCCGCTATACACAGTTGATGTACCTGACTCATAGCCCGCTGACAAGTTTGACCGTGTTGTATTTTTTATTTTGATCTGGAACCCATTCATAATTTGAGTCGAGACAGTGGAAATGTTTAATCCGATTTGGGTTATCGACATTCCTGCAATACCACCCGCTTCTAACATTTCTGTAGCAGGGTAAAGCATTTGTGTTCTGCTGTCCATCCATAATGTATTATATGGCCAAGGTTGTAAAACAGTGCCATTACCAAATATTATGGCTAATTCCTGAACAGTGGCACTGGTTGTACAAGTAACCTGATTTCCATATGCCGTCCCCACGTTATTAGTCGCATATGCCCTGACATAATAGGTCGTATTTGGTTGCAGCCCTGAGATGGTACTTGTAAAAGTCCCGATTCCCACCCCGTCAAAAGAATGAGGATTTGATATTGTAGGATCTTGTGAGGTGTTCCAGCAAACGCCTCGTTCGGTTACAGCTGCGCCGCCGTCAGAAATTACTGTGCCACCGCATGATGCCGAGGTTTAAGAAATATTCGTTGCTTCAGTTGTTGTAACTGTCGGGGTCGCCGTTGAAGATCCGGGATCCTTGAGGCAACGGACCGATAACCCATTATTCATAAACAGTGAATTCAATAATGAAAAATCGTTCATATTATAACCCAGGTATACAAACCAAATATTGGTGCTTGTTGCTAAAGTCGAGGAAGCAAAATATCCGGATATCAGTAACTCCTTAGTTTGAGGAGTCCCCGTTCTGAAACCTCCGCCAAGAGCGGTAAATCCACTCGTATTGCTTGCCCCTGTATTTGGGGTTGACCAGTGTGAATATCCAGTCTCCTTCATTTTTCCGCCCGCAACACTCGTACCTCCAAGTAAGGTCGATGAGGAACTCCATTCACCACTTGTTGGAATGTGCCAACCTGGAGGACAGACTCCTTTTGTTCCAGGAGTCGTAACATATTGCATCATTTCATTCCACTGATACAGCCCGCCATAAATGTCGCAGTTTGATTCAAGATCGTTGTAGCAGTACTTTTCGATCGTCTGGTTGTTGGTTTGGTCCTGGATTACGTTGATACGTGTACCCACATTCAGGTTCTCTTTCATCCAGCATTGCGTTCCTATTTGAACGGTATTATAGGTCATACCTCCGTATGTAATAGTAGCAGTTCCCGGACAAGCGCTTTGTGAAATGACTGATTTCGTCATCATTAACATTGGAAAAAGGATCACAATCGGCAGAATTGTTAATATTCTCATATTTAGTTGATTTATTATTGTTTTCTGAAATTTGATCATGATTCTTTAATCCACTTAAAAACAAACGACTGCAATGTAACTATTGTTGATATGCTAATTGTTGGAACCTGATTATTCATGTGAAACAGAAATTGAAAAAATTGAAAAGCATCGTTAACCTGGCAACCTTCTATAGCCTGTTTCAACATGAAAATTAACCGAATGATCATTGTGTACTACTTTCTCCCCGGGTTATTTTAGGAAGGCGACATATTTGCAAGGAAGATGGGTTAACAAAGGAGGAAGATAATATGTGAACGATCAGGAACGCTACTATTCAATCACAATCCCCCTTGGAATCTATAGTGGTAGTAGTAAACGAAAAACCGATGGAAAAAATTAAACACAGAAAAATCCCACGAACTTTACTCCCCCAATTTGCCGGTTAACTCCCGTAATTTCTCAGCCGGAATCTTGAAGGAGATTTCTTTCGAAGCGCATTTGATCATGCATTGATGGGTCTTACGGTTAATAGAGACCACAACATCGATTCTGACTAATACCGATCGGTTCAGCCGGAAAAATATTTTTGGGTTCAGCAACTCCTCAACCTTGCCGATGTTCATCGACACTGTGTGCCTTGTTCCGTTTCTGAGGTAAATCTCCGTGTAGCTCCAGTCGGCCTGGCAGTAAACGATCTCGGCAGGATCGATCATAATGAAACCGGTGCGGGTGTTGAAGCGGATCTTCTTGTGGGCTTTCAGGTGGGCCATCAGTTCGTCGATCTTGCCGGCAAGATGGGTGTGGGGTTTGGCGGCCCGGTACTTCGCCACTACCTCGCTCAGCTCGTCGGGATCAATGGGTTTCATCAGGTAGTCGAAGGCGGCGGTCTTGATAGCCTGGATGGCATAGTGGTTGAAGGCGGTCTGGAACACGACGCAGGTCTGAATATTCAGCCGTTTCAGATCGGCCACCAGGTCGAAGCCGGTTTTGCCGGGCATTTCCACGTCGAGGAAAAGGATGTCGGGAACTTTATCCATTAGTATGTGGAGGGCTTCACCGGCGTCGCGGGCAGCGCCAATGACGGTTATTCCCGCGATGGATCGGAGATGTAAGGAAAGTACCTCGCGCGACCGCAGGTCATCGTCAACAATCAGGGCGGTGATCTGTTGGTCCATCTTCAAAATGAAAGGCTGTTATTACAGCCAAAGTTAAAAATTCCTTATTCCGATCCAGCATTCTCAGTATAAATTTTACAGATCCGTGTACGAAATTTATCGGGGGGTTAAAACCACGCCCAATCAGAAATAGCTGTCACATTCGTGAATGCAATCTCAAAACTGGCATTCAGGGGTATAATATACTGTCATTCAGATATTTTCCCGAGTTGATCGGAAAGAATCACGCCGCTCAAGGCTGATTAAAAGTACCATCAAATTGTTTTACTACAAAAAGAACAAAAGAACACAGTAGGTTGATTATTCAGTCCCCTTGTGGAATGATAAACGCCATGCAGCCAAAAAGCAGCTGAAAGAACATGTGATGGTTTGTAACCCGGGTATTTCACCGGGGCACAGGGTACGGTCTACGGATTCAGCCTCCATGACCGGAACAAACCGGAGGTTTATTAAGCGCAAGATTTTCAGCTCTTGTAAAAACTGTAATTCATATCCAGCGGAATGATGATTGTAACGTTGGTTCCGGTTGATTTTCCCCGCTCATCTTCCGGATCAACGATGACATAGCTGATCTTCCTATTATTGAATTTATTGATGATCCGGATGGTCTGGTCAATGATGGAAATACCTTTGCCGGTGCCGTGTTCACCATTCATTCCTGCCTCTTTCCGCCCGACCCCGTTGTCGCTGATCGAGATGATTGTCTCACTTTTTTCCTGCCGGACCTTTATTTCCAATTTTCCATCTGCCAGCAGTGGTTGCAGTCCATGCTTGATAGCGTTCTCCACGAAGATCTGTGTGATCATTTTGGGAACCTGCACCTGCATATCAACCTGATCATCCAGATCGATGGTGAAAATGAAGGCGTCGTTCATCCGGCTTTGCATCAGGTTGATGTAATGCTGCAGGAAATCGAGTTCCTCACCCAGTGTACGTGAAAGCTTATCTGTCTGGAGTACGGTCGATCGCATCAGTCGCGACAACGAGAGCAGGTTCCGGTTGGCGTCATCCGGTTTCCCGTCCAGAATCATGGCGCTTATGGAGTTGATGGCGTTGAAGGTGAAGTGGGGATCCAACTGATTGTTTAACAGTAACAACTGTAATTCAGTGATCTTTTTCTCGGCAGCGATCTGCTGTTGCATCCTTTTACGCTGCAGCAACTGAACCAGCATGACAAAACCCAGAACAACCGCGTAGATCAGCAAATAGGCCGGATACCTGAAATAGTACCAGCGGTTTGGTTCATACGAAAACACCGCCCGTTTATTGCCGTCCTGAAAACACAGTTTTCCGCGTTTGCCTGCTTCCCTGATCGATTGAGAACTCATGATATTTCCTGACAACGGGTTATCGAACCGGATCGGGTGCGAGAACTCATTATCGGTTATTATGAATGCTTTTTCATTTGCTGCTTTGAAAAGATACTCCTGCTTTCCGTCGCCGTCGATGTCGATGCATTGAAACAAAGTTGATCCGGGCGATTCGATTCTTTTCCTTTCAACGACAGTAAGGCTCGTGTCGTATCGCTCGATGATTCCGCCTTCACGGGAAAGAAAAACACTGCAGTCAGATTCACGTGATCTGAATAAATCGTAAAATCTATGCCGAAGGGTATCATCGAGCTGTCGCTCCCGCATTTTTTCTCCCCTTGCATTAAACAACATCAACCTGGCGGTTCCCGTTCCGGCATTCCTGGGCTCCAGGAGTATAAAAAAGAAATGGGATGATTTGATTCGGACCACTTCGGGAGCCAATCGGATATATCGTCCGGGAAACTGCACCGGCGGTAAACAGAAATTGAAATCACGGTCGTATGCCACCAGCCAGGCGCTGTTATCATCATACCGGGCACTGATCTTTCCCTGGTTATTGTCGATGGCATACGTATCGGTGATCAGTTCAGGACGGCCATCTCCGTTCAGATCGGCGGTATCGGTAACCGACTGAAACAATACCCCGGTATCGGTCTTTTTCAGTTCACCGGTTTTTAAATTATAGCTGAAAAGGAAGCGGGGCTGTGCCCTGAAACCAGCCATAATTCCCGAAACAATCTCTTTGATGCCATCCCGGTCAAGGTCGATCAGCCAGGTGGTTGTCAGTGAAAAATCATTTTCTCCGTTCTCAGGTTCCAAGGCACCAATAAACAAGTCCCTGAACAGAACCTTTTCTGACCCCATCGGGGCAATGCCATGTAAAAAGAGCGAATCGCCCACGCACGTAAACAGGAAAATGCCCACGGAGCCGATTGAATCATACGCGCCAACCGTGATCGCATCAACCTTAAGCAGTATTTTTCCGGGAAAATAGAAATGATCGAGAATGAATCCCTTATGATCGTTAATCTTAAGAGAGGCCTTTCCTTCGGTATTGTCGAAATAGACGATCTGTTCACTGTTGCCATCCCCGTTCAGATCCTGATACAGTTCAAGGGCATTCGGCTTGTGCGTTGCACCAGAATCGACAACTTCAACAGAATATTTCCGGAAAATATCGGGAAGTAGCAGAATGATCAGGATGGTAACGGGCAGGGCAATGAACCATGGGGAGAACCAAAAGTGCCTGAGTGAATAACGCCACAATCGTTTCATAAATCAGGAAAAGAAGATAGTATAACCGGTTAAAAATTGTCAGTTTGGGGTTTCAGGTTTCAAGTTACAGAGTTTCAGGGTTTCAGGGTTTCAGAGTTTCAGCGTTAATAGATCTAAGATCAAAGATCAAAGCTTAAAAGAAGCGAATAGAAATTAGCGAATAGCGATTAGGGGAAAAATTAAAATTCTCACATTCTCAAATCCTCAAATCCTCAAATCCTCAAATTTTCACATCAGCACATCAGCACATTAGCACATTTTCACATTCTCAAATCCTCAAATTTTCACATCAGCACATCAGCACATTCACTAGTCCACCGGCCTGGTAAATTTCCACCGTTTGTGCGACCAGAGCCAGTATTCCGGTTTTGCGCGTATCGATTCCTCCAGCCGTTTCATGAAGGCGCTGACAATCGCACCTTCTGGAAGTTCGGCGGGATTTTCAGAAATCAATTCTGTTTGAAATGTGTAATATCCCCTTTTGACCGGACGGATATCGATGTAGACCACGGGCATGTTAAACCGTCGGGCCAGTTGTTCGTATCCTTTGTGACAAGGGGTATCCTGGTTGAGAAACTGCAGCCAGATGCTGTTCTGCAGGTCAAACGGACGCTGGTCGACACCGAATACATATCCCAGGGCCCGGTTCCGGTTCCCGGTCATGAACCGGAGCGTCTGTTTCACCGGCAGGATATCCATGTCGTACATGCCCCGGGTCTTTTGCTGGTATGCTTCGACATATGGGTTGCTGAAAGGACTGTAGATGACCACAAACCGGTGTTTTAACTGTTTTCCCAGGATCTTTCCCCATTCATGGTTCCCGTAATGTCCGCCGATCAGCATGACGCTCTTTCCCTGCTCGAAGAGGCGGTCGGTAAGTTCGGGGTTAACCACCCTGAACCGCTTGATCAGCGACGGAATGGACATGGTGTATCCTTTCAGGGTCTCGGCGACCAGATCACAGAAAAAGCGGAAGAATTTTTTTGCCAGTTCTTCAATTTCGGGGGCGCTTTTTTCGGGAAACGAATTTTTAAGATTGTTAAAAACTACATCACGGCGGTATCTGATCCCATAATAGACCAACAGGTAAAAAAAACGGGAAAAGATCTGGAGCAGCCAGAACGGCATGATCCGGAAGGTCTGTATAAAGAACCAGCTGATGCAGAACACCAGGTAATCGACTATTCTCTTTGTTTGTTTCAAGTTTTCGATTCCGTTAAGGGGCGGGGTAAAGATACGGGGAAATTTTCAACGAACCGTTAACCTTTCCTGTCTGAGCGCTTCGAGCGCTGCAAAATAACCCGAGTAGACCACTCCGGAGAAGCCGCCGCCGAATTTATCCCAGGCGGAAGCGATGTGGAGGTTGGCGACCGGACTGATCCGTTGTTTACTCCTCGGTCCCGGATTCTGGGCAAATCCGTATACCGCTGCATCCGTGTTCAGGGTATATCGCTTCATGGTTCGCGCCGTAGCCGCATCGTACCACACCAGGTGACGGTTGAGGCCCGGAACCAGTTGTTCGAGCCGGGAAAGGAACGATTCGGTTACTTCCGCCTTCCTTTGTTTATAATCCTCCGGAGTCATTCCGTTCCAGTAATTCAGGTAATCTTCCGCGACGAGGGCGGCAAAACCCTTTCCTTCCGCGACAAGTCCCGACCGGATGTGGCTGTAATCGGTCAATACATAGGTCTTATCCTCGAACCTTCCATGACTGTTCCTGCCGATATCATTCTGGGTATTTACATCCGGCCCATACACGCAGGTACAGTAACACGGGTTCCCGATCTCTTTGAGCGGCCGGTCAAAGCAAAGGTAAAGGGTATAGAGCGAAGCCCCCGGCACCCGGTCGCTCGTGAGATCCATCAGTTTCCGGCCAAATTCTTCAGGAAGTAATGTGGTAGCGACCTGCGGAAGGGCGGCGTTCACAATCACCTGTTTTGTCCTGGCCGTATGATCGGTTCCATCGCGGAGTGATCGGAATTTTACTCCGGAACACAGCCCCGAATCCATAAGAATTTCGAGGGCCAGATGACGGCAACGTACCTCTCCTCCGTGTGATTTGATGTATCCTGCGAGGTAATCCGACAGAACCTGAGAACCGCCTTCGATGAATACACTTCCTGAATTATAGTAAGTACCCTGGGCCTGGGCATAATAGTCCATGCTCAGCAAATAGGGGTCATCGCTGAAGGCCATCAGGTTACCCAGCAGGATCAGCTTCAGATCCGCATCCCCGATCAGCCGGTCGAGGTAGCCGCCGATGGATTCAAAGGCCTCCGCTTCACTTTCGGGTCGGTACTTCCTGAATTGCTCCATCCTGCCGAAATAGATATCCAGTCCTGCGGCTTCGTGCGGAAACTCCGCTAACAGTAAGGCTTTCGCGGCGTGAAGGTCGTGCGGAACAGTAACATCCTTCCGTTGTGTTATGGCGCGGTAAAAATGGGGTATTTCAGGGAACTTCACATGGTTAAAAATGTCGAGCTCCGTGAAGATCTTCTGTTTGAGATTTCCCCCCCCGAAGCCATCCATTTCGTGTAGTCCCGCCTCCACGCGGAATTCCTTATGCCGGAAGGTCGTGGCATAGCCCCCGGGAACGGAATGCTGTTCGAGCAACAGAACCCGTTTCCCTTCGCGCGATAATTTGGCTCCGGCTGTCAGTCCGCCCAGTCCGCCGCCAATGATAATTACATCGAAAAAATCCAAAATTCAAAATAGGGATTAGAGATTAGTGAATAGAAAAATACATAAATTCAAAATAGGGATTAGAGATTAGCGAATAGCGATTAGAAAAATACATAAATTCAAAATTTTACATCTTCACATTCTCAAATTTTCACATTCTCAAATCCTCAAATTAGCACATTAGCACATTAGCACATTTTTATTTCCCAGTCCACTTGTCCGCCAGTCCGCTGGTCCGCTTGTCCAACTCTTCGTCAAACCCGTTCAAATTGTTCTACTCACCGAATAGATCTGGTCGATCACTTTGACATATTTTTCGAGGATGAACTTGCGTTTGAGTTTCAACGTGTGGGATAGTTCTCCGGAGTGGGGCGACCATTCATCTTCGACCAATTGGAACCGTTTGATGTATTGAAATTCTTCCAGGTGGCGGTTAAATTTATTGATGATCTCCTGATAATGCTGAAGGACCTTCGGATTGTTGATCATCCGGCCGGTTTGCTGATGGCGGCATCCCCTGTTGGCGCACCATTCGGCCAGAAGCTGGAAATTGGGTGCGATCAGGGCGCTGGCGAATTTTTCACCTTCACCAAAAACAAAAGCCTGGTCGATGAATGCCGATTCCTTGAGCCGGTTCTCAATTTCCTGCGGGGAGACAAATTTCCCGTTGGCCAGTTTGAAAACCTCTTTTTTCCGGTCGGTCACCATCAGGAAGCGGCCTTTCACAATTTCGCCGATGTCGCCGGTATGGAACCATCCTTCCGCATCATTTGCCTGAGTAGTGGCCTGATCGTCTCCATAGTACCCTAGCATCACGTTGGGTCCCTTGCACAGGATCTCCCCGTCGGCTGCTATTTTGATTTCTACGCCGGGAATGACGCTGCCCACGGAACCCAGCAGGAGATCCGGACTGGAAGCCCTGTTGATGGTGATGATTGGCGAGGTTTCCGTCAACCCGTACATGTTGATCACTTTAACGCCGGCTGCCCAGAAGATACGTTCGATCCGCGGCTGAAGGGCAGCCCCGCCGCAGCCGACCAATTGGATCTTTCCGCCGATGGCCTCCCTCCACTTGCTGAAGATCAGTTTATCGGCCAGCCGGTGACGGATGCGGTAGTGCCAGGGATTATTCCCATCGGGACGGTACTTGAGTCCCAGGGCGATCGACCAGAAAAAGATCCGTTTTTTAAACCCGGTAAGTTTATTACCCTTCTGGAGGATGGTATTAAAGATCTTTTCCAGAATCCGGGGAACCGCGTCGAAGCCTTCAGGCCGTATCTCACGCATGTTTTCAGCAATCGTACCGAGGTTTTCGGCATAATAGATGGTTGTTCCCGAGTACTGGGTCTGGTAGTTGCCTAAACGTCCGCCCACATGGCAAAGCGGCAGGATGCTGAGATACCGGTATTCGGATTTCAACCGGAATACATTGGCGGCGGCCAGGAAGTTGGAAACCAGGTTCCGGTGCGACAGCAGAACGCCCTTGGAGGGTCCCGTCGTTCCAGAAGTATAGATCAGGACTGCCGGATCGTCGGGTGTGATTTCATTCCGGGTTTTTTCGAGAAAACCGGTCAGTTCGGGTCCCTGTTTCCGTCCCAGTTCGAGGATTTCAGTCCAGCAACGTACCCCGGGGATCGGGTTAAATGAAAAAATGCGGTCTTCCTGCAAAATGGAGGATGCTTCATTGCCAAGTTTGGAATAAAGCTGCTTATCGCCGAAAATCAGCAGGGAGACTCCGGCATGGCGGAGGATATGGTTGAATTCACGAAGGCTGAGGGTCGAAAAGATGGGAACATGGATGATCCCGGCCATGGTAAGTCCCATGTCGATAAAATTCCATTCCGGGCGGTTTGTTGTGATGGTAGCGACCCGGTCGCCCTTGCCAAAACCCATGGCAAGCATTCCCAGGCTGAAGCTGGCGCTGTATTCAAGGTACTCATCTGTGGAGAAGGGACGCCATTTCCCCCCGACTTTGCTAACGAATACGTCCGGTTTGTTGAAATGCTGCCTGTACCGCTCAAGCAGGTCGAATGTTCTGGTTATTTCCATCTGCAGATATTATCTGCAACAAAGATAAGAGTTTATCGACCTTTTACCAGTTGTAAGAGAAAAAGGAATTCAATTGTTTTCTTTTAAAATGTAAATTGCATCCATCATTTTGCATTTTACATTTTACATTTTGAATTCTTAGTAGGCCCATTTCACCCAGATGGATCCCCAGGTGAATCCTCCGCCAAATGCGGCAAGAATAAGATTATCTCCTTTTTTCAGTTTGGATTCCCATTCCCAGAGGCAGAGGGGGATGGTGGCATCGGTAGTATTTCCATACCGGTCGATGTTGATCATGACCTTTTCTTTTCCGACTCCCATCCGTCGTGCAGTGGCATCGATGATGCGCAGGTTGGCCTGATGGGGAACAAGGTACGCGATATCGGCCGGGGCCAGGTTATTCCGTTCCATGATCTCGGCGGAGACATCGGCCATGCGGGTCACGGCAAATTTAAAAACGGGCTGTCCTTCCTGGTAGATATAGTGTTCGCGGGCATCGACGGTTTCGTGCGACGGCGGTTTCACGGAGCCGCCGGCTTTCATGTGGAGGTGAACCCGGCCCGATCCGTCGGTTCCGGTTATCGCATCCATGATCCCGATCTCTTCTTCGGTCGGTTCGAGCAGGAGGGCGCCGGCGGCGTCGCCGAACAGCACGCAGGTTTCGCGGTTGGTATAGTCGGTAATGGACGACATTTTATCGGCGCCCACCACAATAACTTTTTTGTACATCCCGGTTTCCACGTATTTGGAGGCGGTGATGAGGGCGAAAAGCAATCCGGAGCAAGCCGCGTTCAGATCAAAACTAAAGGCGTTGCGCAGGCCGGCCTTATCGCTGATGATGTTCGCGGTGGCCGGGAACATCATATCCGGAGTCACGGTAGCGCAGATAAGAAGATCGATTTCTTCGGGACCGATTCCGGTCTTTTCGAGCAGGCCTTTAACGGCTTCGGCGCCCAGGTCGGAGGTGCCTAATCCCTCCCCTTTCAGAATATGTCGTTCGCGTATTCCGGTGCGGGAAAGGATCCATTCGTTGGAGGTTTCCACCATGGTCTCCAGTTCTGCATTGGTCAGAATATAAGGAGGAACCCACCCGTGAATTCCTGATATCTTGGCTCTTAATTTTGACATGGTCGGTTAAATATTGTTTGGAGAATACCGCTCCAGCGCATGTTTGATTTTCTGCGATAAACGGGCCTCATGTACCTCTTTGGCCATCAGGATCATGCGTCGGATCGCGTTGGCATTGGAGATACCATGACCCACAAGCACGGTAGAGTTGATCCCGAGGATGGGAGTTCCGCCGTAGTTCTCATAATTGAACCGGTCGAGGTAGCTGTCCCTGATCCCACGCTTGATCATAACCCGGTACATGGCTTCGACCTGTTTCAGGACGATGTTGCCGACGAAACCGTCGCAGACGATTACATCGACGTTGTCGCGGAACAGTTCGCGTCCTTCAACATTGCCGACAAAATGATAATCCTTTGAGTCCTTCATCAACTGAAAGGCCGATTGGGCTGTAAGGCTTCCTTTTTTCTCTTCGGAACCGATGTTGAGCAGTCCGACGCGGGGTTTCTTAATATGGAACACATGTTCGGCAAAGAGCGAACCAAGGATACCAAACTGGTACATGACATCGGGTTTTGCATCCGGGTTGGTGCCGACGTCGATCAGGACGCTGGTGCCCCCGTTTTCCTTGGGAATATATGCCGTTGTAGCCGGCCGTATGATTCCCTGGACGGTATTGACTGTGTAGATGGCACCCACCATCATTGCGCCGCTGCTCCCGGCGCCTGCAAAAGCATGTATCTCCTTATGTTTCAGCATTCTGAAACCGACGGAAATACTTGAGTTGGGTTTATTGATCAGCGCTTTGGTAGGCTGTTCATCCATCTCGATCAGATCAGGCGCATCGACGATCTCAAAATTCCCGGGATCAACCTTTTCCTCCCGGAGAAAGGCATGAATGACTTCCCGGTCGCCGATCAAAACAATCTGATCCGATTCAGGGAGTTCCTTCCGGGCCAGAATGGCGCCATGCATGGTGGCTTTCGGAGCGAAGTCGCCCCCTAACACATCCAGACCGATTTTCATTGATATCGATTTTGATTAGAACTATTCCGCAGTAGCCTTCACGATGGCCTGTTTTCCACGATAGTAACCGCATTCGGGGCAGACCCGGTGGTAGAGTACGGGAGCGCCGCAGTTGGAACAAACAATAGTGGTGCGGGCAACAGCCTTGTCGTGGGTCCTTCTCTTGTCCCTGCGGGTGGTTGAAATTTTATGTTTCGGGTGTGGCATAGGAAAAATATTTACGATTTATGATTTGCGATTTACGAATTATCTAATTGATTATTAATTAGTTTTTTGATATTTACTGTTCCTTCAGTTTTTTAAGGGCATCCCAGCGGGGATCGGCCGCGGGATGACCGGTCAGCTCACGGAGTTTGTCCAGGATCGCAGGATTGCAGGTACTGACTCCCTGTTCGTCATCCGGGTGAACTTTACGCGCAGGTAACAACAAGTGAATGTACTCGTAGATAAAAGGCGCGAGATCTAACTGATGTAAAGACTCCGGAATGATCTGTACCTCATCGGTTTCCTCCTCAAAACGGTCGCCCAGTTTAATGATCAGCCGTTCCTCTCCCGCGACATCGATATCGAGCGGATCCGCGCAACGATCACATCGAACAACCACATGGCCTGCCAGGGTGAAATGAAGATCCATCATTCGTTCCTCTTTCACCATCTTCACGGTTACCGATATCGCCCCATCACTGATCTCAGAATCTTCAGCAACTTCAAAGAACTTTGCTCCAACGTGGTAGTCGAACTGATGCGCTCCCGGCTTCAATCCATGAAACGCCAACGTGTATCTTTCCGGATAGTTCACCGCTTCCTCAAAAAGGCTGCAAAATTATAAATTAATTTGGTGAATACCAAAAACCTGTTCCGATTCGGTACAACGAGGACCCGGATGAATTTTAGGTACTCCTCCTGCAAATCTGCCAATTATTGATATGTTTGCATATAAAAAAAGAAACACCTGCACCAAAACCTGCAAACTATGTTCAACAGGATTATAACCGGAATGCTGCCCCTGATGCCCAAAAAACTGGTCTGGATTTTTTCCCGGAAATACATTGCCGGGGAGACCATCGAAGATGCCATCAGGGTTTGCCGGTCGCTTCAGGCCCGGGGAATCAAGGCCACCATCGACCTGCTGGGTGAGTTCATTACCGAACTTGCGCAGGCAGAAGAAAACAAGAAGGCTTATTTAGCCATCATCGAGCGTATTGAAACGGAGAAGCTCGACGCCAACTACTCACTTAAACCGACCAGTTTCGGGTTGCTGATCGACCCGGAGGTATGTTACCGCAATGTTCGTGAGATCGTGGCAAAAGCGGCCGAAAACGGGAATTTTGTTCGGATCGACATGGAGGACTCTCAATGCACCGACCTGGAGATTCAGTTGTTCAGAAGACTTCTTCCTGAATTTCCCGGACACATCGGACTGGTCATACAGGCATATCTGAGACGGACCCTGCAGGATTTGCGCAACCTGACCGACCTGAACAGTGCGGAACATCCGGTCAATATCCGGTTATGCAAAGGGATCTACATCGAGCCTGAAGCGATAGCCTATAAAAAGTACGAGGAGATCAACCAGCATTACCTCGAGGATCTTGAATATATCTTTCAGCAGGGATTCCATCCCGGAATCGCAACCCACGACCAGCCTCTTGTCGACGGCGCCTGCAAGCTGATCGAGAAGTACCGGGTACCGAAAAACCGTTATGAGTTCCAGATGTTATACGGTGTGACGCCTGAATTGAGGGCTTCGATCGTTGCCAAAGGCCACACCATGCGGGTGTATGTTCCGTTCGGCAAGGATTGGTTTGGCTACTCCACACGCCGGCTTAAAGAAAATCCCAAAATTGCAAGCCATATTATAAAAGCGTTGTTTGTAAGGGGATAGACCAGCGGACGAAGAGTTGGACGTAGAGCGGACAAGTGGACTTGTTTCTGAAACCCTGAAACCCTGAAACTCTGAAACTCTGAAACCCTGAAACCCAAAACCAGGCAGACCAGTGGACCAGTTAAATCGTCAAAGCTGGCAACCGTAAATTATTTAAAGGCTTTTTCCAGCATCCCGTCGCCGGAGCGTTTCAGTCGGTCGAAATACGCGGGAACCTCTTTGCCCGTCAGTTTGTCAACGTACAATTTCGCAAGGTACTGACCGAGCATGAAACCCTGGCCGCGCATTCCCAAAAAGAGGCCCAGTTCAGGATCAATGATCATGCGGGGTTCCACGTAGTATCCGGCCCATACGGCCTGGAATCCTACAGAGGAGAGTTCGGGGATCCAATCGGTGAAGATTTCAGAAGCGATCTCAACGAAATCCTGTGAATTGATCTTGATATTTTTATCGGCCTCCATCGGTTCTATTGCCGGTGAGGCGCAACCAATGATCTGTCCGGTCTCAGCAAGTTGTTGCCCGTAAACCGCAACAAATCCCTTGTACCTGCGGCGGTCAATGAGCATGTCGAGCGGTCCTCCGTCTTTACCAAGCATCGGCAGTCGGCGGGTGATAAAGGCCTGGTGCTTTACAGGATAGAGGCCTGTTTCGATCCCGAGTTGTTTTGCAAAATGGTTTCCCTCGGGACCCAGCGCGTTGATGAAAATCTCACATTCATAGGTCACGTACTCATGTTGATGATTCCGGACTAACACCAGATAGGATCCGCCCTCTTTTTTTACATCGATGAGCCGGCAATCCTCTTCCACCCTGCCGCCTTTATCCAGTCCGATCCGACGGATCAGATCGATGACCCTGCCGGGTGTGGCCTGCCAGCAATCGTGTGTGATCAGCGCCGCCTGGTAAGTCGTCAGCGAAGGATTGATCCGGGGAGAGATCTCCCTGACGAAATCTTTGGGTTCAACCATGTAAGCATCGGACCATGACATCGAATCGACCAGCGCCCGGTACATGGTATCATCGTGCGCAAAGGTCACGTAACGGGTCGGATGGTAGTCGATGTTGTGGATCTTTTGCAGATCTTTAAAGATTTCATGGTTGTGCACCGCAATGTCAGACAGTTCGGGGAGGGAGAAATTGGGCCGGCCTCCGGCAATGTTGCGCCAGGATGCGCCCCGGCCGGAGTTGAGCAGTACGCATTCCATCCCGGCCTCACTGAGGTAACGGAACAGGGCGCTGCCCGTGATGCCGCCTCCGGCCACAACCGATTTTACCTTTATCCTCCCGGGATGGGTTTCAGCCTTGCCAGTGATGACCGTTTCGTGCACGGTTCTCGGGTAGAGTTCACCCATTGAGATCTGATTCGAGAGCGGCCCGCGCGGGGTGGGTTCCCCTACAATGCTGATCCCGCTTCCGCGAAGCGTCGTCTTCAGGCGGCGGATGCACCGTTTGCCACGGCAGGCGCCCATTCCCAGCCGGGTGGTGTGCTTGATTTCGTCGACCGAGATGAATTTGCGGTCACCGATGGTGTCGAGGATCTCCTCCAGGGTCACATCGTCACAATGGCACACGTAGGTCGCGACTTTTTCTTCCTGATGATAGGGTTTAAAAGCAATCGGTTGCGGGTAGCGGTCCTTGAGAATAAATCCCCGCACCTCGCTGAGGCCCGCGCCGTGAATTGTAACCGAACGCACCCGGGCAATATTTGTTTTATTTGGTTTCGTGAGTATTTTCTCAACAACACCTTCTCCAAGGATCGTTCCCTGATTATCGACCAGAAAACATTCGGCCGGCGCTGCAACTTCATATTCAATGGGTAGAAAGAGCCAGTCTTTAGCGAGGTTATATCCGAATATCGCAAGTCCCGGGCACTGGTACACGCAATCCATACATCCGATACATTTTGCGAAGTCGATTTCGGGAACCGTGCTGGTCGATGTTTTGGTGATGGCGCCATGAGGGCACGAGAATGCGCACGGATTGCAGGCAAAACCGTACAGGCAGTCGATCATCACGAAACCTTTCTGGTTCATCCGTTCGGGGGTGGGACGAAAGGGTTCGGGGATGACGCGCACAGGATGTTGTTGCGAATCGATATACTCTTTGGAAAGGGACAGATAGGTGTCATAATCGAATGAAGCGCCCATCTCCTGAAGGACGTCGAAGGCCGCTTGTCTTCCCCGCAGCACGGCGCTGGTGCCCTCCCCGATCCGGATGGCATCGCCGGCGCCGAAACAATGACGTCCGAAAATTTCGTTCCCTTTGATCAGCAACTGATCATCCTGAACCAGCCCGGTGCAGATATTGATGGCATCGATGCCGTCGATGATCTTTTCGGTTCCGGGAACCGGTTTGAAATTCACGCATTCGGCAACGACCGCCCCGGTTATCCCGTCGTGGTTCTCGTTGGGGATTGCTTTCAAAAGTATGTGTGAAGTAAGGATGGGGATACCCAGGCGTCTTACCCTGTTGGCCTGGACCGGGAATCCGCCTTCGGAGGGCAGGGCTTCGAGGATGGCTTTTACCCGGGCTCCCGCCTGCATCAGCTGATACGATGTAAGATAACCGATATTCCCGGCCCCGACGGTCAGAACATTTTTCCCGAGGAGGGTCAATTCGTTGTTCATCATCTTCTGAACCACGGCGGCGGTGAAAACGCCCGGCAGATCGTCGTTTTCGAATGTCGGCATGAAGGGGACCGCACCTGTGGCGACGATTAGGTACGCTGCATCGACAAAATAAATCTCTTCGGTCCGGATATTTTTCACGGCGATGCGACCACCCTCAAGAATATCCCACACGGTGGAATTGAGGAAAATGCCTTCGTGGTCTTCGCCTGCGAGGGTTTTGGCGATGTCGAATCCACGCATTCCTCCGAATTTCTGTTCCTTTTCAAAAAAGAAAAACTGGTGGGTCTGCATCAGGAATTGCCCGCCAATCTTATCGTTGTTATCAATTACAAGATTTGATACATGGTGTTTGTTCAGCTCTTCACGGGCAGCCAGACCGGCGGGTCCGGCCCCGATGATGGCCACCGTGGTTTTGAAAACCCGGTGGGGTTGATCCTTGCTCACGGAGGTGCGATAGGGTGCATAATCGTGTGGGATCTCTTTAACCTCTTTAACTCCATCGATCCGCGTGATACAGATCCGCTTTATCTGCCCGTCGACCAACATTTCGCAGGCGCCGCATTTCCCGATGCCACATTCCAGGCTCCGCTCGCGGTTTGCCAGACTGTGGCTGTGAACCGGAAACCCGGCCTGGTGAAGGGCCGCTGCAATGGTAAACCCTTTATCACCGGTTATTTCATGTCCCTGGTAGTTGAATGTTGATTGTTCCTGTTGTGTGATCTCAATGATCGGATGCTTCGTGATTTTATACATGGTGGGTGGTCTTGTTTCGTCAGTACCGGCTTAGAGACTGTTTAAAATTTACGATTTACGATTGTATGTTCGATTTCGGATTAACAGTCATAATCCTATGGAATGATCTTATTTTTTTCCGGGTGCAAAAATAGACAAATTCCCATTTCAAAATCAGATTAACTGTTAATAAATTCACAATTCAGAGTGAGACGAAAAAGCCCACCGATATAAGGTTTTCGATCTGCAGGGCGGAGCTGACTTCCCGTTCAAAGTAGAGCCGGGTCTGGATGGAGGTTTTAAGGAATCTGGTGATTCTGACTGCAAGCAGGCTTTTCAGCGTCATGTCGACCGGTTGATGGTAATCTTTAAACAGCAGCAAGTCGCAGTCCCAATGAAACCGGGTCAGGAAGGCTTTGTCGATAAGCAGATGAAAGGTCAATCCATATTCGAAGCGATGGTCCTGGTCCATGGAGACTCCGAAACAGGATTCTCTTCCGGGTTGGCTGAAGATTTTTTTATTGCGGACATAGGTCAGTTTTGCCGCGCTTATGCCGACATCGACTTTTATTGCGTCGCGGAGGTTCCATCCCAGTCCGCCTGAAAAGATCCATAACAGCGGCGTGAGAAAGGAGGCCGACAGATAGCGATCGACCCCGGCTGACCCGGCGACATAATCGTAACAGTTGAAGAACCGGGTCGACAGGTAGGAAAGAACAATTAATTGTAAAGATCTGGATAACTTTAATTCGAGGCGGGTATCGAGGGTGTTTTCATCCGGCTGAAATCGGGTAATGCTGTCGAAAAAGATCTGAAACCCGAGGTCGTGGGAGAGCAAATGGGTGACTCGGAAGGCGCTGCCGGAGTTGAGTTGAATCCTGTATTTCAGTTGTTGCTGCAGAAACAGGTTATTCTTGTTTGGATCCTGTTGCCAGTTTTGCAGAAACAGACCTGAAAAATTGATCCTGTAAGAGAGATCCTGATAGCAGGAGAACCGCACCAGGGATGTGCCGGCGGGAGCCAGGGAGCTGAGCGGGAGCAGGACCAGGGTATCGTTCCAGAGCAAATTCTGACCGTGACTTTCCGCGGGCGTCATGCAACAACCCATAACCCAAATCCAGCCGATCCAAATCGCCCCGCGCACCCCGTTTGTTTTTTAAGGAATTCATGAACTTTTATTGTGGTAATCAGCGGATTTTAAGACTGTTTCCCGATGTCAGATTCCATTCCTTTTGCATGTCCATGTTCAGAAGGATCATCCGGATGGTTGCCGTTTTGTTTTCTCCGGCTGCCTTTTCAAGATCAAAAAGGCGGTAATTATATTTTCCAAGAAATTTCGCCCAGATCACAACCAGTGTAAAATCGACCTTTGCAGTCGGGTCAACAAGCCCTTTATCGGGGCCAAAAGGGACGATCAGGCGGGTGATCTGATCCAGGGTGATCTGATCGGTCGACAGGTAATTTGAATCTGCATGAAGGCTTCTGATTGCTTCCGATCCCGCCCATTGGCATTTGGCAGTGTCCCGATCGATCCATTTTCCGTCACGGTCGAAAAGCATGTGGCTGAGGAGGTTTTTTCTGATCTCCGGCCGGACAAGGGCAGAATGATAGGCTGAAGTATCGCGGAACATATAAAGGTCATGCACCGGGAACTGATTTTTCTGAAGGAATGAGATGAGCGATTCCGGGGTTTCCGTTCCCGGCTGGGTGATGTCATATTTCAGATTCATATAACTTTTGCACCCCTCCTGCAAAGCCGGGATCAGGAACAGGAGCAGGATTCGGGCGATGGTTTTCATTTGTTAATGATTTTATATTTAATGTGCTCATATTTATTTTACTGCTTATCTCCTTTGAGCAAGTTGATGTTTTCGGGGCGGGGTCATTTTATCAGCCACTGCCGGTTGCCGCTTTTGATACTTGCTTAAAGGGGATAAGCAGTTTTATTTTTTTCGGGTCAAATGGAATATCCATTGTGATCATCCGCGGTTTGCATGAACCTGTTTCCTATGGATATTTCAACGTAATACCGGGGTTAGCTTCATAAAACGGAAAAACCGGGGAGTGCATGGAAACGTCACACCCCCCGGGGCCGGTAAAGTCATTACAATTGAAAGATGACAGTGTAAACGCCGCCGCTGTATGTTACAGGGTAGATCCCCTGCCGGATCGTCAGCGGTGTGGACGAACCGAGAACTTTGGAAGTCGCACCCGACAGGGTGAATGGATCTTCGAGGGTAATACTGGTCTTATCTTTGAAAACCGGAAGGGTTGATCCGCCTTCATATTTAGTCAGTTCGCGTTCTTCAATCTGCAGGATCAACTGGTTTTTATCATTCAGCTGGGCCTTGACGGGGCAGGTATTGTAATCGTTAGCCCCGCTCATGTTATCTTCAAATCCAATGGTAAATTCAAAGCATAGCCCGAATCCCCTCTTGCATTCGAACTTCGGACGGTGAAAGGTAATACGGATATTGACCCATGCCGATGGGGAGGAAGTGGGAATAGCGATGAGATCACCGGCATAAATTGATCCTGAAATCAGCATCAGGCTGAGAACGGAGAAGAGTATAAGTTTTTTCATGGCTTTTTGATTAAAAATTCAACAAAACGCTGCCTGATGGCCGCCGGCAGCCGACGGTTGGTCCTTAAATTCTGGGAGCAGGACCCTGCTACCGAAATCGGGATCATTCCAAAAGATCCTTCATTCGTTGGGTTCAAAGATCCATGATTGGTGCGCCTCCTTCCCTTTTAAAAAATTCACAGGTTAATCGGGGCGACTGCGAAAAGGTAATACGGATACAAGGGATTTTTTTTACACTTATTGATAAATGATTATAATTCAATAGATATCATTTATTTACACAAAAGGCTTGGAATTTATCTGAAAAATTTTTAGTATCTTTGCACCCGAATTTCCAGAATCTGAATAATTGCCGGGAAACAAGAGCATCCGGAGATATCTTACCGGCTCTGATCCTTTCCGGATCAGAAGGCAGGGAATAAATAAATCAAACAGGGATTAATTGAGAGGAATATATGGAAAAAGCGAAAGTTTTGTTTGTTGAGCAGGAGATTAGCCCATATCTGAAAGAAAGCCCCATGGGAATGATCGGGAGGTATCTCCCCCAGGGTATCCAGGAGAAGGGAAGAGAGATCCGTACGTTTATGCCAAGGTTCGGGAATATCAATGAACGGCGGAATCAGCTACACGAGGTGATCAGGCTTTCGGGCATGAATCTGATCATCGACGACACCGACCACCCGCTGATCATCAAGGTAGCATCCATACAGCAAGCCAGGATGCAGATCTACTTTATCGACAATGAGGATTATTTTCAGCGGAAGTTCACCCTTCACGATAAAAACAACAAATTTTTCACGGACAATGACGAGCGTGCAATTTTTTATTCCCGGGGAGTTATCGAGACCGTGAAAAAACTGGGATGGGGCCCTGATGTGATCCACTGTCATGGCTGGATGACCAGTCTGGTCCCGATCTACATTAAAAAAGCTTACTGCGACAATCCCCTCTTCACCGAGACCAAATTGATCTATTCCATCTATGATGATGACTTTGAAGAATCCCTCCACAAGGATTTTGCTCATAAAATCAAGTTGGACGGGATTAATACCCGGGATCTTAAACACTATAAGACGCCTTCTTACGTTAATGTCATAAAAGCGGCCATCGATTTTTCCGACGGTGTGATCATCGGATCACCGAAAGTCAACCCGGAATTGATCAGTTACCTGAAGGAAATCGATAAACCATGGCTCGATTACCAGCCGATGGATCGTTACGTGGAAGCCTATAATGATTTTTACGATGAGATCCTGGTCCATGACACGGTTTCGGTCGAATAACTGAACACTCTAAAATCAACCATTTGAAGTCACCCGTGAACAAACTGCCGGTTTCTCTGCTGATCGGAACACTTCTGCTGTTCATCCTGTTTTCCTGTAAAAAAGATCCTTACGAGATCGGGTTTGACCTTTTGCCGCCGACCGATACGTTGAATGTCAGGACCACCGACACCATTACGGTGGAAGCCTTTTCGGTGATCGTCGACTCGGTCCGCACCGATAAAGTCAGCTCCCTGTTGCTCGGCTCCATGCTGGATCCGGTATTCGGCAAGACCACCGGTAGTTTTTATACGCAGCTTGAACTCTCCTCAGAAGAACCCGATTTCGGCGATCAACCGGTGCTGGATTCTCTCGTGCTGATGCTTTTTTACAATAATTATTACGGTGACACCCTGACCCGGCAGCATGTCAGGGTTTATGAGCTCAGCGACGACCTGGTTTACGACAGCGTGCACTATTCCAATGACCGGCTCAACGTTTATCCGGTATTGCTGGCCGATCAGGATTTTTATGTCAAACCCACCGACAGTGTCAAGGTCGGCGATGAAACGCTGGCGGCACATTTGCGGATCAACCTGAGCAAGCAAACCAGTTACCTGGGGAACAAAATCCTCTATGCTCCGGCCAGCGCCCTGACAAGCAACAGCGAATTCGTGAAATTCTTCAAGGGATTGTATGTGGAATCCACACCGGTTAACAACGGGGGTTCACTATTCTCATTCTCGGTTACCAACGCAACCTCAAAACTCGTGGTCTATTTTCACGACGGGGCAACCCCCACCAAGGATTCGCTCAACTATGAACTTACCATCAATGATGGCTGCGGCAGGTTTCTGCATTACGACCACAACCGGTACCTCGATGCCAGCCAGGATCTGAAACGCCAGATACTCAATCACGACTCGGCGCAAGGGAGATCAAAACTCTTTTTACAGGGGCTTGGAGGCGTGCGGATTAAAGTAAAATTTCCCTTCATGAAGAATTTCGGGAAAGGTAAGGTCATTGCCGTGAACGACGCGCTTCTGATGTTTAAAAACTACGAGACCGACACCACCCTTGCCCCCCCCTATTCACTGACCCTGCTCAGACAGGACAGCGTGGGCACGATCGGGCATCTGCCTGATGAGTACGAGGGAACCGGTTATTTCGGCGGAACCTACAATGCAACTTCGCGTACCTATTTCTTCCGGATTACACAATATATGCAAAAGATCCTGCTGAATTCCTATTCCAAAAGCTACGACTTGTACATGTATGTCACCAACCCCCGTTACAACCAAGTAACTCCCAACCGGATCATTCTCGACGGAACCAACCCCGCGATACCCGGCAGCAACACGTCACGGTTTCAATTGAAAGTTACCTATACCATTTTAAATTGATCTGCCGGGAACAGATTCATGGATCCCGTTCTTTTTTATCTCTTTCGTTATGGTTTTTTAAGGATTAAAGTCTGTTTGAATTTTGTTTGTGAGGAGAAAAAACCTTTCTTTGTATTTTTGATGCGTCAAAATTTTAACTATGTGTGGAATTGTAGCCTATATCGGACCCCGGGATGCTTACCCGATCCTCATGAAAGGATTGCACCGGTTGGAATACCGTGGATATGACAGCGCCGGTGTTTGTCTGATCAATGATGATATCCGGATATACAAATGCAAGGGTAAGGTTTCCGATCTGGAGGATCATGTCAGCGGCCAGGATATCTCAGGAACCATCGGAATGGCGCATACCCGTTGGGCAACGCATGGCGAACCCAGCACCCTTAACGCCCATCCGCATATCTCTCAGAACAAGACCCTGGCCCTGATCCACAACGGCATCATCGAAAATTATGCCTCCATCCGGAGTGAGTTGAAAAACAGGGGATATCTCTTCAACAGTGAAACCGATACGGAAGTCTTGGTTCACCTGATCGAAGACATCATGATTAATGAGAAGGTGCCTGTTGAAGAGGCGGTCAGGATCGCCCTCAATCAGGTTATCGGCGCCTATGCCATCGTGATCCTGGCAAAGGAATTTCCCGATAAGATCATTGCAGCCCGCAAAGGAAGTCCCATGGTGATCGGGATCGGAAACGGGGAATTCTTCATTGCTTCCGATGCCACGCCGTTGATCGAGTACACCGACAACGTAGTCTATCTGAACGACGAGGAAATCGCCATCATTGAACGGAATAAAGATTTGAAAATCAAAACCATACTCAATAAAGCACATACTCCTTACGTTGAGAAGCTGGAGATGAGCCTGGGTGAGATCGAAAAAGGCGGGTTTGAGCATTTTATGCTGAAGGAGATCTACGAACAGCCACGGTCTATCCAGGATTCGATGCGGGGCCGGTTGCATGTGGATCACGGTATCGTGACCCTGGGCGGTATCCGCGACTACGAGCAGAAAATCATCAATGCCGGCAGGATCATCATCACCGCTTGCGGAACCTCCTGGCACGCCGGTTTGGTGGGCGAGTATCTCCTTGAGGATCTGGCAAGGATCGCAGTGGAAGTGGAATATTCTTCGGAGTTCCGGTACCGCAATCCGATCCTTTCGGAAGATGATGTCGTTCTGGCGATTTCCCAGTCGGGTGAGACCGCCGACACCCTGGCGGCCATTGACCTGGCCAAGTCGAAGGGCGCCACGGTACTGGGAATCTGCAATGTGGTGGGGTCGTCGATTGCCCGGGCAACCCATGCCGGGGTTTACACCCATGCCGGACCCGAAATCGGGGTGGCCTCTACCAAGGCCTTCACGGCGCAGGTTGCCGTCCTGGCCATGCTCGGACTGCTGGTTGCCCAGAAAAAAGGGACCATTCCCAAGTCGAAATTCCAGCAACTGTTGATAGAGCTTGACAACATACCCGCCAAGGTAGAGCGGATCCTTAAACAAAACGAAAAAATCCGCGATATTGCCACGATCTACAAAGATGTTAAAAACTCTTTATACCTGGGCCGGGGTTACAACTTTCCGGTCGCGCTTGAAGGCGCCCTTAAACTAAAGGAGATCTCATATATCCACGCCGAAGGCTATCCTGCCGCAGAGATGAAACACGGACCCATCGCCCTGATCGACGAGTCGATGCCGGTGGTCTTCATCGCCACCAAGCGCGGTATTTACGACAAGGTGATCAGCAACATCGAGGAGGTGAAAGCCCGCAAGGGAAGGATCATTGCCATCGTGACCGAAGGCGACGAGTCGGTAAAAGCGCTGGCCGATCACTGTATCGAGATCCCCGACACCGAGGAGATGTTCGTCCCGTTGCTGGCCACCATCCCGTTGCAGCTCCTCTCCTACCACATTGCGGTCATGCGCGGCTGCAACGTCGATCAACCCCGCAACCTGGCCAAGAGTGTGACCGTGGAGTAAAAAATGTTTTACTTGTTGTTACTTTTCTTTTTCTTAATCGTTTGCAGGTGTGGCGAATGCCACCATTCTCAGGTTATTCAAAGAGCAAGCATTTTGAAATAGTGATATAACACCCGGTTGATTTTAAAAAAGTCAGATTCTTCCAGGCCAATGTTCCTTCAACCGGAGGTCAAATTTCACCATGCCAATTAGCACTATTGCGACTTGATCAGGTTGATGTTGTATGTAAAGGATAATCCCCAACCATACATGATCGAGCCCTTACCGCCTTCTTGAGGAATGACGTAATGAATAAAACCTTCAGGCCTCACTGACCAGCGGTTGAGATTGCCACTGAATGCAAAGCCCAGATTCCCTCCAACGAAATAGGTCGGATCCGTACCATGACCCGGGATATATATCTGCATCCCAGGAGCCACATTGAATTCAACATACTTCTTATAATGCAGCGAAATGATGAACCTGGGATTTAAAAGGTAATAAACCTCCAATTCAGGGTTTTCCTGGAAATCGGAATGTTTTTTCGGTTGTTACAAAATGACACTGAATGGAACCTGGATGGCAAGCACATCACTCAGGAATGCGTACTTTGGTGCTATGCCTACCACATTTTCCCTGCTATCTTCAAGCTTACCGAGATCGAAGAACCCTCTGGCATATGATAGTTTGACATCGAAATTTTTCACGATCCCTATGC
>Ga0116170_10000988_pt1 | contig 29511 bp, 23 predicted proteins | sample AD_JPNHW1_MetaG_FD_89797 | JGI IMG/M metagenome (GOLD analysis project Ga0116170, IMG submission 89797) | Active sludge microbial communities of municipal wastewater-treating anaerobic digesters from Japan - AD_JPNHW1_MetaG | ecosystem: Engineered > Bioreactor > Anaerobic > Digestate | place... | reverse complement strand
GTGAGGCAGTTTTTAATGCTGGTTTTGGAGGTCAGGTCGGGTTGAAGATCCCCGGCAGTGAGATAGACGGTGGCCAGCAACAGCAGGCCACCCAGAAAACTCATGTATCTAACCAGAATCTGACGTTTATACTTCCACATGCGGAAAGCAATATATGCAAGGCTTAAGAAAAATCAAGGGGCATTTGAACATCGATTTTTTTTGTAGGTTGTTAATCAGAATTATTTGTGTTAATGTAATTTCGTGTTGTATCTTTCACTGAGTTCAAGCGATAACTCAGGAGAGAGAGCTCAAGTCTCCGAGGAGCTTAATAAACGATTATGTCAGAAGAATTTTCTCTAACGCATCAGGTTGACGGCCCGGTGCTGGTCATCAGAACCAAGGGTTATTTAAATGATCTTGGTGCTGAACAGGTTGATGAGATCTGCTCTGAACATCTTGAGAAGTCGGTCAATAAAATAGTTATCAATCTTGAACAGTCGCCTCTGATTAACAGTATCGGCATTTCAATTCTTATTGGTGTTATCGAAGCGATCGAAGAATCGGGTGGGGCTCTTGCTTTTACCAACCTGACTCCCACCAACCGCAAAACATTTGAAATGATGGGTTTGTTGCAGTTTGCAGAACCCTTTGACAAAGAGGAAGAAGCCGTAACTAAGTATAAGGGTTAACCTTTCATGTCTGAATCAGAACAGACGCCTTCGGTAGAACAAAAAATGCAGCAGCAGGTGCTGCGCTATGAGTATGTTCTTGAGGCTCTCAGCGACATCGGAGACGAGCTTTGCCGGGTCAGCAGTTTTGATGCCCAGCTTAAATCGCTCCTGCACCTGCTTCTTGGTACCCTCGGGGTTCGCAAGGGCGGCATTTTCCTTTTCGATAATTATAACAAAAAAGTTTCGATGCGCTGCTCATGGAAACTCGTCCACAAGACCTTTGACTACGACCTCCCACATGAAGAGATAGCCGGCCTCGAAGCAGATTCAAACGACATTACCTACCGGGCAGCTGATTTTAAGTATCTGCGCGGTGTTCTTGAGGCATTTGCAGAAGACAACCTCGATTGCATTTCCATTCTTAAGGTTCGAGAAAAGCTGATCGGGTTTCTGGTTGTCGGTCATAAACTCAAAGAAATACCTCTTTCTGATAAAGAAGTCAGTTTTTTAAAGACTCTTTCACGTAATATTTCGGTGGCGATCAATAATTTCCTGCTGCTTTCTGAACTCCGAGAAGCTAATGTTCGACTTGACGAAAAGATTCAAGAAGTGAGCATTCTCTATCAGGCTTCGCAGATGATTTCATCAGAACTGCAATTGCAGGCTCTTCTCGACATGGCTATGAGTGCCATTTCCGAAATTACTGAAATCGACAGGGGTACAACCTGGCTCTACGAAGAAGAGCACCGGCAGTTCAATCTGATGAGCCATCTCGGCGATGCCAGCAAATTACCCGAAAACCTTGCCCTCGAAGATTCAGACATTCTTCAACAGGCTCAAGAAAAGAAAGAATCTTTCGAATATCAGAAAGGCAAGAGTCTGCCAGCCGAACTGAAAAGACTCGATGAGAAAGTTTTTGGCGAATCTTTTGTCGTGGTGCCAATTCTTAATCAGGGTGAGTTTCTTGGTCTGCTGCACCTTTGTGCGACTTCAGGCGCCAGCGGCTTTACCAATCGTGATATCAGGCTCATTAAGGTTTTTGCCGTTCAGCTCGGTGCGGCCGTTAAAAACGCCCAGCTTTATGAACAGGCGATTACCGATGGTATGACCAAGCTTTATCTGCACCGCTATTTTAAACAGCGTCTACTTGATGAAATCAAACGTGCTGCACGGTTTAAACGCAATCTTGCTCTGATAATGGTTGATATCGATCACTTTAAATTGTTGAACGATAATTACGGGCACCAGACTGGCGATGAAGTGTTGAAGCATGTTGCTTCGATTCTTCGCCGGGCCGTGCGCACCCATGACCTGCCCGTCAGATATGGCGGCGAAGAATTCGCCCTGGTGCTGCCAGAAACTGAGATGACTGGTGCTGTTGCTGTTGCAGAGCGCATCAGACGTTCTATAGAAAATGATTATCTCGAAGTCAGCGGGGTTGTTTTAAAAGTCACCGCCAGCTTCGGTGTTTCGGTGTTTCCTGATTGCGCTGACGACATGGATTCCCTTATCAAGGCTGCCGACGTATCAATGTACTGGTCTAAAGAACATGGCCGCAACCAGGTTACCGCCGCTCCGGCAAAAACAAGCAGAGAAGCCGACTGACCGCGTTGCCGCATTTTTAATGCTGGTTGAGATCGCGTATCTTCAGCTTACCGCCCGACATTTGCGTAATAGCATTATTTTGCTGCGTCGAGGGGTTATCTCGTTTTTGATGAATTGCCAGCCCTTATCTTCGAGATGAGCGAGTTCATCTTCGCGGTAAGGCCTTACCAACATACCCTTTTTGCTGCCCTTGACGTAGATGATCGAACCGTCATCGGTAACGATGGCATTATTGTCGCCAGCCATTTCAGAAAAACTGTCCATGGTCAGAAGCATGACCCCTTCAGGTTTCAAAACCCTGAAAGCTTCATCAACAGCTTCCGTGAAGCTGTGCTGGTCAAGATGGTCAAACAGATGGTGCGCAAGAATGCCGTCAAGGCTGTCTGAGGCGATGGGCAGATTTCTTGCATCAGCAGTGAGCACCAGACCTTTAAGTTCTTCTTCGAAAAAATTGTTCTTCATCACTCTGCTGGCCTTAAAAGAAAGGTCAACCCCGATGATGCTGAAGCCAACCTGGCTTAAATACAGGCTATTACGACCTTCGCCACAGCCCAGATCAAGAATTACGCCATGACGGGGTACATGATTAAAAAGGTGCTGTACCAGTTTTGCTGACGGAGCGATCATTCCGTGATACTTCAGAAAGCGGTTCCAGGTTTTTTCCCAGTAGGTGCGGGCCTGAGTTTCAATCTGATTGTTCATCTGGCGCTCCCATCGTATTCTACGGTAACCGCGGTAATATCATCATGCTGTTCCGCATGCCGCGAAAACTCCTGAATTTCCTTGAGAAGGTCTTCGGCGGGGTTCTTGCCACGTAACTTGGTCAGAAATTTCTTCAATCGGGTTTCTCCGTATTCGTGTTCATCAACATTTCTGGCCTCGGTAACCCCGTCGGTGTAGAGCAAAAGCAAGTCACCTCTGGCGAGTGAGAAGCTAATATTCTGATACTGGTAATCTTCGAGGATACCCAGCGGGAGACCCTTGATTGATTTTTCACGCAAAATCAGATCATGACCCCGGCCGCTGGTCACAAAAGCCGGGTTGTGCCCGGCGCTTGCCAGTTCAACATTGCCAGATGACGCATCTATTATAACGTACATCGCGGTAATAAAACGATCATTGGTAATATTTTTTGCGATGATGCGATTGGCTCGCGAGAGAACTTCTCCTGCAGTCATATTTCCAAGTTCCATGGTCGAAAGTGTGGTCTTGAAAACAGTCATGATGATCGCCGCCGGAACATTCTTGCCGGAAGCATCTGCAATGACGACACCGAGACGATTGCCGCCCAGGTCAAAAAAATCGAAATAGTCGCCACCAACCATGGCAGCAGGCTTGTTAATTTTGTTGATCTTAAGGCCGGGCACTACAGGGATGCTTTGCGGCAGAAGGTTTTCCTGGATTTCTCTGGCCATGTTCAGTTGATCGTCCATGATTCTTTTTTCATCGTGATCCTCAAGCAGCGAATCGGTTTCTATGATCGAAGCGATCTGATGCGCGATGATTCTGATAAAAGAGACTTTTTGCCCGGGCAGATTAATTTTCGGGTCCATGAAGTAGACAAACAGCAGGCCCCGGGTTTTTTGTTCGTCGTCATTTTTGCCCGGAACCAAAAGATTGAATGTTATCAGACTGCCGCTTAAACCCTTCTCATGCTCCCGTGAAGTTAAAATCGGGTTCATGCTGATTCGGTGGGGGGGGTATCTTGAATCATAAAAATAACTGTCATCTTCGTCGAGCTTCATTTCATCGCTGTTTTCGTAATACCAGCCCGTCAGGCCTGCGCCAAGGGGGATTTTCTCCGGGAAATCTGGATTCACGCCAACCGACTCAAGATATGGTCTCATTTCAGGGCTGCGAACAAAATCATCACTGAATCTGGCATCTCCAAGTCTGATAAAATAACGGGCTGCCTCGCCCTTTTTCTTATCATCGTCAGTTTCTGAACGGCTTTCAATTACCATGGTTTTAACCAGGTCGATTTCAGGGCAATGATCGATCAGCAACTGGGTAATGCTGTCGACGGCACTTTCACGCCTGGCCCAGGGTCTGTCGAGGCGGGTTTCGGTCTGGTGCATTTCAACGTATATTTTGGCCAGGCCACTGATTGAATTCAAAAAGACATGATTAACCTCGGCCTGCGATTTCAGCTTCTCTGCCATCTTCTGAAAATTTTTGCCGAGGGTGTCGATCTCAGAGATGTCAGATGCCGGCACCTGAAGCGTGTCATTGCCGAATCTGAACTGCGAAATCAAGCTGCTGAGTGTCTTAAGGGGGCCACCAACCCTTCTCGGAAACGAAATGCTCAAATATATGCCGGTCAGCATTACAATGGCAAGAAAGGCCTGAATCAGCCGGTAATTGCGACCCGCATGTGCCATCAGCTGATCGCTGACTGATGAAATCAGATTCCAGAAGAATCTTGCCTCGCTGGTCGCAGCGGTGACACCCTGTTGTTTAAGGGTGTTGAGGCTTGCCTGCAGGCGGCTGATCTGGTCTTCAGTTTCAAGAAGGTCGCTTTCTGGAGTTTCAAGAATATTGCGCAGTTTAAGAAATGAATCAAAAAAGCCTTTAACTTTGTCGCCGACTTGCGACAGAACGCGGCGGTGAAGGGTTGTAGTACTTTCCTGCACCGAACGGTCGAGCAGAAACATGATGGCGCGGAAACGGCTTTCAACCCGCTCTGCTGAAGATTTTCCCGAACCCTTTGTGGAATCCTTGTCTTTTTTGACGCTCAGATACAGGGCAATTTCTGTCTCTGCCAGGACCAGATCTTTTTCAATTCTCGAAATTTTGTCTATCAGCGACGAGGTATTGCCCAGAGAAGCCTGAAAGTCAGGGTTTTTTAAGGTAGTATTCAGATCGACCATCATGCTTTTAAAGCGCTCGAGCAGGTTAATCACATCAGCCCGTAGGCCCTCGGCGGCTTTTGATCGTCGGCTGGCATTTTTCCGCAAGATGCGGTTGCGACTCTTAATCAGAAGGTCAAAGGCATTCAGTTGCTTTTTAAAATCGGCGAACTGCAGCTTGACTTGCCTGATGTTCTCCAGGCGTTCCCGATCTGTGATTATTTCTTCGATGCGGGTTATGAATTTTTCTATTTCGAGAATCCTGGCGCTGTAATCGACGTCGTTGCCAACTGCATCGTTTTTGGCGCTTTCATTCATTATTTCACCGAGCTGGGTCCAGCGTGCCGCAACGTTTTCGTAGGTCTGAGCGATGGTTATATTAACCGGCAGTATCTGGGTAACAAAGCCTTCGATATCCCAATAGGACATCGAAGTCAGCCCGAAGAACACAAGGATTAAGGCCAGAACCGCGAGAATACCTCTGGCCAGGCGCCGTTGCAGGCTCATCGGGGCCTCATTTCATTGATGTCAGACGTTAAAACGGAAATTGATAATGTCGCCGTCTTCGACCACGTATTCTTTGCCTTCAAGTCGGGCGAGCCCGGCAGCCTTGACCCCTGCCATGGTTCCTTTGGCGAGAAAATCCTTATAGGCGACAACTTCGGCCCTGATAAAACCACGTTCGATATCTGAGTGAATTTTGCCGGCGGCCTTCTGAGCGCTGGTGCCGCGTTGCAGGGGCCAGGCACGCACTTCGTCTTCGCCGACCGTGAGAAAGCTGATGTAGTTGAGAAGACGATAAGCTTCAGAGATCAGGCGGTTGCGACCCGATTCCTTGATGCCGTATTCTTCAAGAAAGATCGCTTCTTCTTCGGGTGAGAGAGCAGAAATTTCCATTTCGGTGGCAGCTGAAATGAGCATTGGAGACCAGCCTCGCTGCTTGCATGCTTCTTTAAAGGCCTTTACAGCTGGGTCTGCCTCTGATTTGAATTGATCGTCAGAGCAATTGCCAACCAGAAGAAGGGGTTTCTGGGTTAGAAATCGGTAACCGCGCAAGCTGTGTGCCTGTTCATCAGTCATCGTGAACTCAGAGATAAAGCGATTGCTTTCCAGAAGCTTCTGCAGGCTTTCCATGAGCTCCATTTCCCTGATCAGTTCTGGTTTTTTGCCAGCTTTCATTTCTTTGTTGAGGCGTTCAATCTTGTTGATGACCATTTCCAGATCGCTGAATATGAATTCAAGGCACAGTTCTTCAAGGTCAGCCACCGGGTCGATCTTGTTGTGAATGTGGGGGATTTCTTCGCTGGCAAACAGCCTGATAACGAGCATGATTGCATCACAGCTTCGGATGTTGGCCAGAGTTTTACTGGCTGACTTGCTTTCGGCATTGCTGATGCCCGGAATATCGGTGAATTCGACGGTTGCATAGGTGGTTTTCTTGGGTTTGAAAATGGTTACCAGATGATCTATTCGTTCATCTGGCACCTTGATAATGCCATTATTGATTTCATCGGTCTGGGCAAGGTAATCACGGGTCTGCGCTTTCGCCCGGGTGGCCATGTTAAAAACACTGGTTTTACCTGACATAGGCAGGCCGGCTAATCCGATTTTCATCTGCTGCTCCTGAATGCTTAATTTTAACGGCTGTATCATAGCACAGACCGGCTGGTGACGCGAATAAAAAGGCGCATCACCTTCTGGGTGATGCGCCCGGTTGCACATGCTTGATCAAGAACTGTGTTCGAAAGAAAACTTGATCAGATCAGCATCCCGGCTATATTGCCAGTCAGAAATGAGGCGAAGGTTCCGGCTAAGAGTGCTCTGAGGCCAAGCTTGGCAAGGTCACCACGCCTTGACGGCGCAATGCCACCGATGCCACCGATTTGAATCCCGATTGAACCAAGATTCGAAAAGCCGCAGAGAGCATAACTGAGAATGACCCGGGTGCGCATGGTCATCTCGGCAATCTGACCATTGATCAAGGTTTTGCCATTCAGATAATTCGCCAGATCAGCGTAGGCAACGAATTCATTAAGAATGGTTTTTTTGCCGAGCAGTTCGCCGGCGATAGCAAGATCCTGGGTTGGAACGCCAAGCATCCAGGCAAACGGGGTCGCGATAAGGCCAAGAAGGGCTTCAAGAGTGTTGTAGCTCGTCATGCCAAGCCAGCCGGCAATTATGCTCCAGAAGTGGTTGCCCATTGCAATCAGGGCAATAAAGCCGATCAGCATCGCGGCAACATTGATAGCAAGCGCCATGCCTTCAGAACAGCCCCGGGCGGCGGCATCGATGACGTTCTGATCGATAGACTCAATTTTGAGTTCAAGCTTTCCGCTCGTTTCCGGAACTTCGGTTTCAGGAACCAGTATCTTCGCGAAGACCAGGGCAGCCGGCGCCGACATAACCGAAGCAGCTATCAGATGGCCCGCTATACCGGGGATTGCATCTTTTAACATGCCAACGTAACCAGCCATGACACCACCAGCGATGGTAGCCATGCCGCCGGTCATGATGCAATGCAGCTCAGAGTTAGTCATCTTATCGACGTAAGGCTTAATTACCAGTGGAGCTTCAGTTTGCCCGACGAAGATGTTGGCGGCTGCACTTAGCGATTCGGCACCCGAGGTCTTCATGGTGCGCTGCATTACCCACGCAACATAGTAGACAAGGCGTTGCATGATGCCAACATGATAAAGAAGCGCCATCAGGGCCGAAAAGAATACGATAGTCGGTAGCACGTTGAACGCGAAGAATGAACCGGTCGCGGCATTTAACTGCATGCCCGAAAGTTGGTTGGCCAGTTCTGGTGCATGCGCAGGGTTTCCGGCACTGACCGGAACCGTAAATTTAACCAGGTTGCCAAAAACAAAACTGGCGCCGGCTTCAGTAAAACTGAGCATTTTGACCACGGCATCATTCAATACCGCGAATAACTGCTGGCCTGGTACGGTTTTCAGAATTAATACTGCGAAGACAACTTGAAGACCAATGCCCCAGCCGACCAGTTTCCAGTCAATTTTTTTGCGATTGGTTGACAACGCATAACAAATGCCGATCTGCACAATCACGCCGATTAAACTGGCAATATATTCGTTCATTCCTTGCGCTCCTCATGATTCTAATTGGCCAGAATAATACCACAACCAACCAGAAAAAGCACAGAGAAACATTGACAAATAAAAACGCAGAGACCCATTGCCGGGCCTCTGCGTCTACGGTGACTGCGCTATTACAGATCGACGCTGGTTTCTTCACCACGATCAGGGCTGACTTCGATCACTTTGCCCGAGAATTTCACCGCGACCTTTTCGCCGGCCGAAAAATAGCGTGCCAGTTCAGGGTGTTGGCGGCAAAGCTTGAAGTATGCTTCTGACCAGGCTTTGACGACGATTCTGTCTTTATTGCCTTTGATTTCACTGTCAACCCAGCAACCATCAATCAGATAAAAAGTTTTGGCATCTATTTCCTTCTGATCGGGGGCTTTAAGAGTTGCAGAACTGCCGCTGCCCTTTGATTCATTCTGCCATGAAGGTCGGGCCATGCTTTGTGGGGCCGCAGCAGCTTTTAACGAATTCATCTCGCGGGAAGCACCAACCGCGTCTGCCCCGTCTGACAGGTCCTGCAGGCGTTCCATCGAGAATTTTGCTTTGCCTTCTTCAAAGGCTGCTGATGGCATCGAATCAGGTATCATCGTCTGGCGAAGGTTCGGCCCGTGCTGGTCGTTGTCTTCAAGAACCAGATAAGATGTGTATGGGGTAAGAATCCCATAGCGTTTGGCCAGGGTGATGATTTCATTCTTTAATTCTTCATCTGCGCCATTTTTTCTGATCTGGTCGAGCAGAAACCCGATTTTGCGGGTGGCCCAGATTTTTGCAACAAAGGCATTTTCGTTCTCACGAGCCGGAAAATCAGCTTCAAACTCCATTTTAACCGGCGTACCCCTGATGCTGCCGGTCAGGGTTATCAACGCCGAGCCAGGCTTGCTGTAGCGCCCGAGAACCAGAATGTTGCTGTCTTTAAAAACATCGGTCATTTTTCTTGGGTAAATCTGAGCGGTTTCAACATTGCTAAACTGCAGACCAACGTCTGAAAGCACTGGGTAAGTCAGCTTTGCAAACAGCGAAGAGACTTTAATTTCCAGGTCTTCTTCTTCAGAAACGTAATCAGAAACCCCGCCGTTCTGTTCGGCCAGGTTATCAATCAACTCGGCATTCAGCTGATCGCCAACCCCAAAAGTAAAAATGCGAATGCCCGCAGTATTTTTGCCGGCAGCAATCTTCAGGATTTCTTCAGGGTCAGTCTGCCCGGCTGTCGGCTTGCCATCAGTTATAAAGACGATGAATTTTGGATTTTTTGATTCACTTTTATTCAACGCGCTGATCGACATTTCGAGAGCTTCTGAAATGTTGGTGCCGCCCATGGCCTCGAGGTCTTTGATATGACTGAGTGCCCCTTCGCGGGTTTCGGCAGACAGTCTGGTTAAACCGCTTTTATAGGCCTCAGCCTCAGTAGAAAAATTGCACAGCAGAAAATTGCTGCCTTCTGAGAGTGAATTTATGCAGAACTCAAGGGCTTTGTGTGCCTGCTCGATCTTTTTGCCGGCCATACTGCCTGAAGTATCTATAGCCAGAGCAACATCAATGGCTGGAATTCTGGTTTCCTGATCTTTCAGTGCCGGCGCCAGCATTAACATGAAAATGCCGTCTTCAGATGGGTCGGGGCGATGGCAGAGCGAAGTGATGGCAATATCTTTTTTTGCCACTGAGTAATAAAGAACAAAGTCTTTATCTGGTCTGATTTTGTCGGCTTCAAAGCCGACCACAGCTTCCCGATCATTCTTGCGGCTGACGGAAATTTTATGGGTCGGTGAATAAACCGATGCGATCGGCAGATCAGACTTGATGTGGGCTTCAATAGCCACGTCCTTCATGTCATCCTGGGTGTATTTTTCGATGTTGAGCGGGTAAACATAGCGAACCAGGCCGGCTTCCATTTTTAAAGCTTCCTGATAGCCGAGCTTGACGCTCTTTTCGCTCAGCGGGTTGATCGGGTAAATTCGGGTTTTGAAAACGCCTTGCCCCATGTATTCAAGCAGGCCGGGGTCGCGCATCTGTCTAACAATGTCTTCATAAATTTTTCGGGCTTTGTCAGCATCAAGCAACTCGCCCTTTGTCATTTTCCCTTCGACATCCATGGCAAAATCGCTTATTGATGCGCTAAGGGGCAGTGGGAAGATATAAAGCCCTTCAATGACGCGGTTATCATGATTATAAAATTTCTGATCGACCTGGGTGGTGGCCGCCAGATTGTTAATGGCGATTTTTACGTGGTGTTTGGTAACCGAGAGCGGCACGGTAAAATTACCAACTGGCGCGGGTTGCGGCCTGATAATGAACCTGGGGTTAGGTTCTTCTGGGTCAACCGGAAATATCATGCCATCAGCAAAAGCTGCGCTGGCAAACAAAGACAGACAAAAAGCAACAAAGAGCACAAGTCTAAAAAGCTTTTTCATGTTTCCTCCCGTAATGGTTCATGAAACTTCTAACGGCATAACACAAAACCGGATTTAAAAAAAGCGCTTTGCATGCTCGAAAATAATTATTGTTAACTCCATGAAATGCTACCCGGCTGACAGACAGACCCAACCGTTAAACCCATTGAACTTTGTTTCTCAAGGATTCAATAATCTCTTGCCGACTGACGATAAACAGTTTTAAGATGGTGACGGGCTTTAAGTATTCGATAAAATCAAGTTAAACGCAGCCTCAATAAAATCGGGTTTGCGAGCCGCTGTTCAAAAAAATAAACATGTTCTCAGGATAAAAAATGGGTTATCGTGACCAACCTTACGAAATTATAAGCAAGGCTTTGCAGGATATCTACCAGTCTCCAGATGTTCATGAGCTCTATTCTGCTTTGTTTAAAAGCATTGCCGAATTGGAAGCAATTGAACTTGAACCGAACCCTGACGAGGCAAAGAAGATCTTTAATGGACTTCTGAGCCTCCACGCTTTCCTCGAAAAAAATAACCGCTCAGTCGAAGCTGAAAATCTGCTGGCGCAAACTATCATTACCTTCCCTCATTTCTATTTTCCCAGGCCCCCAAAAGCACGGCTCAGCGAAAATCCAGACACCCTTCTGCTCCAGAGTGCCCGAGAAGCTTTGCGCCTGAAAGCAGCCCCCGAGAAGCCTCTGATGGCGTTGACTCTGTTTGAGGAACAATTTCGAAAGGCAAGCATCAATCTGCCATTGCTGGCAGCAGAAATAGCCTCTGGCTCCTTTTGCCGGGAAGGCCCCGGTCGGGCCGGCGAGCTTTTTCGAAGTTTTGCTGACATCGCCGCTGTTCTGCAGGATACTTCGGCACGCGATGCCCCCTGGGAACTGATGCTTCAGCTGGCTGTAAAGATGAATAACACTGTCAGTGGCTTTAACCAGTCCTATCTTATTCTCAAAGCTCTCGAAACCGTAAAAACCTCGCGGCCGGCGGGCTGGTTGCTGGGTGAACTGGCACGCAACCAGGCATTTTTTCAACGCAATCATTGCTGGAAAAACATTGATGAAGCCTGCATTGCCGGTGATGAAAACGCTATTCTCTTCTGGGCTGACAAGGCATTGCCCCTGGTTAATGAAACCTTTGAACGTGATTATCTGTTGCAATTGAGAAACAACGCGGCCAGCAAGATTGTTAAGCCAGGTAATTCTTCGGTAATGCTGGTGGTTGTGGTAATTTTGATTGTGATTGCTTGTGTTGGAATTTTGCAAACCGAATCGGATGTTAAAAGAAAATTAAATCTCGAAGCAACACGCAAAGAAATTCTGCAGGCAGTTAAAGCCGGCATTAAACCTGCCGAAAAGCCCCCTGAGCCTGAGCCCGTCCCTCAGGTCGTCATTTCTCAGCCTCCGATCAAAAGCCGCAGCGGTTTGCTTGAATTTAAGCCACCCCTCAGGCCGCATTCCCGCAGACTGACCCTTCCCGAAGTGCGCCACGCTATTTTTCAGAAGGAAAGGCTTGCACATCTGAAGGCTCAGTCACTCTCTAAATCTGAGGCCATACTGCTCGAAGAACTCGAAAAAGACTGGCGCAGCCGTTGCGAGTTTTATGAATACAGCAACGAAGATCGTGAAAAAGTTTTCTGGGATCTTCAGATACACAGTATCAATCTGCAGCTCGATGCAATGGATATTCTTAATTCCTGGAGAAAAGAACCTGATTATGAAGGCAAAATTCTTGAGTCAGGGGTAACGCTTGATTTTAGCAATGCCCTGCATTTTCAGATAGCTGTTAACCGATTGAAAACGTTGGGATTTTTGAGAACCGACAGCGCACCAAAATACTGGGATGAACAATGCGCCAGAGCCCTGATGGAATTCAAAGCAACCAATCTTTCGATCCAGGACGCCGTCTGGGATCGAAAGACTCAGGAAGCCATGTTTCCACCAAGGCTGAGATGAATTGTTGGCAATGATTACATCAGACCACGAAGTATGGTCAGAGCAATCACCTGGAACCTCGTGGTGAGATAGTAAAGAACTGTATCGAGACCTAGCGCATCAAGTATCATGTCAGAACCCTCAGGCGAAATTATTTTGCCGAGAATGGTCACGCCGCATAGAAAAACAACACTGCCCATGGCGGCTAACTGAACAAGCTCGAAGTTGCTCATTTTGGTTCCGAGCTTAACCGCGGTTGTCCAGATAAACCAGCCATAGGCCAGGCAAAAGAGCGCCAGAAGAATAAGGGTGAAAACCTCGGCATACTCCTGAGATGATATCAATGAATACAATACTGACATGCTATGTTCCCTTGTTTATCGCAGTTTTACAGCCAGTTCACTTTCAAGCCTGCTGACCATGCGTGCGATTACCGGCTGAATCTCTTCGTCGGTGAGGGTTTTTTTCTGGTCGCGAAATGTCATGGCAAAGGCAAGAGATCGGCAGTTCTCGGGTATCCCTTTTCCCTGATAGACATCGAAAAGGTAACAGTCTTCCATCAGGGTTTTGCCTTCGCCGGTAAGAACCTTCAGAATATCCCGATGTGCGACGCTAACCGGTGCTATCAGGGCCAGGTCGCGACGAATCGCCGGTAACTCAGGAATCGCCTTCATGCGGCTTGCCCCTTCGATTGCGGCTGCGAAACGGTTCAGGTCGATTTCTGCGATAAAGATGCATTTCGGCATTTTCTTGTTGTCGAGCAGATTGGGGTGAACCTGGCCGAATTCTCCGGCCGGTGCCTTGCCAACCATCAATTCCATCTGCAGGGCCGGGTGAAAAACGCTGCAGCTGCCCTGTGCATAGCGAATTTTAACTTTTAACAAATCGGCAATATTCTGAACCAGACCCTTGACGGTGAACAGATCAAATGTTTCGCTGCTCTTACGCCAGTTTTTCGGATCGGCAGAGCCTGAAAACCCGATGCAAAGGCGTGCGTGTTCTTCGCTCATGCCGCCGGCGGCCGGATGAAAGGCTTTGCCAATTTCGAAAAGTCTGAGATTGAATTCATCGTTGAGAATGTTGCGCTTCAGGGCATCAAACATGCCCCATTTGAGACTGGTACGCATGGCGCTCAAATCTTCAGAAAGCGGATTCTGCAGCATCAAAGGCTTCTTTTCGGTGAAACAGCCATCGATTGCAGTCGGAATAAAACTGTAGGTCATGATTTCATTGAAACCGCACGATACCAGATGGCTGCGCAGGCGTTTTTCAAGTTTCTGCAGCGGAGTGGGTAACTGCAAAACCGAGGTGATCGCCGGCAAGGTCGTTGGGATATTGTTGTAGCCATACATTCTGGCAACTTCTTCAATGATGTCGGCTTCGATTGACAGGTCGTGACGGTAGGGTGGTACACTGACCACCAGGTCTTCGCCGTCTCGTTTTGTGTCGAGTTTCAGCCGGAGCAGCAGTGTTTCGATCTGGGCCGGGCTGAGGTTAATGCCGATTACCCTGTTGACTCTTCTGGTTCTGACTGCGATCTGTCTTAAGACTTCTGGCTTCGGGTAGGCATCAGCAATGCCCTTGACCGGCTGACCACCGGTCATTTCTTTCAGCAATCGCACTGCTTCATTCAGGGCAATCGGAACATTGTCGATGTTGGTGCCACGTTCGAAGCGATAAGAAGAGTCGGACATCAGACCCAGCCGTTTCGAAGTCACGCGAACTGTAGTAGGGTTAAAAAAAGCGGCTTCAAGAAGAATGCTTGTGGTAGCGTCGGTTACCGATGAGGCTAGACCGCCCATAACCCCTGCTATTGCCATCGGTTTTTCCTGGTCGGCGATGACGAGCATGGTTGAATCGAGATGGCGCTCAACCTTGTCGAGGGTGACGAGGCGTTCATCTTTGCCTGCCTGCCTGACGATGACCTTTTTGCCGGCCACCAGGTTGTAATCAAAGGCATGCATCGGGTGTCCGATGTCAAGCATCAGATAATTGGTGACGTCAACGACGTTATTAATCGAACGTATCCCTGCTTTTTCAAGCCTTTCACGCATCCAGTCAGGGGAAGGGCCCACCTTGACATTGTGCATGACCCGGGCGCCGTAGCGCGGGCAGAGTTCGCGGTCGCGAATATCGATACTGACAGAGTCAGAAACAGAACCTTCGCCATCTTCGTTGCCAAGCGGGTCACGATGCAGCGGCAGATTGAAGATCGCCGAAAGTTCGCGGGCGATACCAAGATGCGACAGGGCATCGCCACGGTTCGGGGTTACGCTGATTTCGAAAATCACCTCATCAAGACTCAGGGCCGAAACAATATCCTGGCCAATCTGGCTGTTTTCATCAAGAATATACAGCCCACCGTGCTCTTCAGAGATGCCGAGTTCTTTCTTGCTGCACATCATCCCTGAGGATTCGATGCCCCGGATTTTTGCTTTGCTGATTTCAAAGCCAGAAGGGAGGCTCGCTCCGATCATAGCTACCGGAACCTTGTCTCCGGCTTTCATATTGTTGGCACCACAGACGATCTGCAGCGGTTGACCGCGGTTCACATCGACACTGCACAGCGAAAGCTTCTCTGCGTCAGGGTGTGGGTCGCGGCTCAAGATTTTGCCAACCACGACATTGTTAAGATTTTTGCCGGGCTGAATGATTTCTTCAACTTCAAGACCGGTCATATTGAGGGCGTCGGCAATTTTCTCGGGAGTTTCATTAATATCGATATAGTCTTTAAGCCAGCTTAATAGAACTTTCACTTGTTATTACCTCAAAATTGTCTCAAAAAGCGGATATCGGAGCTGAAAAGCAAGCGGATGTCGTTGATGCCGTAACGCAGCATGGCAATGCGATCAATGCCCATGCCAAACGCAAACCCGGTATATTTTTCCGTGTCGTATTTGACGGCCTCGAAAACCTTGGGGTTAACCATGCCGCAGCCAAGCACTTCCATCCAGCCGGTGCCCTTGCAAACTTTGCAACCCTTGCCTTCGCAGAAGATGCATTGAATATCCATTTCCGCTGAAGGCTCAGTGAAAGGAAAAAAGCTTGGGCGAAACCGGAACGGCCTTTTGCCGAACATGTTTTCGACGAACATCGCCAGTGTCCCTTTCAGGTCACTCATGCTGATATTTTCGCCGACTACCAGACCTTCCATCTGATTGAACATCGGAGAATGGGTTATGTCGCTGTCTTTGCGAAAAACTTTGCCAAGCGCGATCATCTTGAGCGGCGGGTTGAGGGCTTCCATGGTGCGAATCTGCACCGGAGAAGTCTGGGTGCGCAATACCTGGCCGGACTCAAGATAAAACGTGTCCTGCATATCGCGTGCCGGATGATTTTTGGGAACGTTCAGAGCCTCGAAATTGTAATATTCTTCCTCTATTTCAGGCCCTTCAGCCATGAAGAAGCCCATCGAAAGAAAAATGTCCGCGACCTCCTGGGCGACCTGAATTACCGGGTGCAATGTGCCGGAAGCCGGGTAAATCCCGGGCATGCTGTGATCTGGCTTCTCGGCATTCAGCTTTTGTTCCTGTTCCTTGAGCGCCAGGTTGCGCATGCTCTCATCGAGCGAAGCCTGGATATGGTTTTTCAGCTCATTGATTGAGGCTCCGGCCGTTTTGCGCTCTTCGATCGAGAGCTTGCCAAGGCCCTTCAGCAGTTCGGTAACTTCGCCCTTTTTGCCGAGGTATTTGACTCTGAGTGCCTCAAGTTCGGCAGTCGTAGTGGCGGCTTCCTTTTCGGCGAGGTATTGCTTTAACAGATTTTCGTGAGACTCAGACATTTGCTCTCCTTCAGAAATTGTATGATCATTCAACCCTTGGGGCGGCGAACCCTTGCCCACTCATACAGGCAGATTGCTGCCGAGGTGGCAACGTTCAGTGATTCTACCTGTCCTTGCATGGGTATTGCAAGTCTGCTGTTGCATTCGTGCAAAATTTCTTCGGCAAGCCCCTGACCTTCCTGGCCGAGAAAAAGGGCGCAGCGCTGCGGAAAAATGAAATCAGGCAGCGGTTGCCCATGCATGTCAGCGCAGATTGAGGTTATTTTATTTTTTTGCAGCAGTTTAAAAAGTTCTGGCGCAGCAATTTCAGCGGCCACCGGCAATCTGAAGCTCGAGCCCATGGCGGCTCTGATCAGCTTGTGATTGTATTGGCTGCAACACCCTTTAAGCATCACCAGCAGATCGACCCCCATCGCTTCACTGCTGCGCATTATTGTCCCAATGTTTCCGGGGTCTTGAAGGCGGTCGAGCACCAGAATCATGCCAGCCGACCCCAGAGCCTCATCAAGAGCCACGGAGGGCGGAGGAACCAGAAAGGCAATTATTTCAGCCGGGTTCTGCACGCTTGATAGCTCGCGATACATTTCCCGGCCAATCTGATAGCAAAACCGCTCTAATTCATGCTTGTCGCGCAGCGCCCGGGCATCTTCGACGAAGACCATTTCAGGGGTAGCCCCTGATTTTAAGGCTTCATCAAGAAGTTTATGCCCTTCAACCAGCAGCAGTTTCTCGTCGCTGCGCCCTGAAAATACCTTCAGGGCCCATTTGAACTGCTGATTTGCTTTTGATTCAATCTGCTTCAATTAAATTCCCCAATAAAAAACACCCGGGTGCGTTCCCCGGGTGTTGTGTCTGATCAGAATCAGGCTACTTTTTTGGCCATCTGTACGATGCCAGTGAAGGCCTGGGGGTCGCGAACGGCCAGGTCGGCAAGAACCTTGCGGTTCAGTTCGATTCCGGCTTTCTTCAGACCACAGATAAAACAGCTGTATGTCATTTCGTTGATGCGGCAGGCAGCGTTGATTCTCGTGATCCAGAGACGTCTAAATTCACGGGTGCGTTTGCGGCGATCACTGAATGAATGGTCGAGAGCGTGCAGAACTGCCTGCTTGGCGACCTTCTTAACATTATTATGAGCTCCCCAGAAACCCTTGGTTCTGCGGAAAAGCTTCTGTTCTTTGCGTCTTGCGTTACTTGAACTCTTGGAACGTGACATGGTGATAACCTCCTGATAATTTAATTAATCCCAGTTACTCTCGACACTGGGTCAGGAGTACGGCAACATTACTTTCAGAGCATGTTCATTGCCCGGTTCGCAATTGGCAGACTGGCGATAGCCTCTTTTGCGTTTGCTAGACTTCTTGGTCAGAATGTGGCTGCCATAAGCTTTGTAACGTCTGAACGCACCGGAACCTGTTCTTTTGATGCGTTTTGCAGCACCGCGATGAGTTTTCATTTTCGGCATAATACTTTCCTCCTGATGGCAGTATGGCTACTTCTTCCGGGTTCTGAAGAGAATCATGGTTATGGCGTTGCCTTCCTGTGCGGCATCTTTTTCGATATCGGCGTCTTCACCAAGAATAACTTTCATTCTTTCGACGACTTTATAGCCAACTTCGATATGGGCGCGTTCTCGGCCCCTGAAGGAAACGGAAACCTTTACCTTGTCACCCTCATCAAGAAATTTCTTGATGTTGTTGCATTTGGTCTGAAGATCGCCTTCATCAGTTTTCGGGCGAACTTTGACTTCTTTCAGCTTGATGACTTTCTGCTTTTTCTTGGCTTCTTTGGCTTTTTTAGTAAGTTCATACTTGTATTGACCAAAGTCCATGAGTCTGCAAACGGGCGGATTCGCCGCTGGGGCTACTTCTACCAGGTCAAAGCCCCGCTCTTCAGCCATTACAACGGCGTCGCTGGTGTTTACGACACCGACCATGCCGCCGTTTTCATCGACCAGGCGAACCTGCGGAACCCTAATCCTTCTGTTGATGCGTACAGTACCTTTGATACTCATACCTCCGGAAAAATAAAAATGGAGCAGCAAGATGCTACTCCATGAACATTGCGATTCATGTACCCCTTGCGGGGCTAACCTTTTTGCTTGAGCTTAAGGTGAGGAATCAATCCTGCTTGCTGTTCTATGATGTTAGCAAACCCCACCCGGCAAGTCAAGCACTTTGTATACTTTTTTCAGGGTCACGTCCAAAAATAAACAGAAAACCGCCAAGAAAAACCATCGAAACCGGAATCATGAGGAAGGGCGAAGCGCCGAGGCCGGCCGGGATGTAACAGAGCACGATTGCTACCAGTGCGACAACCGCAGCATAAGGAGCCTGGGTTTTGACATGGTCGATATGATCAGAGCCTGAGGCCATAGAAGACATGATCGTTGTGTCTGAAATCGGACTGCAGTGATCGCCGAAGATTGAGCCTTCGAGAACCGCACCAATCGAGAGAAGCAGTGACTGCTTGACAAAAACCATCATTTCAGGGGCGTTCGGCAGATTGGCAATGTTTGCCTGATAATGCTGAAGATTAAGATGATAGGCCAGGGGAATGCTTATTGGCAGCAGAATCGCCATTGTACCCCAGCTCGTTCCGGTGGCAAATGAAATCAAACAGGCGATGATGAAAATGATCGTCGGCAACATCCAGTATGGAACGACCTCAGTAACCATGGCCACAACCCAGTGGGCAGTACCGAGTTCGGTACAGACGGCGTTGATCGACCAGGCAAGAGTCATGATAATTACTGCCATAATAAGGGTTCTCGCACCGTCTACCCATGCCTTCAGACCGGTTTCAAGGTTGATCAGGCCCTGTACCCAGCCAAGAAGTATCGCAATCATCGAGCCAAGAACACTTACCCAGATAAGTACTCTTGTGGAATCAGCCCCGCTGAATGCCGACCTCGCTTTTTCAGAAAAGGTCATTGTTGAATCTGTAAGAACCGCTTTGATAACTTCGCCTTCCTTCAACTGAGAGAGTGCGTTAAAAGCGTCCTGTCCACTTTTCCCGTCTATGGCGGTTTTTTCGTCAAAATTTAGTCGGGCAAAACTATAGTCTTCGCCTGAAACAGTCATGGTTCGACTGTCTATGGAAACAGCAATGACGTTAAGGTTTGTTCCGCCCTGGAGCTCACCGGTTGCAGCCTGCTGAATATGGTAATGCGGAGAATACATGCCGCCATCACCAAGCAGCCCGACAAAAGTGCCGATAATTACGATGGCGATAGGAATCGCGGCGTTATACCAGCGTTTCGGCATCTCAGCCGGTAATTCAGGGGCGGCCGATTCAGGGCTGCTGATTGGCCGCGCCGTGTCGGCGAGAATCTTTCCTTCATGGAATGAGCGCTGCTCGGCTTTGAGCATCGGGCCGAAATCGCGGCGGGAAAAGGCGATAATAAACCCGAAGAAAAGCGTCAGAAGGCAGTAGAATCTGAACGGCAGCGTCTGAAGAAAAACGCCATAAAAATTGGTTTCAGGGATTCCGAGATTAACGAATGCTTCGCGAATCAGGCCGATTTCGTAACCGATCCAGGTCGAAAGCACTGCTATCCCGGCAACTGGCGCCGATGTTGAGTCAACGATATAACTCAGCTTCTCACGGGAAATTTTGTTCTTGTCGGTGACCGGTCGCATCGAATTACCTACGATCAGCGTGTTGGCGTAATCGTCGAAAAAGATGATAACGCCCATCGCCCAGGTTGCAAGCTGAGCGCTGCGCGGACCCTTGACCATACGTGAAATCAGGTTCACGATTCCTTGCATGCCCCCGGTGCGGTTTACGACGCCGATCATCCCGCCAAGGCAGAGAGAAAAAATGATGATGGCTGAGTGTGCAGTGTCGGCGACTGATCCGAGAAGATACTTGTCGAGAGTTCTCAGAAACCCGATGAAAGGATTATACGAAAAAACAAAGGTCGCTCCAATTACCGTACCTAAAAAAAGCGAGCTGATTACCTCGCGGGTTATGAGAGCGAGTATTATTGCCAATACCGGCGGAAGAATCGACAACCAGCCGGGTATACATCTTACCCGGGCTGATGCGGTCTGGTCGCCAACCGTAAAGGTCAGTTCGCTGGTTCCGCAGGTCGGAATTGCGAATTTGATGGTTTTGATATCTTTGGGCAGAGAGACACCGGACTCTATTGTCTGATTGTTCGCCGCAATTTTGTATTGGATGGCCTTGTCGCTACTTTCATCAAGACCACTGATTTCGTAGTCTGATTTCACCCCGTTTAGAACAAAATTCGGTGCTTTGATGCTGATTTGAGCGTTTGAGACGTTTGTAATAAGAAAAAAGGCAAGGAAAAAGACAATCGTCAGCTTGATGTTTTGCATTGCGCCATCCTTGATTGAGGTTAAGTGAGATCAGGGGAATTTAAAAATCTTTTAGCCTTTGCTGCCAGTTGCGATTTCTATTGCTTTCATCGCCATCAAGGTTTTTTATTTGCAATTGCTTGATGGCAATTATGGCCTCTTCAACGTGTTCAATTTCTTTTTGAACTCCATCAGGAATCATGGCTGCGGTAAGTCGTATAGTGACTTTTCCGTCATAGGTAGTCTCGATGCCGGCAGTGCTGGAGTAATCCCCTGGAATAATCGACTTGATGTGGTTGGCGACGCGCGTTGTCGTTTTAGTGTCATTGCGCATTAAAGCGCCGTTATTTATGGAATAGGTTACTTTGATATAATCTTTTCCGTCTTTTTCTTTGTCGATATCAAAGAGCCTGGTTTCATCATCACCGGTCTCTTCTGGAATTTCCATGCAAATGGGTGTGTTTCCGCCCGGTACCTCAATGGTGTGGATGTATTTTCTGTCTTTTGGTGACGCGTCAGGATTCTCAGCTTTCACCCTTGAACTGGCAATGTCTCTTTCAAGCTGGCGCATGGCAATTTGCGCATTTTGTCGTAATGTACCCCGGGCTTCTGAAATTGCCGAGGTTCTCAACGCACTGCTTGTCATTTTTTGTAAGGCAAGCCCCATAATAGATATCAGGAACAGTCCAATAAGTGCCTCTACAAGCGTGACGCCAAGCCTGAGTTTGCAGTTATTCATGGCGCAAGAGTGTTAACCTTTACAAACGCTAACCTGCGCTCACCTTTGGTCGCTTCTGCAGTCCAGGTGACCATTGCTTTGAAGGAAATGGACTCTATCGGAGAGTCTTGTTTCAGTGTCTCGACTTCAAATTCGAAGTCTTTATATTTTTCTTTTTCTTTGAGAAACTCTTTAAAGGTGTTTGGGGTCATGTCCTCGGTTCCTTTGTAGGTTCTGGCTGAGCCATACAGACCTGCAACGGTTTTGAAATCCATGTTTTTGATCTCATCTCTGAATGAACTGAGAATTTTATCCGCTACGGCAACTTTATCAATATGTATGTCTTCTTTGGCGCCATATGACATCGCGTAATAAAGCGGAATTACAGCCACTGAAAAAACCAGAATTGCCGCTACGATTTCGACCAGGCTCAGCCCACGCTTTATGCTAATTCGGTTTTTTTTCATAAAAAGTTTTTGCCCAGTTATCTGCGGCTGATACCCAATAACGTTTTGGTTCAAATTTTCCCAGGTTGCGAAGCGTGCCCAGAGGACTTACCGAGCATGCCTTCGAATTATAACACACATGAACGTCTAATAGGTTTGTTCTTTTAAAATCATTTGTTACAAGATTGCCATCGATATGAAGTTTTTGCCCACTTGAGAAGGGAGCTTCATTTGAAAAACAGGCTGCCTCAACTCTGCTGCAAGATGGACCAAAGTGAATGAAGCTTCTTCTGGCGATCAGCCCGAGTGTCGTGTTGTCATCAGCCCTGGTAATGTTTCCGTTGATTTTTATGGTGCCTTTTGCGACGATCAGGCCGTTGCCTTTAAATTTTTGCCCGCCAAGGCTCAGTTCTCCGTCTATGAAATACACGCCATTAACCATAATGCTGCCATCAGAATTCTTCAGACCGCCTTTATCAACAGCCTTGCCCATATCAGCCACAAAATCAGCTGCATTGGAATAAAATCTGCTGGCTTTTTTGGCATATTGAAAAGTTGAGTAACAATTCATCGGCATGTATTTGTAGTCGGTGTTTGAATTCCAGACTTTGTTATCAATTACCGGTTTGTATTTGTGCATTCCGTATCTGGCGGGTTTCCCTTGAGGGGGGGTGTTGAAGTCACGCGGCTGATTGTCTGAGTATTTGCTGCTGTGTTCGTAGTTGTAGCGAATACGTGTCAGATCTATAACTCCGCTCAGACTTGCATGAGCGAATGGCCTGACCTGTACACGGATACGTGAAAAAATGCGGTTGATCGGGCCTTCGATTGCTATTCCAAGGGGATACTCCATGTTGGCATTTCCAGATAGAAGAGTCGGCTTCATTTGAAGGTTGAAGGCACTCGACTTAAAAAAGCCTGCGATTTGTGCAATACCCGCATCGGGGATATCTCTGATCGGCGAACTGCTGTCAAGATCTGCATCAGTAAAGAGAACCGGTAGTTCTATTTCGTGATGTACCGAAGGGGCCGGAACCAGAGAGTCGTCTTTGGTTCGCCAGATAAAAGATGGCTCCGTTCGGAAAAGATTTCCTCTGCTGTCATTGGCCTGAGCCGAATTCCCTTCGCCACCGCTGGGTGACACGATCGCATTCAGTTCTGTTAGTTCTGGCTCATCAAAAGTGCCGACAAATGTGCCCAGTATCATAGCCTCTTCAGACGTTGAAGTCTGGGCGTTAACTCTTACCATTCCGGGGAGGCATGCGTCTTTGAACAGGGGAGCGAGGTTTGCCTTGGTTTTGCCGCTATCAAGGGTTGCCGGATAGTTGTGAACAATAAACTGCCCGATGGCTTTTTCGGGGGTGCCTGTGGGTTCCCAGTCGTTCAAATCTATTTTGCCACCGAGACCGGGCAAAGTGCCCTCACTAAGAAGGTTTGAGTTCGCCACAAAAAAAGAATACTCAGGAGCTACTGGCTGCACATCGGTCACTTTCAGCGGTAACTGCGATATCAGCGTTTTTGAGGTTTTTTTGTCTTTCTGGTTGAGGGTGACGGTGGTTTTGAACTGCAGCATTGTGCCTTTTTCGACATACTTTTGCGTATCAGTGTCGGTATTCTGGTATTTCTTAACTTCATCAAGTCTTGTTTTGGCCAGAGCCACGAATTCATTGGCTTTATATAATTTTGAAAAACTGCTGTCGGCAAAAACATGTTTTCGCAGGCTCTTGACCGGCTGACTCATATCGTCTATGCATTTTAAAAACGCGCAGTGCTCTTTTAGCTCATCATTAATATCGAGCGATGGACCAGCCCTGCTTAAGGTAAAAGTGATGCCCATTACCTTAATTTTTCCGGTAAAATGAGTAGAAAATTTGGCTGGCCCATTCTTGGTTATTGTAACGGTTACCTTTAGAGTCTTGCCACTGGTCTTGAAGTTATCAATTTCAGTAATGGCATCATTTAGCTCCTGTTGCAAAGCAGCTTTTTCTTCAGGTGTAAGATCGGGGTTCGCCAGCTTCTGCTCAATTGCCTTCCTGGCATCTGTGAGCTGTGTAAGTTCACCGGCACCGCCGTTACCGGAAATCTTCCATGTGCCTTCGAATTCATGTTTGTGGGGGCTTTCCATTACCGGAAGATTAAATGAAATATACCAGCTGCTGGGAGCCCACATAGGCGCAGAATCAAAGTCGCCATCATTTTCTGCAACCAGCTCGCCAGAATTTTTGGCATCAAGAAACTTTGCCGAGCCGCCTTCTGCTTTCTGATGCGGCGAATCTATGCCACATACTTTGTATGAGTCTTTAGGAGCAAAGTTTTCGGCTGTTGCGAGGGAAATCTCGGTTTCATAGGTCACGTCTGAGGGTTGCCAGCCATAAGAGACCACCAGAGGATCAAGTGCTGACTTGTAGATTCCAAGCAGATTTACGTCTTCAGAGGAAACCTTAAAGGCAGATTCTACATCGAGAATGTGATTTCTACCTGATTTTGTCGATTTTACCGGCAATGCCTGACGTACTAAATGATACATGCTGGCAGTTACGTCATCAGAGTAGTCATGTTTGTTTATTGATGCCTTAAATTTGGCCAGCAGAAACTCAGTGGCAGATTCGGCCAGGGATTCGAGTTTCGTTTCGTCGCTCATGAATCTGGCAAAGCCGGCACGCTGCGATTTTGAGTTGACAAACCAGAGAGCAAGTGTGCCTATGACCGCTATCGCGACAAGAACCAGTAATATTGCAGATCCTGAGCGCCTGGTCATATAAACTCTCCGAAAAACAAAGTTCGGTCTTTTATTGTTTCTTCAAGAATGTCACGGGCGCGTTGCGCCGAGATGTCGCCGTTTTCATGCTGCGTTTCCATAAGAAGCTGGTTGTAAACTTCAGGATTTGCTTTTGCGCTCAAAAGCTTTTCTGACTCGTTTATCCAGTCAAGATAATCGGTTTTTTTCTGCTGACCTATGACCGACAAGTCGGCAGTTGCCACAAGTTTGCCTCGCATTTTGGCTGCAGTAAAATAAAGCTCCTTGTTTTTAAGTATTTTTGCAATGTTCTCGATACTTTCAAGGGCGAAATATTTGGTAAGCGGCGTGGCAGTCTCGTCATTGACCACTTCATTGAACTGTTTAACCGCGTCAGTATAATTTTTTTGGCGCATAAACATTGTACCATTGGCCAGTTGTTGGTTGTTAAGCAGTTTGTATTTTTCTCTGGTGGTTATATCAAGACTTTCGTCATTGATTTTGTTCTGTATCCATTCTTCTTTGGCCTTGACGAGTTCTGCTTGCGCCGCTTCCTTGTCTTTTTTTATCTGTTCGAGTTCGTCTTTTGAACATATTTCTTCGTGAGGCTCAGCAGAAGATACCGAGCTGGAAAAAGAAGTAGTCGCTCTTATCGGAGCGACAGGAGCGGAAGTAGTGCCTTTATCTGATGAAGAAAAACCTGTCGAAGAAGTAGACGAACCCTTGTCAGAGGTTCTGGAAAGCTGCATTTCATTCTGTTTAATTTTGCCGCTTTCCGTTGCCTGCGGGTTATTCGCTTTCCTCCTGTTGTGACCAGTTCCGCCGCTAAACAGGCCAACCATTGCCATAAGCAGCAGCATGGTCAGGGCTATTGCCACGACCATGTTTTTGGGTTCCATTTTCTCTCCTTTGTGCAATACGAAAGTGCCAGGCTATGAATAACACAGAAAGAATCGTAACACGATGAGCCTCTCATATTCAACTTACGTTCAAAACCCCTGAAATGTTCCATGGATTTTATTCTGAATGAGGTTTCTAACAATATTCAGGTTGAGTCTTCTTTGATTTTATGTCGCGTGGCAAATAAAAAACTCCCCCAGGTTTCCCTGGGGGAGTTTTATTCAACCTGTTTCCAGATTATTTGCCAGCCTGGGCTTTAAGAGTTTCGTATTCAGCCTTGGCTTTGTTCATTTCCTGGGCAACCTTCATAGCATCTGACTGGCGGCCCTGAGAAAGCATTTCGTTATACAGTTTGTAGAGTTCCTGGTATTTGGCTTCAGCAAGCTGAACTTCTGAAGAATAAGTACCCATGGCTGCATCGCCTGATACTGCGATCTCTGCAGAAGCGGCACTGCCTGATACCGGGATTTCTACACCAGTGGAATCACCGGCTACTGAACCGATAGTTACCGGACCAGAAACCTGAGCACCAATGTTGCCACCGCTGTTGGAACCAACCGGCATGCCGATTGAACCGTAGGTGGTGCCACCCTTGCCGAACAGACCGGCAATCTTCTTGGCAGCCCAGTTACCGACCATACCACCGACGATACCACCAATGATGGTGCCGAATGGCGGGAAGATCATCGAACCGATCATCGAACCGGCTACTGAACCAACAGTCTGACCAGCTACGCCAACCCAGTCAATCTGTTTGAAAGCCTGTTTGATCGAGAAGCGGCCATTCTTGAGATCGCCGGCCAGGTATGAACCTACTGAACCACCGATGATTGAACCGAAGGTCGGGGCAAGAGCAGAGAGAACGCCACCGACGACCGGAACTGCTGACAGGAAGGGCACGAAGAATGAACCAGCGGCTGCGCCAGTTACTGAGCCTACGACGCCACCTGCGAATTCAGCTGATACAACAGTCTTAACTGCTTTTTTCAGGCTGGGTTTTTCGCCGCGCATGATCTGGGTAGCCAGGTCAACGCCTACGGTGATACCAGCGGTCATCAGAATGTTCTTGGGGCTGAAGCCTGACTTCAGGCTGTCTTTAACGTTCTGAACACCCTGGTTGGTCATGGACTTGCCACTTTCATAGCCTGACTTGAAGTTGTTTGAGGTTTTGTCTTTCAGACCGGAGAATTTGTCTTTGATCTTAGAGATCAGACCCTTCTTTTCGCCTGAAGCAACAGTACCGCTGTCTTTGCCACCAGTGCTCTGGCCAGCCTGTGAGGCTTCCTGGGAAGCCTGGGTGCCCTGAGCTGCATCAGAAGAACCACTCTGTGAGGTCTGTGAACCTTCCTGGGACTGGTTACCCTGAGAAGACTGACCGCTCTGTGAGGCTTCCTGGGAGGCCTGGGTGCCCTGAGAGCTTTCAGAAGACTGGTTGCTCTGATTGCTCTGGTTGCTCTGATTGCTCTGATTGCTCTGATTGCTCTGATTGCTCTGATTGCTCTGATTGCTCTGATTGCTCTGTGAAGACTGGCTTGACTGACCACTCTGAGCTGCATCAGAAGAGTTGCTGCCTTTTACGTCAACGGCGGGTTTTTTGCCGAACAGGTTGGAAATTTTGTCTTTGGCGCTCTTCAGCAGATTGCCAATTTTGCTGCCAGTTGTCGATACTGCATCGCCAACTTTGCCGGCGCCGGTTTTAACGCCGTCAACGGTCTTGGTGCCAAAGTTCTGGCCGCTTTCTTTGCCTGAGGTGAAGCTGTCTTTGATTTTGGAACCATAAGACTTAAGTTCGCCCTTAACCCAGCTGCCTTCAGTCTTGGCGCCGCTTACTGCTGCCGAGGTGTCAGCATTGGCTACTGAAGCCTGAGTGGTGCTGCCAGAAGTAGCTGCCTGAGAGGCGCTGCCAGCAGTAGCTGCCTGAGCAGTGCTACCAGAAGTAGCGGCTGCGGCGGCGGTTGAACCAGTGTTGCCACCGAATACCAGGTTCATATACTGAGCCATTTCGAGGGCGACCGGCTGGCCGTTAACATAGCGAACGTTATAGTGGACAGTGTTGCCACCGTTATTAACGGTTACCCACTGGCCGGGGGTTACATTCACACTCTGACCACCAACATTGACCTTGATCGCGCTGTACTCGGCCATCAACGATGCCGGGCACACGAAGCTGGCGATCATCACAATGCACAGCAGTTTGCTGAGAATCTTGATAGTGCTGTTCTTCATACGTCATACTCCTGAATCATTTGGATTACCCGAGAGAAAAACCCGATAAACCCGATTCACCAGCACAGACCTACCCGTAAGTGCTTGTAAATCATTTTTTTAAGGGTGTACCCATCACCCTTGCATCCAATTATAACAGAGGATAATAAAACCGCAAGACTCGACAGAAAAAAAACAATCGGCTTATTTAAGAAAACTGCCCCGGTTACCCGGGGCAGTTCTTTTGTCTGAACGCTTAGACGATGCCCTGTTCGAGCATTGCGGTTGCAACTTTCATGAAACCGGCAACGTTGGCACCCTTGATGTAATTGGTCTTTTTGCCATCTTTGCCGTGCTTGACACATGCTTCATGAATCGAAACCATGATCTGTTTAAGCTTGGCATCTACTTCTTCGGCTGTCCAGTTGATTCTGCCACTGTTCTGTGACATTTCGAGGCCTGAAACGGCAACGCCACCGGCGTTAACTGCTTTGCCCGGTGCGAAGAGAATCTTTTCGGCAGCAAGCTTGGCGGCTTCGGCAGTGCAACCCATGTTGGAAACTTCAAGCAGCATCTTGCAGCCGTTTTTGATCAGGTGCTTCACATCTTCTTCATTGCATTCATTCTGGGTGGCGCACAACATGGCTACATCACACTTGACGCTCCAGGGCTTCTGGCCTTTGAAGAATTTGGCTTTGCTGTATTTTTTAACATAATCTTCGGCTGCGTCGTTGCAGGAAGCACGCATTTCAAGAAGATATTCAACCTTTTCTTCGTTGAAGCCTTCTTCATCGTGAACATAACCATCGGGACCGCTGATGGTAACAACTTTGGCGCCAAGTTCGACGAGCTTCTTGATGGTGCCCCAGGTAACGTTACCGAAACCGGAGACGGCAACAACTTTGCCCTTGAAAGAGTCTTTGTTGAGCTTCAAAATTTCGGTGCCAAAATATACGGCGCCAAAACCAGTGGCTTCGGGTCTGATAAGACTGCCACCCCAGGTAGCGCCTTTGCCGGTGAGAACGCCGGTGAATTCATTCTTCAGGCGTTTATACTGGCCAAAGAGATAGCCGATTTCGCGGGCGCCAACACCGATGTCGCCGGCTGGAACGTCGGTGTCAGCGGTAATATGGCGAAACAGTTCGGTCATGAAAGACTGACAGAATTTCATGATTTCGTTGTCTGATCTGCCCTTGGGGTTGAAGTCGGAACCACCCTTACCACCGCCCATCGGCAGCGTGGTCAGAGCGTTTTTGAACATCTGTTCGAAACCCAGAAACTTCAGGATCGAAAGGTTGACACTTGGGTGAAAGCGCAGGCCACCTTTGTAAGGCCCAATAGCGCTGTTAAATTGCACGCGATAACCGCGGTTTACCTGAACTTCGCCTTTGTCGTCCACCCAGGGGACCCTGAAGGTGATCGAACGTTCTGGTTCAACGATTCTTTCGAGAATCTTGGCCTTAACCAGGCGGGGATTCTTGTGATATTCTTCCCAGATGGTTTCGACTACTTCTTGAACGGCCTGATGAAATTCGGGTTCGTTCGGGTTTTTGGCTTTTACCATGTCCATGAATTCGGCGATGCTTTTCATTACTTCACTTTCCTTTCGATGCGACCTGATATTTGATGTAACCCGGTCAAGGGTTAACAGGGCCAAAATAGCACTTAATTACAAACTTCTCAATACTTTGTTTAAAAATTCTCAAAGTATTATTGAAAAACACTTTCTTATTCTTTCTGGAAGCGGAACATAATGCGTTGAGCTACTGCGGCAACCGGTTGCTGGAAAATCATGGCGATGAGAATTGGAATGCTTGCTTCCACCGGGAAATGCCCAAGGGCAATGACTAATCCGGCGCTGGTG
>Ga0116170_10000985_pt1 | contig 29546 bp, 27 predicted proteins | sample AD_JPNHW1_MetaG_FD_89797 | JGI IMG/M metagenome (GOLD analysis project Ga0116170, IMG submission 89797) | Active sludge microbial communities of municipal wastewater-treating anaerobic digesters from Japan - AD_JPNHW1_MetaG | ecosystem: Engineered > Bioreactor > Anaerobic > Digestate | place... | reverse complement strand
CAGCGCCGCATGCAGCGCCAGCGGATCAATGCCGATGCGGTTGCCCAGCGCCTTGGCCGGAATCACCTTTTCAAACGCGGGATACTCCTCGTCAATCAGCCGCGAGGTCAGCTGCAGCGTCTCGTGCGTGAACGAAACATGATTGGGGGCAATGGCCACGTTCACCGCGGACTCATCCGCAGTGATGTTCTTCATCAGTTCCTGCAGCGCCTTGGCCGGGACGATAATGTTGAAATCACCGACCTTCTCCTTGCCCGGCCAGTTCTGACGCATCAGGGCCAGCTTGTGGCTGTTGGTGGCGACAAATGCCAGCTGCCCGCCTTTGCTGACCATATTGATCCCGGTCAGGTACGCCCGGGTCTCGTCAACCGTGCTGGCGGCAAACGCGGTATTGTTGATCATCGTGCGCAGCGCCGCCGCCGGCAGGGCAAAGGCATGGGCGGGCTTCTGCGCTTCCAGCGCGGGAAATTCGTCCAGCGCGCCGCCAATCAGCTTCTGCCTGGTCTTGAACCGGCTGGCAATGTCGATAACCAGATGATGCTTGCTGTCCGCCGTGATGGTAATGTCAACGTCGGCTTGTTCCACCGACCGCAGAATGTCAAGCAGCTTGCGTGCCGGAATGGTTACCCCACCCTCGGTCGCCACCCGCACCGGCAGCGACAGCGAGGCACTGACGGTCAGGTCCGTGGCTGCCAGGACCAGGGTCTCCGCCCGGGCCTCACAGCGGACGTGAGTCAGAATCGGCAGCGGATTGCGAGGATTGACCAGTCCGCTGACCGTTTGCAATGCGGTTTGCAGCGCTTCCTTCTTGGCGGTTATTTTCATCGGTTCTCCCTCCCGTTTTTTACAAAGATATATCTTTGATATGTCGTGGTACTCGTCGTAGTGGCGGGGATGGTGCGGATAACGGCATAACCTGTTGTCCGCCGGCGTGATTCACCGGCCGCTACCGTGGGGATATTGTTGATAACCGGTGCACATGCCGGGTACGGTGTACCGGAGACAACGGTCAGCATGAGCCGCACACTCCGGGCATCCGGTGTCTGTCCGTACGTTATCCACATCCTACAAACGCTCCTTGATGGTGGCGACGATCCGGCTGGTATTCTGGTCTTTCTCCAGCTCATCGCTGATCTTATGAAAGGCATGCAATACGGTGGAATGATCGCGACCGCCGAATTCCGCGCCGATTTCCTGGAGCGAGAGATCCGTCATCTCACGCGCAATAAACATGGCAATCTGCCGGGGAAAACTGACCGAGCCGGCTTTCTTTTTCGACTTGAGATCGGCGACATTGAGATGGAAATGATCAGCGACCTCCTTCTGAATGGTGCTCACCGTGATCACCCGGGTCTGCCACTTGTCGCCGATGATATCCTTGAGCAGTTCCTTGACCGTGGGAATGGTGAGATCCTGGCGGGTGAACTGGGCGTAGGTAACGACCTTGTTGAGCGCCCCTTCCAGGTCGCGGATATGGGTCTTGATGTTGTGGGCGATGAAATTGATGATTTCATCGGGCATGTCACGCACATTCATCTCGTCGGCGCGCTTTTTGAGGATGGCGATGCGCGTCTCGAGGTTGGGCGGCTGAATGTCGGCGGAAAGCCCCCACTGGAACCGCGAGAGAACGCGCTCCTCGAATCCGACCAGCTCCTTGATCGGCTTGTCGGCGGTGAAGACCAGCTGCTTGCGCAGGTCGTACAGCGAATTGAAGGTGTGAAAGAACTCCTCCAGCGTCTGGATCTTGCCCGACAGGAACTGGATATCATCGATCAGCAGCACATCCACGCTGCGGTAGCGCGCCTGGAAATCACCCATGCGCTTCTGCTGCACACACTCGATGAATTCGTTGAGAAAGGTTTCGCTGGTGACATAGACCACTTTGGCCGACGGGTTGCGCGCCAGCCGCGCATGACCGATGGCATGCATCAGGTGCGTCTTGCCCAGTCCGGTGCCGCCGTAAATGAAGAGCGGGTTATAGCCGCGCGGCGGATCGCCCTGCGTATTGGCCACGGCCAGTGCCGCAGCATAGGCGAGCTGGTTGCTCTCTCCGTTGACGAAATTGTCGAACGTGTAGCGCGGGAACAGGGCGCTCCCCGGCAGGGTCGCCGCCGCCGGTTCCACTTCCGGGCTTGCGGTGACGACCCGGACCGGCGGGATGATGGTCTCTGCCGCCCGGGCGCGAATCATGATCTCAACTTTTGCCTGGATCCCCATTTCCGCCTGCAGCGCTTCCTTGACCTGCGGGTAGAACTTGTCCGTCAGCTTGTCCAGCGAATACTGGTTGGGAACATAGAGGGACAGAACGCTGCCGTTCCATTCCGGCTGATCCAGCGAACCGAACCAGACCCGAAAGTCATCGGCGCCAATCCGCTGCTCAATCCCTCGTTTCAGTTTCGTCCACAGTTCTTCGTTCATATCCGTTCTGCTAACCCATGGCAAATCGGGTAAAAGTGTCAATCCATCATTCAGTTATGAAACTGCAGTTATCCACAATATCATCCACAATAATAATAAGCATATCTTCTTACAAATAAAGAAATAACAAAATTATGCCATAATAGGAGGGTAATTATCCACAATTGCCGCTGATGGTCAATTCATCCATCAATTTCGGCATGATATAAAAATAAGGGAACAAAAATGCGGGGATGGTTTTGGTGTATCTGCAAAACCATTGACGACACCGCAAACAATTCCCCTCCCATTTATATAGGTGATTTTAGCATATCCAATATTATTAGTCAAGTATTTTTAATCAGGAAGATGCAGGAAATCGAATTCGGTGATAGCCAGCGTGCCATCACGCAAACAGAGAAAAACCCGGTCATCAATCACCACCAGCGGTTGTTCACTTGCCACTGCGGGTACTGGATGTGCCTGCCAGACCAGGCAGCGGTAACCGCTCCCGGCAACAAAGGCGGGCATGGTCGGATTGCCGGCCCGGATCAGGTTGACAGCTTCACGCAGCGTGAGGTCCTGATCGTTCAGACAGCATTCCGCCGTATCCGGCAGGCCCTGAGCGGAGGGGAGGGTAGTTGCGGGCAACGGTGTGCCGGGCCCGCGGAAGCGCAGCAGAAACTCGTCAAGCAGCGGCGCCACCAGCGGGGTGAGGCGATGATACACATCGGCAAAGGTGTCGCTGCTGCCGATGGGGATGCGGTGTTGGGCAAACACCGGTCCGGTATCAATCCCCGCGTCAATTCGCTGCAGGGACATGCCGGTTTCCGGTTCGCCGTTGCGGATTGCCCAGTACAGCGGCTGCGGACCGCGATATGCGGGGAGCAGCGACGGATGCAGATTATACGTGCCGCACGGCGGCAGCGTGAAGACCGCGGGCGACAGGATGCGGAAATAGGTGTTGATCAGCGCCACCTCGGGCTGGAGGGCGGCTATCGCTGCGGCCAGTTCGGTCTGGGGCCGGTCCGGGCGGTCGAGGTATACCGGCACCCGGTGCTCATGACATACGGTCAGCAGATCGGGATACGCGGCCAGCAGCTGATCGCGCCGGCGATTCAATGCCGCCACGGCAGGATCCCCGGCGGTCACCCGGCCATCCGTGACCACCAGCACCGGCGGGCAGCCGCGGGTCAGCAGATGCTGCAGTCCGGTTGCACCATGTCCGGCCAGCGCAAAATAGACCATGCGCGGTGCATTCATGGAGGCAGCATAGCACACTTGCGGGCGACCGACCAGCAACCGCGGCCGCGCGCACCTTGACAATCGACGGAAAAAGGTACTACGATTGCGCCGGCGGTGACGGTTTGCGGTGCCGCGTCCACTACCCTCGGAGGCAGATGATGAAAAAGATCGTGCTGGCAGTCGGCGGCAACTCGCTCATTTCGGCGGGACAGAAGGGTTTCATCCATGAGCAGCGCGCGGCCGCGCATGAAACCTGCACCCATCTCGCGGAGATGGTGGCGATGGGGCATCAGCTGGTGGTGGCGCACGGCAACGGACCGCAGGTGGGCAACATCCTGCTGCGGGCGGCGGCAGGCGAGGAACTGCATCATATCCCGCAGATGCCGATGGATGTCTGTGTGGCGGACTCGCAGGGCGGCATCGGCTATATGCTGCAGCAGTCGCTGGAAAACATCCTGTACGCCAAGGGCATCAAGCGGCAGGTGGCGACGATCATCACCCAGGTGGCGGTCGATCCCGCCGACCCGGCGTTCAAGAATCCGACGAAGCCGGTCGGCCAGTTCTTCACCAAAGAGCAGGCGGACAAAAAGAAGGCGGAAAACCCCGACTGGACGATCATCGAGGACGCGGGCCGCGGTTACCGCCGGGTCGTGCCGTCACCGCAGCCGCAGCGGATCATCGAGCGCAAGGTGATCGAGCAGCTCGTTGATGCCGGCGTGATTGTGATCGCCGTCGGCGGCGGCGGGGTGCCGGTCATTGTCAAACCCGACGGCATGCTCGAGGGGACGGCGGCGGTGATTGACAAGGACAACGCCGCCTGCGTGCTGGCCGCCAACCTCAAGGCGGACTATTTCATCATTTCGACCGATGTGCCGCAGGTCTACATCAACTACAAGAAGCCCGACCAGCTGGCGCTGGGCAAACTGACCCTGACGCAGGCGAAGGAATATCTGGCTGCGGGCCATTTTGCCAAGGGCTCGATGGAGCCGAAGGTGCGCGCCTGCGTTCGCTTCGTCGAGAATGGCGGCGAGCAGGCGATCATCACCAACCCCGCGTCGCTGTGCAAAGCGCTGGCCGGAGAAACCGGCACGCATATCGTGCGCGGTTAGCACTGCCGCGAACGCCGGGACAGGACGGACAGCATGGGTCTGGAACAGGTGCAGGGACTGAAATGCACGCAGTGCGGCAAAGAGCACACGCTGCGCGAGACGCAGTATGTCTGCACATCCTGCGGGGCGAACACGGAAGTGGTGTACGACTATGCGCTGATCAAGCAGCGCATTTCGCGGGCGTCGCTGGCACAGGACCGCAATTTCTCCGTCTGGCGCTATGCCCCCTTCTATCCGCTCGCCGGCCTGGAGATGATCCCGCCGCAGCAGATCGGCTGGACGCCGCTTTACCCGGCGCCGCGGCTGGGCGCGGCGATCGGCCTGTCCCGGCTCTATGTCAAGGACGACGGGCGCAATCCGAGCGCGTCGTTCAAGGACCGCGCCTCGGGCGTGGCGCTGGCGCACGCGCGCGAGAACGGGGCGCCGCTGATCTGCGGCGCCTCGACGGGCAATGCCGCGTCGTCGCTCGCCTGCCTCGCCGGCGCCATCGGCTACCGCACGATCATTTTCGTGCCGCAGACCGCACCCCCGGCGAAGATCGCGCAGATCATGACCTTCGGCGCGGAGATCGTCATGGTGCGCGGCACGTACGACCAGGCGTTCGATCTCTGCCTTGCCGCGTCGGCGAAGTACGGCTGGTACAACCGCAATACGGGGTACAATCCGTTCACCCGCGAGGGGAAAAAATCCTGCGCCTTCGAGATCTGCGAACAGCTCGGCTGGCAGGTTCCCGACTGGGTGGCGGTCTCCGTCGGTGACGGCAACATCATCAGCGGGCTGTGGAAGGGGTTCCGTGACCTGCTGGCGGCGGGATTGATCGACCGGCTGCCGAAGATGCTGGCGGCGCAGTCGACGCTGAGCAGCGCGGTGGCCGATGCGGTGCGCCGCGGCGGGAAGCTGGAACCGGTGCGCGCGACGACGGTGGCGGATTCCATTTCCGTCGATATCCCCCGCGACGGGGCGATGGCGGTGCGCGCGGTCACCGAGTCGGGCGGCGCGGCGATCACCGTTGACGATGCGGTGATCCTCGAATCAATCAAGACCGTGGCGCGCGGGGTCGGCGTGTTCGGCGAGCCGGCGGGGGTGACCGGGTATGCCGGCGTCGAGATCCTGGCCAAGGCCGGGGTGATCAAGGCCGACGAGACGGTGGTGGCGGTGGTCACCGGCAACGGGCTCAAGGATGTGGCCTCCGCCGCGAAGGTGGCGGGAACGCCGACAGTAATCGATCCCGAGCTCGCGGCGGTGGACCGGCTGTTCGGCGGCAAAAGCGCATAGCCAGCGGCAGAAAAGGACGGGGGCAGTGCCATGAAAGCAAAACACCTGATCAGCATCCAGGACCTTGACCGGTCCGAGATCATTGAAATTTTCACGACGACGCAGGAGCTCAAGGCGCGCCGGCAGCGCGGCGAGGTGTTTGTCCCGCTGGCGGGCAAGACCCTGGCGATGATCTTCCAGAAATCATCGACGCGCACGCGCGTGTCGTTTGAGGCGGGCATGCTGCAGCTGGGCGGACATGCGCTCTTCCTCTCCGCGTCCGACCTGCAGCTCAACCGCGGCGAGACGATCGCCGACACGGCGCGCACCCTGTCGCGGTATGTCGACGGGATCATGATCCGCACCTTCAAGCATCAGGATGTGATCGACCTGGCCGCGTACGGCAGCATTCCGGTGATCAACGGGCTGACCGACCTGCTGCATCCCTGCCAGATCCTGGCGGATATCTACACCATTATCGAGCACAAGCGCCGGCAGCCCGCCGATCCGCAGCTTGAGGATGTGCGGGTGACCTTTGTCGGCGACGGCAACAATGTCTGCAATTCGCTGGCGGTCGGCTGCTCCAAGCTGGGGATGCATTTCACCGTCTGCCCGCCGCAGGGGTACGATCCGGACGCGACGGTGTGGGGGTGGGCGGAGGCAAACTGCCGGCAGAGCGGCGGCACGCTGCGAATCGAGCGCGATCCGGCAAAAGCGGTGGCCGGCGCGGACGTGATCTACACCGATGTCTGGACGTCAATGGACCAGGAAACGGAACGCGCGGAACGGCTGAAGGTGTTCCGGCCGTATCAGGTTAATGCCGACCTGCTGCGCCATGCCAAACCGGACGTGCTGGTGATGCATTGCCTGCCCGCGCATCGCGGCGAGGAAATCACCGATGAGGTGGTTGACGGGCCGCATTCGATTGTTTTCGATGAGGCGGAAAACCGCCTGCATGTCCAGAAGGCGGTGCTGTTCCTGCTGCTGGGCAGGTCCTGAGCCGTCCGCGCCGGGTTTGGCGGAGGTCGTTTGCATCCGGGTACTGCTGGGCAACCTGATGCTGGTGCGCGCGGCCGGCGCCCGGGTGACGGCCGTGCAGACGGGCTGCCCGCAATTATGAAGCTGGCGGTGGCGGGACGGCGGCCGGCTCCGGGTAGAATACCGCGCCGGGATCGGCGACGGCAGGCGCGGTGAAACAGTCACCTTCGTGCAAGGCGCGGACACTGCCGTCCGGCAGTTGAAACAGCACCGGCAGCGAGACACGCTCAAAGCCATCCTTGCCGCTAATCACGCAAAAATGCAGATGGGCAACGGTGGAAAAGCCGGTATTGCCCGCGTAGCCGATGATTTCCCCGGCGGCAATGTGCTGGCCCGGTTGCACCGCCACGCCGTGATGGGCAAAATGGAGATACATGCCGATCGTGCCGTCGTCATGGCGCAGGTAGACATAATTGCCCTGATCGCTGTATGACCGGTCCGGGCCGCCGATCGCACTGTTTTCCTTGACGGCCACCACCAGACCGCTGCGGGCAGCACAGACGGGGGTGCCGGCGGGCATGGCCCAGTCCAGCGCATATTCGTCCTGCCCCGTATGGCTGAACCTGCCCTGATATCCCTGGATAATCGGATACGCATGGCCCGGCAGATAGGGGAGTACATAGCGAGCAGCATCATCATGGCGGGCAGCAGTGCTGCCGATGTTCCAATGCCAGTCATAGCGGCACTGCCAGGTGTCGGCGGCACTGTCGCGGGCCAGCGCAACCGCCCGCAGCGTCTGACCGGCCGGGACGGTAAAGGTCAGCGGATCGTCCGTGTGCAGGTTTTCGCAACGGGTCAGTGTCAGGGTGATGGTGATGTCATACGCATGCGCATTGTGCGCGGTGAAGGCAAGCCCTTCGTCGGAATTACTGGCGGTCAGCTGCACATCCTCCGGTCCGCCGGCGGCGCTGCCGGTCGCCGGGTACCATGCCAGCACCAGGGCACACCAGAGCAGCAGCGCGCAGGAACAGTTAGGGAACATGGTTCACCCGCAGTTCACGCGCGGCTTTGGTTTCATCAAGCCGGGTGACACAGCGGGTGGTCGGGGCATGATGCAGGGCGTCAGGGTCGGCAACCGCCGTCGCTGCCGCGTCGCGCATGACCGCAATGAACGCGTCCAGCGTTTCCTTGCTTTCGGTCTCCGTCGGCTCAATCATGATCGCCTCGGGAACGATGAGCGGGAAATAGACCGTGGGCGGGTGATAGCCGCGGTCGATGAGGTACTTGGCGATATCAATGGCATGCACGCCATGCGCCAGCTGCTGCTTCGCCGAGAAGACGCATTCATGCATGCAGGTGCGGTCGTACGGCAGGTGGTAGACATCCTTCAGCTTCTGCCGGATATAGTTGGCGTTCAGTACCGCCTTTTCCGTGGCATCGATGAGCCCTTCCTTCCCCAGCATGAGGATGTAGGCGTAGGCGCGGACAAGAATGCCGAAATTGCCGAAGAACGGCGAGACGGCGCCGATGCTCTCCGGCGCTTCCGTGCTGATGGTAAAACCGACCGCAACATCCTTGGCGCGCACCACGCGCGGCAGCGGCAGGTACGGGATGAGTTTTTCCACGACCCCGACCGGACCGGCGCCCGGGCCGCCGCCGCCGTGCGGCGTGGCGAAGGTTTTATGGAGATTGATATGCACCACATCAAAACCAACGTCGCCGGGACGCACCTTGCCGAGAATGGCGTTGAGGTTTGCCCCGTCATAGTACATCAGCGCCCCCGCAGCATGCGCGAGGTCGGCGATCTCCCTGATGCGCGGGTTGAACAGCCCGAGCGTGTCGGGCGAGGTCATCATGACGGCGGCAACCTCGTCCGTCAGTTTCTCCCGGTAGCGCGCCAGATCCATGAAGCCGTCGGCTGCGGTCGGGATGGTGATGATGCCGTAGCCCGCCATCGCCGCGCTTGCCGGGTTCGTCCCGTGCGATGAGTCGGGGACAATGACATATTTCTTTTTGCTGCCGTGCGCGCGATGCCAGGCGGCGATGAGCATGATCCCCGTCAGCTCGCCGTGCGCGCCCGCCAGCGGCTGCGTGGTGACCGCCGCCATGCCGGTAATCTCCGCGAGGAGTTCCTGCAGGTGCCCGATAACCTGCAACGGGCCGCGGCAGGCGGCCGCCGCACCCGGCAGCAGCGCCTGCAAGGGGTGCGCGGACAGCAATCCCGGCTGTGACGCGATGGCGTCGGCTGCCTTCGGGTTGTATTTCATGGTGCAGGAGCCGAGCGGGTAGAAATTCGCGTCGACGGAATAATTGCGCAGCGACAGCTGCGTGAAGTGACGCACCACATCGAGTTCGCTTACTTCCGGCAGCGCGGCGGGCTGTGCGCGCCGCAACCCGGCCGGCAGCGACGCCGGTTCGGGAAACGCGCCGGGGCTGATGGTGACCGCGCGCCGGCCGGGGCGCGACACTTCGCAGAGCAGGTTCATGCTTTCGCCGCCTGTTCCGCCAGCGCCGCGATCAGCGTGTCAATGTCCGCCCGGTCATGCTGTTCGGTGAAGCTGACCAGCAGATTATGTTCCGTTCCGGCCGAGAGCGCGGCCAGCGGCAGGCCAACCGACAATTGGCTGACCAGGTGCAGCCGCGACACGACCCGCGCCGCCGGTCGCGGCAGCGTCACCACAAATTCGTTGAATACCGGGCCGGTTTGCGGCAACGGAAAACCGGCGGCCTGAAACTGCTGACGGGCATACGCGGTCGTGCGGTACAGGCGTTCCGCCAGTTCGACGAAACCTTGTTTTCCCAGCAGCGACAGGTAGATGACCGCACGCAGGGCGCAGAGCGACTGGTTGGAGCAGATATTGCTCGTCGCCTTTTCGCGGCGGATATGCTGCTCGCGCGCCTGCAGCGTGAGGACGAACCCGCGCCGCCCCTGCGTGTCCACCGTTTCGCCGATGATGCGCCCGGGCAGTTGCCGGATGTATTGCCTGCGCGTGGCGATATAGCCGAGGTACGGCCCGCCGAAACTGAGCGGGTTGCCCAGCGACTGCCCGTCGCCGACGGCGATGTCCGCACCGTGCTCTGCCGGGGTTTTTAGCATGCCCAGCGCGATGGGATAGCACGACATCACCAGCAGTGCGCCGGTTTTATGCGCAAGGTCTGCCAGCGGCGCGAAATCGTGGATGCCGCCGTAGAAGTCGGGATTCTGCACCAGTACCGCCGCGGTTTTGTCGTCAATGGCGGCTGCCAGCGCAGCGAGGTCCGGCGCATGGTTCTTCGCCGGCACTGTGACCACGTCGCTGCCGAGTGTGCGGAAATAGGTTTCGAGGATGCGGCGGTGCAGCGGATTGACATCGCCCGTCACCACGACCTTGTTGCGTTTGGTAATGCGCAGCGCCATCATCCCCGCTTCCGCCAGCGCGCTGCCGCCGTCGTACAGCGAGGCGTTGGCGGCATCCATGCCGGTCAGGCGGCAGATGGCGGTCTGATATTCAAAGAGCGCCTGCAGCGTCCCCTGCGCGCATTCCGGCTGATACGGCGTGTAGGCGGTGACGAACTCGCTGCGGTTGGCCAGCGCATCAACCGCGGCGGGAATGAAATGATCGTAGTACCCGGCCCCGATGAACGAACGGGAATGAACCGCGGTGTGACTGATCCAGGCAGCGGCGGTGCCGGTGATTTCCTGCTCGGTTCTGCCTGGCGGCAGATTGAACGATGCTGTCCGCAACGACGCGGGGATATCCGCAAACAGCGCTTCGATCGACGATACGCCGCAGACCTGCAGCATCTCCCGCACTTCCTCGGGGGTATGCGGGGTGAACTGCACTTACTTCAAGCCCGCCACATACGTGTCGTAGGCGGCGCGGTCCATCAGCGCGCTCACCTCGGCGGGATTGCTGAGGGTCAGCGTGGCGATCCACGCCTCCTGCTCCGCGCTCTGGTTGACCAGCTCGGGCGCGGTGGCCAGCTTGTCGTTGACCGCAGTCACGCTGCCGGAAAGCGGCGCGTAAATATCGCTCGCCGCCTTGACCGATTCTATGGCGCACAGCACCTCGTGCTGTTTGACGCTCTTGCCCGCAGCAGGCAGGTCGACATAGACCACGTCGCCGAGCTGCTGCGCGGCGTAGGCGGTGATGCCCATGACGCCCTCAGCGCCGTTGACGGTGATCCACTCGTGGTCTTTTGAATAATACGTAGCCATGGCTGTCCTCCGGTTATGTTCGTACGGAACCTTTTTGATAAAACGGCAAGGCCACCACCGTCAGCGAATCGCCGGCCGGTGTGCCCAGGTGCAGGGTGGTGCCGGTGTTGGTGGCTGCGGTCGCTGCCAGCCCGAGGCCGAAGCCGCAGCCGACCAGCGGGGAAAAGCTGCCGCTGGTGACAATGCCGATTTCGCGGTCGCCGGCAAAAAGTTTCTGGCCGGCGCGCGGCGGCCGGCGGGTGGCGGAGGTAAATGCGACCTTGCCGCGCGTCAGGCATGACTGCCGGGCGAGCAGCGCGGCCTTGCCGGCGAATTCCTTGCTGAAATCGACGAACAGCGCCAGCCCCGCTTCCAGCGGCGAGATGTCCTCGCTCAATTCGTGGCCGTACAGCGAATAGCCGAGTTCAAGGCGCAGGATGTCGCGCGCGCCCAGCCCGGCGGGTTTGACCCGGGGATCGGCAAGCAGCAAGTCCCACAACTGCCGGACCTTGCCGGCGCTGATGAACAGCTCATACCCGAGCTCGCCGGTGTAGCCGGTGCGGCTGACCAGAACCTCTTCGCCCAGCAGGGAACAATGGCGAAACTGGAAATACTTCAGTTCGTCGAGCGCCGGGCCAAGGTGCGTGCGCAGCACCTCGCGTGCCAGCGGGCCCTGCAGGTCGATTTTTCCCGTCTGCGCCGAAAGATCGGTCAGCGAACCGGCGCGGCAGCGGGCCGACAGCACGGCAAAATCGTTGGCGGCGGTGGCCGCATTGACCACGATGAAAAAACGGTCGTCAGCCAGGCGGAAGATGATCAGATCGTCGATGACCCCGCCGCGGTCATTGAGCAGGAAACCGTACTTGCTGCGGCCAACGGGAATTTTCGTGACCGGGAGCGTGACCGCGGCATCAAGTCCGCTGGCGACAGGATCACCGGTGAACAGGAATTCGCCCATATGGCAGATATCGAACAGGGCAACCTGTTCACGGCACTGCCGGTGCTCGGCGATGATGCTGCCGTAGTCGATGGGCATGTCCCATCCGCCGAATTCGGCCATGCGCGCGCCGGCGGAACGATGGTAATCATGCAAGGGTGTCTGCTGCATCGAATCCCTCCCGACGCTGTAAGGTACTGCTAATGGCGCAAAAAGTCAAGGCGCGCCGCCTGTCGCTGGCAGGAACGGGATGATTGACGAAGAGCCGGCGCAATGCTACCCTCTGACCGCCGGAACTCGGCACAGGAGGAACGACTATGAAAGGATTGTGGTTGCAGGCGGGAATGGCGGCAGCGCTGGTGCTGACGCCGGTCCTGGGGTACGCGGCGGGTCCGCGGGAGGCGGCGGATGAGCGGCGACAGGAAGCCCGTGCCCAGGTGCAACAGCGGGCGGCAGACCGGCAGGAGCAGCGGCAACAGCGCAGGGAAGAACGGCAGGGGGTTCATGAACAGCGGCAGGACAGCCGGGCGGCGGCACGTGAAGACCGGCAGCAGCAGCGGGAAGAGCGGCAGGCCGTGCGCGAGGAACGGCATGACAGCCGGGTGGCGGATCGTGAGGAACAGCAGGCCGGGCGGCAGGCAGCACGCGAGGAACGGCGGGATGACCGCCAGCAGGCGGCGCAGGAACGCATTGCGGCGGCGCGAACCCGGGTCGAGGAGCACTACCAGAAGCGGGTGGCGCACATCAATGAGATTAAGGCGACCGCGCAGACCGAAAATAATCAGGAGGCGGTGCAGCGGTGCGAACGGTTGCTGACCCAGGCGCAGGAAGTGCGCGACCGGCATCTGCAGCGGCTGACCGAAATGGAACAGCGGATCAAAGAACGTGCAGCAGGTCCGGCCCCCTCGGCTGAGGCCGCACCGGCGGGAGGTGCGCAATGAAACTGACCGGATGGGGTGTTATTGTTTTGAGCATGCTTGTTTTGGTGGGGGGATGCAATTGCGGTGCGACTTCGGCTCCGACGCCGGCTGATACAGCGGCCGCGCCGGCGGTGCAATTGCCGCCCGAGGATGAAGCGCTGCTGCAGCGGATTGATACGCCGGTCCAGACGTACCAGCCGGTGACGAAGGCAAACTACCAGCAGGAACTGACGGATATGGAAAAGGAACTGGCGGCGGATCAGTAACAATCAGCTTAACCAGCGGGGCAGCGAAGAGATCATCTTCGCTGCCCCGTCGTTTTTCTGCAGAACTGCGGTGCGGGCAGCGCCTTCAGGCGGCCCGCAGGCAAGATCGTGGCCGGAAGGTCAGTGCCGGCATCCGTAACCGGCGTGCGCAGGACAGTGCTGCTGATACGGAAACAGGGGATACACCACCCTGGTCAGCCACAGCGGTCGCAGACTCAACTGGTAATTGGGCGCGTAATTGGTCGGAAGGGTGGGTACGACCGAACCGGTATAGACGGCGATGACCGGTAAGCCGACCGGGGTGATGCTGGCGGCCGGAAGCGTGCGGCCGGCGGCTGCGGTGCTGACAACAGCGGTGAAGTCACGATTGACGCCGGTCCCGCTGAACAGATCAGTGAACGGAATCCGCCATTGCACACTGCTGCCGTCGGCGGAGCAGACGCCGCCGTTTGCCGCATCCGGCAGCGTCACCTGCGGCCCGCGCAGGCGGACGGTAAAGTACCGGCCGGCAAAAGCCGATTGCATCATCTGGCGGGTCACTTCTGTCATGGAGGCATCCTCGCCATCGGTCTGTGCCTGGCCGGCGAGCGCCAGCTGATAGCGGAAGGCCAGGGAACCGTCCGTCTGGCGCTGCAGGGTCACTTCAGAGCGGTTGTCATTGCCCGCGTTTTCATTGGCCTGTGCGGCCGACAGGTCCGCCTGCACTTCACCCAGGCGGGTGATGTCGGGCAATTCGACCGTAACCACAAAATGCTGCAGATCGCCGTCCTGATACTCGCGGTACTGTGCGTCGCTGACCGCAGGGTGAGCGCGCAGCCGGTCACGGAGCGTGGTGAATTTGGTGCGGGATTCGGCCAAGCCGTCGCTCTGTTCCTGATTGCCCATGGCCATGAGCGTGGTGGACATGCCGAAATCGACGGTGGATGAACCGCTGCCATCGGGACGAACCACAATTTCCTGGGTATAGTCGAGACAGCCGGTCGCCAGGAGGGCCAGCAGCATACAGCCGAACGTCAACAGAATTCGCATGATCAATCCTCTTCCCCAAGTGCAGTCGTTGACGGCGCCGTCTGGCGCCGATACAGTTCGAGATTATAGCGGGCGGCCAGCAGGGTGGGATCCAGCGCATGGGCCCGCTCCCAGGCCGCCGCCGCTTCGTCGCGCAAGCCCCGCTCCCACAACAGCCAACCCTCCGCCAGTGCCACCGGCGCTGCCTGCGGCGCCACCCGGCGGGCCACCTGCAGAAAGGCCATGGCCTCGTCGCGACGGCCCTGGGCGACGCTGATGAGTGCGGCATTATGATAGGCCTCATACCGGCCGGGCTCGCGGCGGCTGGCATCGCGCAGGACTGACTGTGCTCCGGCGTAATCGTGCAGATCCGCCAGCACCGCCGCCAGATTCAGTGCGGTAACATACGGCAGGTCCGGCAAATCCGGATCGGCCGGAAGACGGTCTGCCTGACGGAATGACGCTGCTGCAGTTGCCAGGTTGCGCTGCTGCTGCAGCAGCCAGCCCAGCCGGAAACAGTCGTGCATGGTGCCGCTGTCAACCGCCAGCAGCTGCTGATAGGCGACGATGGCGTCAGCATAGCGACGGTCACGGAACAGCAGGTCGGCATGGGTGCGGCGGAAAAGCGCAGTGCGCGGTTCGCGGTCGATGGCCTGTTCAATATAACGGTAGCCGCTCTCTTTTTCACCCGCACGCCAGTCGATGATCCCGCGATTGTACAGCAACCAGGGTTCGGTGGCGGCAAGATCAGCGGCAACGGCGAGGTGCTGTCGGGCTGCGGCCAGATCATTGCGGCGGGCGGCAATATTGGCCAGCTGGACGATGGCGGCCAGCTGGAGCGGTGACGGGGGCTGCAGGGTCAGCAGCTGTTCCAGGGTGCGCCGGGCGTCGTCGTCGCGGTTCTGCTTGATAAACAGCACCGCCAGCTGATAATAACGGGCGACATTTTCAGGGTCAAGTTCGATACCGCGCTGGCAGGCGGCAATCGCCTCGTCATTCCGGCCCAATGCGGCGAGCGATTCGGCCAGCGCATACCAGGTGAGCGGGCGGTTGGGATCGCTGGCCAGCGCCTGGCGAAGGGCAGGGACGGCCGCCGACCACAGACTGGTTTGTGCCAGGGCAACCCCGTAGTGGTGCTGCAACCGGGCCTGATCGGGGGCGAGGCGCAGGGCCTGTTTATAGCGGGTGACGGCGTCGGCCGGCTGCTGCTGCGTGAGCAGCAGGCGCGCGCTTTCTTCCGCGGCGCGCAGATGTACCGCTGCCGGCGCGGGGATGAGCAATGCCTGCTGATACCAGCGGAGGGCATTATTGGTGTCCCCGGTGCGGGCGGCCAGCAGGGCGCGATTGACAACGCGGCTGGCAATGGTGCTGTCGATGGCGCAACTGCGGGCGATGGCGGCCAGGGCCTCGGTGAGCTGCTGCTGCTGTTCGCGGGCGGCGGCCAGCAGCGCCCAGGCCATGCCATCCCGCGGGTCGAGATATGCCGCCCGCATCGCGGCCTGGGCCGCCGCCGCCGCATCGCCGCGATGCAGCTCGGTCAGGGCGAGATTGTCAAGGATAACCGGCAGTTCGCTGATTCGTTGGGCCTGATGGTAACAGAAGGCCGCGTCGGCGTACTGGCCAAGGTCATCGTACATGGCGCCCAGCTGAAAGAACGCCTCCTGGGTAATCCCGTCACCATTGCTGAGCATCACCACGGTGCGGTAGGCGGCGACCGCCGCGGGGTAATTGCCGGCGGCGTAGGCCGCGCGCGCGGCCTGCAGCGCAGCGCGCAGGGCGGCGCCGTCGGCGGCATACTGCTGCGCCACCAGGTCGGGCAACTGTTCCACCGCGGGGGTCAGCCGGGATGCTGTGTCGGTCGCGCCCGCGACAACAGGAGGGGTATCCGTGGCGGCAGAGCCCGGCGGGTGCAGGCCGGCGCGGTACGAACGATAGGCCAACACGCCGCTGATGACAAAGACCAGAACGAGAAAGATGGCCAGCAGCCAGGCGGGAGAAAGGCGTGCCTTACTTTCCGTCAAGGCCCTGGTCCTTCATAATGGCGTCGAGAATGCCGTTGATGTACCCGCCCGCTTCGGGCGCGCTGAATTTCTTGGCCAGGTCAACCGCCTCATCGATTACCACCCGCGGCGCGGTCCGGTAATGCAGCATTTCCGCCACGGCCATCTGCAGGATGATATGGTCGATGACCGCCAGCCGGTCAATGGTCCAGTTCTTGAGCTTCGGCATGATCAGCGCGTCGTAGGCGGCGGCATGCTCGCGCACCGCGGTGTCGAGCGCGACGACCAGTTCATCGTCGGGCAGATCGGGTTCTTCCTGGCCCATGGCCCGCTGGTAGAGGATGGTCATGGCCAGTTCACGCGCCTTGCGCCGGCTGAGTCCGTGTTTGTCGGTCGTCATGGTCACACCTTGAGGTTGGCCATTTCCAGCGCGGCCAGTGCGGCGTCCCAGCCCTTGTTCCCCGCCTTGGTCCCCGCCCGCTCGATGGCCTGCTCGATCGTGTCGGCGGTGATGACGCCGAGCGTGATCGGAACATCGGTCGCCAAACTTGCCTGGGCGATCCCCTTGGTCACTTCTGCCGCCACATACTCGAAATGCGGGGTGGCGCCGCGGATCACCGCACCGAGGCAGATGACCGCCTGCACTTTTCCGCTCTTCGCCAGCCGCTGCGCGATGAGCGGGATTTCAAATGCGCCCGGCACCCGCGCCACGGTGATATTGGCGCTGTCCACGCCGTGCCGGGTCAGGCAGTCGAGCGCGCCCTCCAGCAGCCGCGCGCCGATGAAATCGTTGAAGCGCGACAGCACAATGCCGATCTTTTTACCGTTGCCGGTGACGTCACCAGAAAGTTCCTTGATCATGATCGTTATCCTTTCCCGCCCGCAGGCGGTTGCCCGCCGGAGGCGAGCGCGAGATAGTGTCCGAGTTTTTCCTTCTTGCAGGCAAGATAGGCGTGATTGTCCCGTACCGGCGGCAGCTCGATCTGCACCCGCTCGGTGATGGTGAGACCGTATCCCTCCAGGCCGACCATCTTGCGCGGATTGTTGGTCATCAGCCGCAGCGAGGTAAGCCCGAGGTCGGCGAGGATCTGCGCCCCCACGCCGTATTCGCGCAGGTCGGCCTTGAAGCCCAACTCCTCATTGGCCTGCACGGTATCGAAGCCGCGCTCCTGCAGTTCATAGGCCCTGATCTTGTTGGCCAGCCCGATCCCGCGCCCCTCCTGGCAGAGATAGAGGAGCACGCCCCCTTCGGCGGCGATGCGCTGCATGGCCAGGTCGAGCTGGCCGCCGCAGTCGCAGCGCTGCGAACCGAACAGGTCGCCGGTCAGGCACTGCGAATGGACCCGCACCAGGACATTGGCTTTTCCGGCGATATCGCCGCGGACCAGCGCGACGTGTTCCTTGCCGTCGCGGCGGGCGCGGTAGGCAACGATGGTGAATTCGCCCCATTTCGTCGGCATGCGCGCGCTGGCCACGCGGTCCACCATGGTTTCCGTGCGGCAGCGGTGGGCGATGATCTCGCGCACGGTGATCAGCGGCAGCTGATGGGTGCGCGCGAGGTCATGCAGCTGCGGCAGGCGGGCCATGGTGCCGTCGGCGTTCATCACTTCGCAGATGACGCCGGCCGGCTGCAGCCCGGCCAGTTTCATCAGGTCGACCGCCGCCTCGGTGTGGCCGGCGCGCTCGAGCACCCCGCCCGGGCGGGCGGCGATGGGGAAGATGTGTCCCGGCCGCACCAGCGCGTCGGCGGTGGTTGCCGGGTCGGCGAGCAGCCGCACGGTGCGGGCGCGATCGGCGGCGGAGATGCCGGTGGTGATCCCGTCGCGTGCGTCGACCGACACGGTGAATGCGGTATGCCGCCGGTCCTGGTTGTCGCTGACCATGGCGCCGATCTGCAGCTGGTCGAGCCGCTCCTTGGGCAGCGGGGCGCAGACCAGGCCGCGCCCCTCGGTGATCATGAAATTGATCAGTGCCGGGGTGGCTTTTTCCGCGGCGACAATCAGGTCGCCTTCATTTTCACGGTCTTCGTCGTCAACGACGAGGATCATGCGGCCGGCGCGCAGCGCGGCGAGTGCGGCGGCGAGCGCGGGTGATTCAGACCGGGTAGTCATGGCGTTTCAGCAGCTCCGTCAGGCCGCCGGCGGTGCGCCGGAGCGCGTTGACCGCATAGCGGGCCAGGATGTCGACTTCGAGATTCAGCGGCGCGCCCGGATGCAGCGCGTGCAGATTGGTGTGCCGGTAGGTGTGCGGGATGATGCCGAGGCGGACGACCGGGCCGGCGACGTCCGCCACCGTCAGGGAAACGCCGTTGACTGCCAGCGAACCCTGCGGCGCGACAAAATCCGCAAGGGCGGCGGGCAGCTCAACGAACAGTTCGCGCCCGGCGGCGGTCTCCTGCCAGCGGCGCAATGCTGCCACGGCATCGACATGGCCGGTGACGATATGTCCGTCAAATCCGCGGTCCGGGGTCATGGCGCGTTCGAGATTGACCGGCGCCCCGGCCGCCAGCCGGCCGAGATTGGTGCGCCGTGCGGTTTCGGCGAGCAGATCGGCGATGAAGCCGTCGGCAACCGGTTCGCTGACGGTCAGGCAGACGCCGTTGACGGCGACGCTGGCGCCGACGGCAGGCGCGGACCAGCCGGGCGGGGTCGTTAGCCACAATCGTCCCGGTTGTTCCTGCCGGCGGCTGACGGTGCCGATGGCTTCAATCAGGCCGGTGAACATTATGCCCGCTCCCGCCAGCCCGTGAACAGGGCGTAATCATTGTGCCGCGTCAGCGACCATTCGCGCCAAACGATGCCGGGCGCACTCTCCGCCAGCCACGGCACCCGTTTCCCGCCGAGCGCCCGCGGCGCGAGATAGAGCCGGCAGGCGTCAACCAGGCCGGTGCGGAGGAAAGCGGCGTTGAGGGTGCCGCCGCCCTCGACCATAACCTGACCGCGCCCGCGCCGGCCGAGTTCCGCCAGCAGCGCCTGCAGGTCGGGATGACCGGCACGGTCAAGCGGCAGGCGCAGCTGCTCATAGTGCGGCGACGGCGGCAGCTGTGCGGCGGGACCGGTGACCCAGAGCGTCGGGGCGGCACCGTCAGTGAACAGGCGCAGGCGCGGCGACAGGCTGCCGCAGGTATCCATGACGATGCGCCAGGGGGCGCGGGCACCGCGCACCCCGCGCACGGTCAGGCGCGGATTGTCCGCGGCAGCGGTGCCGCGGCCGACGATGATCGCATCGACGGTGGCACGGAACCGCGCGGCATCTGCGCGCGCGGCGGCGGAAGTGATGACGGTGCGCCGGCCGTTTGCCGGGGCAATGGCGCCGTCCAGGGTCAGCCCGGCCTTGAGAATGACGAACGGCCGGCCCGTGGTGATATGCGTGCAGAAACTGCGGTTGAGGGCGCGACAGTCGCGTTCGCGCACGCCGACGGTCAGCTGCACGCCGGCCCGGCGGAGTTGGGCCAGCCCCTTGCCCGCAACCTTCGCGTGCGGGTCGCGCATGCCGATCACCGCGCGCCGCACGCCGCGGCGCAGCAGCAGGTCAGTGCAGGGGGGCGTTTTCCCGTGATGACAGCACGGTTCCAGGGTGACATACAGGGTGGCGTCGGCGGGAAAGCCGTTGCGCAGCGCGTTGACCTCGGCGTGCGGACCGCCGTACCGTTCATGCCAACCGGCGCTGACGACGCAATGGTCGCGCACCACTGCGGCGCCGACCAGGGGATTCGGCGACACCTGCCCCGCCCCGCGCGCGGCGAGCGCCAGGCAGTAGTCCATGATCGCAGCGTCAGTCCGCATCGTCAATCCCCAGCAGCGAATTGAGGAACGCGTCACGATCGAACGGGCGCAGGTCGTCGAGCTGTTCACCGACCCCGATGAATTTTACCGGGATCTGCAGCTCGCGCATGATGGCCAGCCCGATGCCGCCCTTGGCGGTGCCGTCCAGCTTGGTCAGCACCAGGCCGGTGAGCTGGGTTGCCTCATGGAAGACGCGCGCCTGCTGCAGCGCATTCTGGCCGCAGGTCGCATCGAGGACGAGCAGCACTTCGCACGGCTGGCCGGGATGCTGCCGCTCGATCACCCGCCGGATCTTCTTCAGCTCTTCGACCAGATTGGCCACGGTATGCAGCCGGCCGGCCGTATCGACCAGCACCGTATCGGCATTGCGTTTGACGGCAAAGGCCAGCGCATCAAAAATGACTGCTGACGGATCGGCCCCTGATTTCTGGCGGATGCAGGGCACCCCGACCCGTTCCGACCACAGGACCAGCTGCTCGAGCGCCGCGGCGCGAAAGGTGTCCGCTGCCGCCAGCACGACCGTGCGGCCCTGGCTTTTCAGATGGGCGGCGAGTTTGGCCACGGTGGTGGTCTTGCCGGTGCCGTTGACCCCCAGCACCAGCACCACAGCCGGCTGGCCGGCAAGCTGCAGGGCTGCCGCCGGCGGCGGCAGCAGCTCGCGCAAACGGTCGCGCAGCAGGCGGGCCACGGCGCGGGCATCGGTCAGCTTCTCCTCCGGCGGCTGGCGGCGCAGACTGTCGGTCAGCGCCAGCGCGGTCTGCACGCCGACGTCGGCGGTGATGAGGGTCTCTTCCAGCGCCTCCAGAAAATCCTCGTCAATGCGTTCATAGCCGTGGACCAGGGCGGTGAACCGGGTTTCCAGTTCCACCCGGGTCTTGCTCAGGCCGGCGCGGATTTTGTCAAACAGTCCCATGGTCAGCTGCCTTTCACCCGGTGCAGGTTGCTGGTGAGTTCCGGCAATTCCCGGCCGGCCAGTGCTTCGACGAACAGGCCGCGGGCACGGACGGTATCGCCGGCCACCGCCCAGGCCACGCCAAGATTGTTGAGCGCCCGCGCGGCGTGCGGCTGGCGCGCGGACACGGCGGCGGTGGCGTGCGCCGCGGCGGCACCATCGCCGGCGGCAACTGCCAGCCGCGCCAGGTTGTATTGCGCGCGGACATACAGCGGCGACAAGTCAGCGACGGTGGCAAAGGCGCGCGTGGCGGCGGTGGTGTCGCCGGCCAGGGCATCCAATACGCCGCGGTTGAAGCGCACCAGTTCACCCATGAACGGGTTGTCGTCACGCACGGCCGCCAGCTCGCGGCGGGCGCCGGCGGCATCGTTGCGGCCGAGCAGCAATGCGGCGATTTTCAAATGTGACGCGGAGCGGTGCGGTGCCAGCCGGACGGCGCGCTGATAACAGGCCAGGGCTTCGTCGTTCATGCCGGAAAGGCGCAGCATGATGTCACCCTGCAATTCGCAGGCGGCGGCGTTGACGGGATCGATGACCAGGGCGCGGTTCAGCAGTTCCAGGGCCGCGTAGGGCTGTTCCTGGCGCAGTTCCAGCCGCGCCAGCAGCTCCAGCGGTTCCGCCTGATCCGGCAGCAGGGCGGCGGCGCGACCGAGATAATGGCGGGTTTCCTGAACGGTTCCGGCGGTCAGCGCGATGCGGGCCAGGGTCAGAAAGGCCTCGCCCGCCAGCGGGGTGCGCTCCTGTTCATGCAGAATGACATCCTGACAGCAGCGGGCCGCTTCGCGGTAATCACCGCTGGCGCCGGCCAGCAACCCGAGGCGCAGGAGCAGGGCCGCGTCAGCGGGCCGGGCGTTCAGGGCGGCATGATAATCGGCGGCGGCCCCGGGAAGATCGCTGTTGCGCAGACGGAAATCGCCGCGCACCCGCAGCGGCAAGGGCAGCCCCGGCGTCAGCAGCACCGCCTCATCCAGCAGGGTGCGCGCGCCGTCGCGGTCACCGCTGCGTTCGGCGATGATGGCGCAGTTGAGGCGGGTGGCGACGGTGTCGCCGGTCAAGTGGCCGGCGGCGCGCAGGATGTCCAGTGCCGCCTGCCAGTCGGTGGCGGCGGCGGCGGCATCGGCGAGGGCAAAACGGACGGGCAGGGAAGCGGGGCCGGCCACCGCGGCGAGGAACAATGCGCCGCGCGCCTGCGCGCGATCAGGCACGCCGGCGGCGGTATACAGCCGGATGAGTTGTGCGGTGCGTGCGGCATCATCGGGGGTCAGGCGCAGGCGTTCCTCAAGCTCAATGATGTTCGCGCGCAGGTGTTCGGGGTATTCTATGCCCGGGCTTGCCGGGGGAGCGGGCGCGGAACAGGCCGGCAGCAGGCATAGTGCGCACAGCAGGAGCGGGCGGGTCAGCCGGCGGATCTTCATGGCCGGTCAGGATCCGCCCCGTCATCCTCGTTGGTGGCCTGCTGGCGGCGATGCCGGATGGAAATCTGCAGCGAGCGCAGCAGGCGAATGGCGAGCACGATGCTGATGACGAAAATGGCGACGAGGAGCAGGGCGTATTTGTCGGGAACCAGGATGCAGAGATAGGAGAGAATCCCGAAGTAGGCGGAAATGGCGCAGAGCAGCAGCATCGCCTGGCGCTGGTTCAGGCCCGCCTGCAGCAGCAGATGATGCACGTGCTCCTTGTCCGCCTTGAAGATGTTGGTGCCGCGGCGCGAGCGGCGGACGATGGCCATGGTGGTGTCGAAGACCGGGATGCTCAGCGCGGCGATGGGAATGACCAGGGCCATGGCGGTCAGCGCCTTGTTGAACGACAGCATGCCCAGCGCAGCGAGGATGAAGCCGATGAGCAGCGAACCGGTATCGCCGAGGAAGATTTTGGCGGGAAAGAAATTCGAGGGCAGGAAACCGAGCAGGGCGCCGAGCAGGGCGAGGGTGATATAGGCGGAGATGAGGTCGCCGCGGTTGAGCGCAACGATGAACAGGGTGGTGGCGGCGATGGCGGAAATGCCCGCCGCCAGTCCGTCGAGTCCGTCGAGCAGGTTGATGGCGTTGGTCACCGCCGCCACCCAGAAGATGGTGAGAATAAAGCTGGTGAAGGTGTCGAATTCCAGCACGCCGCCGAGCGGGTTGGTGATAAAATTGATGCGGAAGCCAAAATAGAAGAGCACGGCGGCGGCAATGCCCTGGACGATGAATTTGAGCTGCGCGCCCGAGCCGAAGAGGTCGTCGAACACGCCGAGCAGCAGGATGATGGAGCAGCCGAGATACAGGCCGAGGAACCGTTCCCAGGTCAGCTCGGTTCCCAGTGACGGGTTCCAGAAAAAGAAAAAGGAAACGGTCAGGAAAAAGGCGAGATAGATCGCCAGTCCACCGAGCAGCGCCACTGGCCGCTGATGGATCTTGCGCTCGTCGGGATAGTCGAAAATCCGGATGTAGCGCACCAGCCGCACGCAGGCCGGGGTCAGCAGCAACCCGAGCACCAGGGCCGAGACCAGAGTCGCGAGCAGTTCGACGCGGATGGTTTCGTTCATGGCGGTGGGCCGGTCCGCCTACGCGGGCGGCTGCGCCTCCCGCGTCAGTTGTGCAACCGCCTCGGCCAGCGGCAGGGTCGCCTGGTTGCCGTCGCGCCGCCGCAGGTTGACCGCGCGCAGTTCCGCCTCTTTCTTGCCCACCACCAGCATGGCGGGCACCTTGGCGAGCTGCGCCTCGCGGATCTTGTAGCCGAGTTTCTCCTCGCGGCTGTCAAGCGCCGCACGCAGGCCGGCTGCGGCCAGTGCCGCACGCACCTCCTCCGCGTACGGTGCCACCTCGCTGGCAATGCTGATCACCCGCGCCTGCTGCGGGGCGAGCCAGAGCGGGAAGGCGCCGCCGTAATGTTCGATGACGATGCCGATGAATCGCTCGATGGAGCCGAAGCAGGCGCGGTGGAGCATGACCGGGCGGTGCCGGTTGCCGTCGGCGCCGATGTACTCGAGCGCGAACCGTTCCGGCATCGAGAAATCGACCTGGATGGTGCCGCACTGCCAGTCGCGCCCGAGGCAGTCCTTGATGTGGAAGTCGATTTTCGGGCCGTAGAAGGCGCCCGAGCCCGGGTTTTCCTTTGCGCTGATCTGCGCGCGCGCGAGCGCCTGCCAGATGACGGATTCGGCGTGCGCCCAGTTTTCGTCGCTGCCGATCGATTTTGCCGGGCGGGTCGAGACCTCGATGTCGACCCGGTCGAAGCCGAAGTCGGCGTAGATGCGGCGGATCAGGGTGACCACGCCGAGAATTTCCTCTTCCACCTGCTCGGGGAGGCAGAAGATGTGCGCATCGTCCTGGGTGAAGGTGCGCACGCGGAACAGGCCGTGGAGCACGCCCGATTTCTCGTGGCGGTGCACCTGTCCGAGTTCGGCCAGCCGCAGCGGGAATTCGCGGTAGGAATGCAGGTCATTTCTGTAGACCAGCAGCCCGCCCGGGCAGTTCATCGGTTTCACCGCATAGGCCTGCTCGTCGATGCTGGTGAAGTACATGTTTTCCTGGTAGTTGTCCCAGTGCCCCGACTGATGCCACAGCGCCTCGTTGAGGATCATCGGGGTCTTGATTTCGCGGTAGCCCGCCGCCGCATGCAGCCGCTTCCAGTAGTCGAAGACGGTGTTGTAGAGCAGCATGCCGTCGGGATGCCAGAACGGGAAGCCCGGGCCCTCGTCGTGGAACGAGAACAGCTTCAGTTCACGGCCGAGCTTGCGGTGGTCGCGGAGCTTGGCCTCCTCCTCCAGCCGCAGGTATTCCTCCAGCTCCTTTGTGCTCGGGAAGGTGATCCCGTAGATGCGCTGGAGCATGGGATTGCGCTCGTCGCCGCGCCAGTAGGCGCCGGCGATGCGCAGCAGCTTGATCGCGCCGATCTTCCCGGTGGCCGGCAGGTGCGGGCCGCGGCAGACATCGAAGAATTCGCCCTGCCGGTAGAACGAGATCTGATCGTCGCTGATCGTGGTCTCCAGCAGCTCGAGCTTGAACTGCTCGCCCCGCGCGCGATAGGCTGCCAGCGCCTCCGCCCGCGGCAGGGTGTAGCGTTCGATCGGCTGGTCGGCTTTCGCCAGTTCCAGCATGAGGGTTTCGAGCTTGGTCAGGTCGTCCGGGGTGAACGGTTTGGCCACCGCGAAATCGTAATAAAAGCCGTTGGCGATGGCCGGGCCGATGGCCAGTTTTGCCTGCGGGAAGAGGCGCAGCACCGCCTGGGCCAGCAGATGGCTGCTGGAGTGCCAGTAGATGTCCTTCCCCTCGGGTGAGGCGAAGGTGACGATCTCGACGGTATCCCCGTCCCTGACCGGGGTGGCGAGATCAGCCAACGTCCCGTTGATTTTCGCCGCCAGTGCGTCCTTGGCCAGCCGCGGCCCGATCCCCTGTGCCACCTGCAGTGCGGTGCTGCCGTCCGCCACTTCGCGTTTCTCACCGTTGGGCAATATGATATGCATGACTGTTATCCTTGCTGCGGGCACACCTCCACCCGCGGAAAATAATCAATCAATTGTATCATACCGGCGGCAAGTGTCAATTATATGGCAGCCGTTCGCGCTGCATCGATGTTGTGGCCGTTCCGGCAACTTAATTGAATGTCGTTTCGCCTTGTGTCCGGTTGGTGATCGATACTGTGCCGGTGACCATTTTCAACGGCTGTCATGCGGGGGTCTTTTTCGCGACGGCGGCAAATGAGGCAACTCAGACCATTGACGCGGAATGGTGCGGGTTGTACAATTTCGGCAGCGATGAAAAACAGTATCTGCTTGTTCCTTGTCTATTTCGCCGGTTTTTTGCTGTTGGGCGACTGCCAGTATCGCGTGCTTGATGAATGGCACTATTTTCTGCTTACAGAGGCCATGGCGACCCGCGCGGCAATAACCCTGCCGGTCCCCCAATTTACGACTATTGCCGCGCCCACGCCGGACGGCGGGCCCTATCTTCCCACCCGGTTTCCCCTTGGGTATCCGCTGGCTGCGGTGCCCGTGTATCTGCTGTTGCGCAGCATTGCCGGCGGGGTTGGTTTCCATGATCTGACGTTTCTTGCGGGCAGCATTGAAACTGCGAATGCGGTGATTTCCGCGACCCTCCTTGTCTTGCTCGCCCGGCTGCTGGCCCGGTATTTTGGTGCATTGCGTCGGGCGGCGGTGGTGGCCGGGCTGTTCGGGTTTGGCACCATTCTCTTGCACTATGCGCGCAGCAATTTTAGTGAGTCGCTGCAGGCGCTCCTGCTCTTTGCCGCTGTCATGCTGATTCTTACCCGACCGGTGCTGCATGAGCGCCGGACCGGCCTGCTGTTCGGATTCTGTCTGGGTTGGTTGCTGCTCACCAAGAGCACCTTCCTGCTGTTCATTCCCCTGCTGCTGTTGTGGGCCGCCCGGCGTTACTGCACTGCCGGAAGGCCCGATTATCTTACCCCGGGTGTTCCGCTGCTGCTGGGGGTGATTATCTATGGCTGGTATAATTATGCGCGAACCGGCGACTGGCTCGATTTTTATTATCCGGAATTATATACTGTCGGCGTCGGCGGAACAGAACGGACCGTGCCGCAGAATTTCAGCGATCCGCCCTGGCATGGACTGCTCTGCTATTTATTCAGTCCCGGCAAAAGCATCTTCCTCACCTCACCGCTGCTGCTCCTCTCCCTGCCCGGATTATGGTGGTGGTGGCGACACCACCGGCTTGATGCCGGTTTTCTCCTGCTGCTGATCGTTGCTTATACGATGCTCTTCGCCTGCTTTGCCGGCTGGGAGGGCGGGCTCTGCTGGGGGCCGCGTTTTCTCGTTCCGCTGGTCCCGCTTCTTGTGCTACTGGCTGCGCCGGTATTCTTTTCACCGTTGCGCTTCTGGCGCTGGCTGGCGGGCGGACTGGCAATTCTTTCCCTCCTGCAGCAGCTGTTTATCGCCGGCACCGACAGTATGACAGCGCTCAGCGTTGCGCGCCCGCCGTACGGCATCGGGCGCTACTATCCGCTTTCCCTCAATCCCTATCCGCCGCTGCTTGCCCAATACCGCCGCATGGGCCAACCCGCACCACCCCCTCCAGTTGCTTTTTTCTTGCGCATGGCCGATCCATACCGTCCGACCTTCTGGTGGTGGTCACGCTGAATCATCGCCCGGTGCATATCCCGGCGACGACAGGCAGGTCAGCGGGTGCCGCGACAAATGTCGTTCCACGGGGTTTGATCCGAAGGGCCAGCGTCCATAACCGGTGAGAATACTGCCGTGCAGGTCGAATCGGGCAAGGGTTCGATGCCTGCCTGATGCTGTCGTTCGCGAGGGAATGCAAGAACGGCGACAAGGTCATCGGGACCACGAAAAGCGTCGAGACGTTGCGGTCCCTTCCGTAGGAATGGCCCGGCCGCACGGAATGCATTTGTGCCGCAGCTTGCGCTGAGGGTGCCTGTCGGCCGGCGGGAGGAATACCGTCACGATCTCCTTCAGCGACCGGCGACGTGTTGCGGTTTTCTGTTTTGTTCAGCGGAGCATTGCGGCTGTTGCCGCAGCCCGGTCAATTCCCGTGGTTGCCGCTCTGGCGGGTTGTTGGCCAGACCGGTGCTTGCTATACTGACGGCGGGATGCGCGCCTCCTGCCGCGGCACGACGATTGCCGTCGCTGCCGGCCGGCAGCAGCCGAAACGCGCACCTCCGGGAGGCGGGCATGCCGCGGTTCGTGGTGTTGGCGCTGCTGTGGGTGGCGGTCGTGGGACTTCTGGTCATCGGGCGCTATCCGCAGCCGATCGCCCGGCAGGAGGCGCAGATTGCCGACGCCGCACAGCGCGGCGATACCGTTGCGGTATACCGGCTCGGCAGTGATTATCTTGCCCGCAACGCCGCCCTCCCGGGTGCCGCGGCCGTGCGCGCCGCCCTGGCCGGCGCTGCCACGGACACTGCGGCCGTGCAGCCATGACACCGACCCGCGCCTTCCAGCTGTTTCACCTGCTGGTGCTGCTGGTGTTTGCCGGCACCGGCTTGCGCTTCGCCGGTTTTAGCGTGATTGTCGACGACGAATTGCGCAATCTGCTGACGGTACAGAATATTGCCGCCACCGGCAGCGTCTGGCTGACGGAAGCGCGGGTGGCGCTCTATCAGTCGCAGTTTGGCGATCGTTGGCCACTGCCGCGCAGCGCGGTCGGCCAGTACGGCTACTCCAAACACGGTGTTGCCAATCTGATTCCGCTGGTGCCGCTCTATTTGGTGCAGCCGCGCCTGATTTTTCTCGGCAACCTCCCCTGGCTTCTGCTTATCCTGTATATCCTCCGTCGCTGGCAGCGGCAATGGCAGCGCCCGGAGGCAAACTACTATTATGCTGCCTTGTTCCTCATTTTCGGCAGTACGGTCACCCCCTACTGGTTCACCCTCTACCCGCATCTCTTCGTCGCGGCGATGCTGCTGGCGTGCTGCCATTGGGGCAGCGACTATGCGGATACCGGCCGACCGGCGGCCCGCTGGCTCGCCGCACTCGCCGGCGCTGGCATGATTATCTCCCGTCCGGAAACGGTCGTGCTGCTTGTGCTGCCGCTGCTGGCGCTGGCGGTGCGTTCCGCCCGTGCCCGCAGATGGCCCGGGCTGCTGACCGTCGGCGGTTTGGCTGCACTTGCTGTCGGCTATACTGCCGTCCTGCACTGGCTGCGCACCGGCAATCCGCTGGACAGTGGCGAGGGGATGTTCTCCTGGTCGGCCGACGGTCTGCTCGGCAATATCGTCCAGCCGCACCGCAACCTGTTTCTGACCAATTTGCCGCTGCTGCTGCTTTTCCCGGAATGGCGGCAGTTGCGCCGCCTGGCGCCGGCGCTCGCGGCCGCCATCAGCGCCTGGCTGCTGTATTCATCGTGGCACGGCTGGCATTACGGGTACATGCGCTATCTGCAGGTGTGCGTCGTGCTGCTGCTCCCGGCGCTGCTGCTGGTCAGGATCCGGCCGCTGGCGCTGGTGCTGCTCGCCGGCGGGCTGCTGCTCAATACCCCGTACTTTTTCCTGCCGCTGTTTGATGTTGCCCAGAGCATGGGCGCCTCTGACGCGGTGCCCGGCGCCTGGCATGACCCGTGGGCGGCGCTGCAGCTATTGCTGCTGCTGCTGCGCGGCCTGCTCGCCGGTTGATTGCGCTTTGCATGCGGCCCGCACCGCTGCTATACTGCGGCATCACCTTGAGGAGGATGCCATGCTTGCCCGCGTGAATCCCAGCACCACATCCAGTTGGCGGAAACTGCAGGCGCATGCCGCGCAGATGAAAACCCGGTCGCTGCGCGAACTTTTTGCCGCCGACCCACAGCGGTTCGAGTGCTTTTCCCGCCGGCAGGGCGATATCCTGCTCGACTATTCCAAGAATCTCATTACTGCCGATACCATGCAGCTGCTCGCCGGCCTGGCGGACGATTGCCGGCTGCGCGCCGCCATCGACGCCATGTTCCGCGGCGAGGCAATCAATGAAACCGAGAACCGGGCGGTGCTGCACACCGCGCTGCGCAACCGCAGCGGCAGCCCGGTTGTGGTCGGCGGCAGCGATGTCATGCCGGACATCAACCGGGTG